>Ga0209102_1001294_pt1 | contig 13541 bp, 19 predicted proteins | sample ConPoolayeHmetaG_FD_185483 | JGI IMG/M metagenome (GOLD analysis project Ga0209102, IMG submission 185483) | Hot spring microbial mat communities from California, USA to study Microbial Dark Matter (Phase II) - Cone Pool mat layer H metaG... ... | reverse complement strand
CGTTTACATGTACAAATGTATGCATTTCCATCTCGCAAGAGCTTCTCCGCGTATTGGTAATAGATTTCTATCCTGTCGCTTTGAATATATTCAGCATCCCATCTACATCCAAGCCATTTAAGGTCCTCTCTTATCATGTCAAAGAATTTCAGTGAAGACTTCTTCAATCTAGGATCAGTGTCTTCAAATCTTAGGATGAACTTGCCATTGTACATTCTCGCATATTCGTGACTGAGAATGATCGCCCGGGCAGAGCCAAGATGAAGAACGCAGTCTGGGTTAGGAGCGAAACGTGTCACGACTTGGGGATATTTTCCAACGTTTGGCAGAGGTGGAAGACCCTTCTTTTCCTCAACCTTCTCTTTTGAAAGAAGACTGGGCCAGAATTTCTTTAAAACCTCAATCTGTTCTTTCAGTGGAATCTTGTTAACTTCTTCAACAATCTCTTTGACTATTGTAGCGATCTCCTGTATTTTCGACTTTAGTTCAGGTTTCTCAGCCAAGAGCCTTCCAAGTACTGGACCTATTTGAGCCTTTCCTTTATACGCTACAGCGTTCGCTAAAGCTATTTTCCGTATGGTTTCTCTAATCTCAGAGCCTGTCTGAAAACTGTTCAAACGAACACCTTTTTGGTACTTGTGCCAAAGGAGTTGGGAAGAAATGTCATATTTGCCTCTTTATTAGGTATTCGGAAAACATCCTTAACGTTTCTTTCGCCTTTGACGACGGAAGAATGTTGCTCACTTCGTTCCAGCCATCCTCTAAGATCCTTGCAGCAAGATTCCTAGCATATTCTATCGATCCATATTTCCTAATTATCGAGATCGCCTTCATTCTATGAGCTTCATCCTTTGTATGCATCTCAAGTATCCGTTTCAACTCTTCCTTATCCTCAAGTTCAGCCTCTTTCAAGGTATAGATGATGATGATGCTTAGCTTCCCCTCAGTTATATCCATACCTAGTCCGCCCTTTCCCTCAGCAAATTTCTCACCAATAATGTCTAGGATGTCGTCTTGAATCTGGAATGCTATGCCTATGGACTCGGCGAACTTCCCAATTTTTTCAACCTCTTCGTTGCCAACATCAGATATCACGGCAGCCATTTTAGCTGCCATTCTTGCCAAAGTGCCTGTTTTATAGGCGCACATCTGTAGATACTGTTCTTGTGACGTATTTGAGGTAGGAATTAGTTTCTTATGCCAAGCAATATCTATTGCTTGCCCAAGGCTGAGATTAATCATCTCATTTACGTAAATCTCATAGATTCTTCTGGCTTTTTCCTCCGAGAGTTTCCCTATATTTTCGCTTAAAGCTAATAAAGGAATAAAGTACATGAAGCTTGAAAGATTAATCGCGACATCTAGGCCGTAAAGCTTATAGGTACATGGTTTTCCCCGCCTAAAGTTTGATGAATCTTCAATGTCGTCAGCGATAAGCGTTCCATTATGAATAATCTCCGGAATAGCTGCGAACTCTAGGAACTCATCAGGGTCGCTACCTAAAGCTTCACAGAGTAGGAGGAAAAGTGCAGCTCTCCAACGTTTTCCTCCTCTATCCAGGAACTCCCAGAAAGGCTCCAAAATCGTTTTATTTAAGGCTTGAAGGTCCAGTTCACCCTTTGGCGGGCTTATTTTAAATAGAATCCAGTCTTCAGTTATCTTTCTTGGCACATATTTCTCAATACACTTGTCGATGAGCTTAGCTTTCTCTTCAAGAATCTTTTCTATTCTATGATTCATTTCCATAGTGAACCTTAGTCTCCTCTCCTCGCATAAGCCTCCAAATTGAAGCCTCTTGCTCTTAACCACTCAGCTGTCTTACCAGTTATTACAACTGGGGTAGACTTTAACTTTTCCAATTTCTTAGCTCCGACAAGAAACATTACGGTTCTTAACTGATGGATGATAAAAACAATTTTTGTTTTAACATCTTCGCTGCCTCTCAAGGCCGCGTTTAGTACTGGAAATGCGAATCCAGCGAGAGAAGCTCCCAGTGTTAAAGATTTTGCAATGTCGACTCCAGAACGTATACCCCCTGACGCGATAACTGGCAAATTCACTGACTGCACAACTTCAACCAAACTGTAAACGGTAGGTATCCCCCAATCCCAAAGGTTTTTTCCAAGCTCTTGCCTGAACTCATTCCCTCGTTTCTTAGCTCTATAGTATTCAACTGCCGCCCAGCTGGTTCCGCCAGCCCCTGCAATGTCTATGGCAGAGACTCCTGCTTTTTCCAGTCTTTTAGCATCTTCAGCAGCGATGCCAGCTCCTGTCTCTTTCACAATGACTGGTACACTGAGAACTTCAGAGATCTCCTTTATCTTTCCAAGAACCTGAGCATAGTTAATCTCCCCTTCAGGCTGTATAGCTTCTTGAAGCGAGTTAAGATGGATTGCTAAAGCATCAGCATCTATCATTTTGACAGCCCTTTCAGCGATTTCGATGCACCTCTCAGATATGATTTGGGATGCACCTATGTTCGCGGCGATAAAAGCACTAGGAGCCTTCTTCCTTGCAATTTTGTAGGTTCTCTCAAATCTGGGGTTCTCTAAAGCCGCTCGTTGGCTTCCCACACCCATTCCTAGACCTAACTCTTCAACTGCCTCCGCTATGGACGCATTTATCTTGAAGGCCTTTTCCGTTCCTCCAGTCATAGCTTCTATGAAGATAGGCGCCGAGAATTTATGGTTGAGGAAATTGGTTGAAAGATCTATTTCTTCCCAGCTTATTTCTGGTAGAGCTCTATGGATAAGAAAGACTTCTTCAAAGCCCGTAGTTACACTCTTGGCTTCAACATCCTCTTCTAAACATATTTGTATGTGTTCATCCTTTCTTTCTTCAATTTTATCTTCTTCGGGTTTATCTTTCGATCTTTGTCCCAACAACTTCCTCTCCCTTTAAAGCCATCTCTATATTGCCAGGTTTAGACGCATTCACAATTAATGTCGGAATTCCGCATCTGATGGCCAGAATTATCTCTGAAATCTTTCCCATCATCCCATGTGTCACGTCTATGAGGCTTGTTCTGGTCAACGTGTTTTTAAGTTTCTCAAGTTGTTCCAATTTAATATTTGGAATGAAATGCGCTGAAGGGTTAAGCTTTGGGTCGGAGTCGTACAAACCATCAACATCTATGCCCATAATGATCTTTTCAGCTTTAAGCTTTAAAGCTATGTGAGCTACTATCTGGTCCCCTGAAAGAACTGCAAAGCCTTTATCAAAATCTAGTACAGCATCCCCGTGAAGAACTGGGACAAGATGCATGTCGACCGCTTTTATTAAAGGTTTATAGTTGTATGTTTGTATTCGTCCTTTACTTGTGATGATGAAGGATGAAGGCGCCATACTAAATGCTGGAACATCTTGATCCAAAAGATTTTTCACTATAAGATTATTGAGAAAGACCATCGCCTCATGGGTCTTTGAGAAACCTAGTATCTGTCTATTGTCACTGAAACCTTCTGCAATTCTGTAAACGCTTGCGAGTGGATGGCCAAAGCTTCCCCCGCCGTGAACTATTATTAAAGGCTGGGCTTCAGCTCGAGCTACCTCTTCAGCCAACCTCTTAATCGCTTCATAGTTAGGCGATAGAACCTTCTCTTTATATGTTACGACTGAGCCTCCGAGCTTTAAAACTATAGGTTTACTTCTCAATTCTGATTCCGTCCATTGTTATTCTCGTGATGTAAGCTTTTCCATCAGCCTTCTCTATCGCTTTCGCTACGTCATTAAGTTTTTCCGGTGCTGCTAAAGCAACTATGCATCCACCACCCCCAGCACCAGTCAACTTTGCTCCTAAAGCGCCAGCCGTTCTCGCTGCTTGTACAAGCCTTTCAAGTGGATAATTAGAAACTCCCATTGCGCAGAGAAGTGCATGGTTGAAATTCATGAGTTCGCCTAGAGTTTCTAGGTCTCCCTTTCTCATTGCTTTAATGCCCAGCGCCACAATTTCTTCCCCGGCGTCAAATACTTTATCCACAAGCGATGGATAACGTTTTTTCAAATCCATGACTTGAGCAACCATCCCGCCTGTTGACCGTTTCAACATTGTGTCTCCAAGGATAATTGGCAGATCGGTATTAAGATTTAATCGTTTAATCCCTTCTCCTTTACGGTATAGAATAATACCTCCATAGGTGGATATTGCTGGGTCAACGCCAGATGGGTTTACATGAACAACCTTCTCGGCTTCTAAGGATATCCGAAAGATCTCATCCTCCGTCAATCCAGCTTCAAAGAGATGGTTTAGAGCGGCGGCAGATGCGACAGAGACAGCAGCGGATGAACCCAGTCCAGCTGCTACTGGTATGGATGAGTTAATATCTAGGTTGACACCCACATTAGTACTAACAAAATTTTGGAAGCCTCGGATAACGGAAAAGATAGGCTCAAACTTTTCTTTTGTTTCTTCCCCACCTTCCTGAATATGGAATTTGTCGCCTACGTAATATCCTGAAGCTTTCAAATTCCTAGAGCAGATGTACGCTTTTTTGTCTTTTCTAAGCTCCGCCTTAACGATCGCCCTCTTGTCTATGGCAATGACCAAGGCTGGTTTTCCATGGACAACGAATTGTTCACCGAAAAGTATAACCTTACCCGGTGCAGAAGCCTTGGCAGACGGTCTCAAAAAGAATTGGTCTCCTTGCCAAGTTTATTTTTCGAAGACCAGAGATGCGTAGCCAACGACCGAGGAAGTGTCGCCTGTTATGTCTCCACTAGTCTTATAGCAGAGCATTTCAGCTCTATTCAAACCCATCTTCTTTGCAGCTACTATTAATGTGGTCACAGGACCGTATCCGCAAGCTGAGATTCTGTTAGCATTTAACACAGAATGGAAGAGCCTCTCATCAAGTTTTAACACGGCGTCCAAAGCCTTCATGTCTTTATCGTACGCATTTCTTTGAGGTTCATAATGAGTCATGTCTGTAGATGCTATCATCACAAAGTTTCGGTTCTTCAAAGCCTCAGCCAAAGCCTCGCCAACTTCTCTGCATGTCTCGAGATCTTGCATTAAGAAGCAGATGGGCACAAATTTGAATGAGGAGCCATAAATATACTGCAGAAATGGCAACTGAACTTCAATTGAATGTTCGTAAATATGAGCTGAATCGTCCGGGTCAACTATTCCAGATTTGCTTACGACCGCCCTCGCTAGATCACTGTCTATCTCCACCTCCCCTAACGGTGTACGCCACACTCCCTCCTCCATTATCGCTACTCCGCTTCCTATGCCAGTATGGTTTGGTCCAAAAATCACTGCAACATCTATTAATCCGTCAGAGGCAAGGCGATAATAGGCGTTGGCAGCAACTGGACCTGAGTACATATATCCAGCATGTGGACAGACTAGCCCTATGATCTTCCTTGGGCCGTCCCTATTAATTTTGGGGAGCTCTCCCGGTCCGAACTTATGCCTAAAACATTCCTCTATCTGCCTTCTTAGAGAGCCCGTTGAGCCAGCGTAAAAGCTTCCAGCCACGCTGGCATACCTTATCTTTTTTGCCAGTTTAGATCCTCCTGCCTTTGAAATGAATACAGTCAAACAAGGAATATTTGTTTAATCAAAAATATAAATGCGTCTAAAACTGAGGAGAGACACCTTTAGTTACGTGGGCCTAAGTTACTGCTCTGTTTTTTCCACTACCTTAACTTCGAAATCCTCGATTGAGAGTGGTATTTCACCATCAGGTGAAATTTCGCCTCTCTCACGTAGAATTTGCCTTGCGAGAAGCCAGTAGATCACGGCTAAAGCTCTTCTGCCCTTATTGTTTGTAGGTATACTTAGGTCAATATTTGTAAAGTCATTATCTGTACTGCATAGAGCTACAACCGGAATTCCTAAACTCGAGGCTTCCTTCACAGCTTGAAAATCAGCTTTTGGGTCGGAGACGAGAATCACATCTGGCTCAACACGGTTCGGAAATATCGGATTAAGAAGCATGCCCGGAATGAATCGCCCCGTTATGGGGACCGCTCTAACGACTTCACAGAACTTTTTTGCAGGTTCTTGCGCGTACAACCTTGCTGCGACAGCTGCTATCTTTGAGGGCTCAAAACGTGATAAAAATTTGGCTGCTATCCTTATCCGTTCATCCGTTTTCTTCACGTCTAGTACGAAGAGCCCGTCGCCTCTGACTTTATAAATGAAGGGCTCCATGTCTTTCGTCTTTATCTTTGTTCCTATATGTATCCCTGCTGAAAGTAGAATGTCTTGGGAGAGTAACAAACCTTCTATTACGGGTGCAGAAGATTCTACCTCGACTTTCTCAGACACTTAATTTCCCACCTTCATATTATTCTAAGTTTAGCCATCCGCGCTCTTTCCCCGATTATCTCCTCAATGCGTACAAGCTCATTTAGTTTGGCGATTCTTTCTCCACCGACAACTCCAGTCTTGATAATAGGGGCGTTAAGGGCAACTGCCAAATGGGAGATATGTGAAGAAGAAGTTTCTCCGGACCTGTGGGAGACGACTGTAACATAACCGTTCTCCTTTGCTAGACGGGTAGTTTCCAAAGTATCAGTGAACGTTCCGACCTGGTTCATTTTGATTATGATCGCGTTTCCGGCGTGGTATTCTATACCTTGCCTCAACCTCTTCACGTTGGTTACGAACAAGTCGTCGCCGCATATTAGACATCCGTGAGCTTTTGAGGTTAGTTCCTTAAAGCTCTCGAAATCGTCTTCGTGAAAGGGATCCTCAACGTAAACAATGTTATACTTCTCTATAAGTCCTAGAATATAATCTAACTGTTCACCTGTGTCTCGAGTTAAATCGTCCCTCGCATAGACATAACATCTCTTCTTTGGATCCCAGAGCGAGGAAGAAGCAAAATCTACGCCAACTCTGCAAGAGAAACCGATCTCTTCTGAGACTTCTTTGCAGGCTGTGAAAACTACTTCAAGAGCTTCGTCGTTAGAAATATTTGGCGCCCAAGCTCCTTCATCCCCTTTTCCGCCAGTAAAAGTTGAATCCACCTTTTTTAAGAGACTCTTCAATTTTTTGTGGACTGCAACATTGGCTTCCACCGCGTTGGAAAAAGACTCAGCGCCGACTGGGAGAACTAAGAACTCTTGGATATCCGGAACCTTTCCTAAAGCATGTTTTCCACCGCCAAGAACATTTCCTAATGGATATGGAAGATCAGAAGCTAAGAAGCCACCAAGGTATTGGAATAACGGAAGGCCATAGGAGTCTGCCGCTGCGTCAGCAACAGCCAACGAGACTGCAAACGCGGTGTTTCCGCCGATATTCTTGAAATTTTCCGTTCCATCAAGTTCATGGAGAAGCCTATCAATCTCTTCTTGCTCATCAGCATACAATCCGATTATTTCCTGGGCGATAAGCTCCTCAACTTTTCTTACCGCCTCTTCAACGCCACCCTCTGGAAAGGGCACAACCTCCGCTCTTCCAGTGCTTGCACCGCTGGGAGCAGATGCCCTTCCGAATCCTTCAGTCGTTATCACATCAACCTCAATCGTGGCATCTCCTCGGCTGTTTATTATCTTACGGGCTGTCACATCCTCGATGAGAGTAGACATTCCACCTCATTCCTCTTCATTCTCTATCTTTGCTTTTTCATAAAACTTTATTATTTCATCTATTATCTCGACATGAGAGAGAAACATTCGACGGCAACAATAACGTTTGATTCCTAAATCGTCAAGAACCTTTCCGGGTGGTTCTCCTTCCTTGACTTTCCTCACGTATTCCTCCCATTTGTCACCAATCATTTTGCCACAAGTGAAGCATCTTACAGGTATAATCGTTTTTGATCCCTCGCTCAACTATGCCTCTAATTCGCATTTTCACCTATAACTCTTCTGATCACGAGCCCTTGCGCCTGGACCACCAAACTTCCTTGGTTCTTTCTGCCTAGGATCACCTGCAATCATTGTTCTATCATATTTCGTAAGTGCTGTTCTCAGATGAGAACTCTTTGTCCATTTCACCAGCCCCCTTGCAAGTGCCATACGTGCGGCTTCTGCTTGACCCATGAAGCCGCCACCTTTCGTTTTAATGTCGATATCTAACTTTTTCCAAGTGTCTCCAGCCAATAAAAGTGGTTCATAGATCTTTTCGCGGGCTATTTGAGGCTCGAATATTTCCAATGGAATCTTATTTATCTTAACTCTGCCAATTCCAGGTTTAATTATTGCTTTTACAATTGATGTCTTGCGTTTTCCGCTAACAACTAAGACCTTCTTTGCATCAGTCATTTCATGCACCTATCCTTTCCATCCTATGCTACGCGCCACTTCTGAGACTGTTACATATGAACCTCTCAGTTTTTTCGCATCAGCCTCTTCGATAGTTTCTTTTTCAAGATTTTCAAATTCTGTTGGAATACCAATATAGACCTTCAACCTTTTTAAGGCATCAATTCCATGAGGCTTCTTTCGTGGAAGCATTCCCCTAACGACCTTTTTGACTATGTTATCTGGTCTTCTTGGGTGTAAAGGTCCTTTCCTGTAATGACCAACCTCAAGAAACCTTTTCGATTGTTGAATGACACTCAGCCTTTTTCCGGAGATGACAGCCTTCTCAGCGTTCACAATCACCACTCTTTCACCGTTAAGCAATCTCTTAGCTACTATACTAGCCATTCTTCCTAATATGAGGTTATTCGCGTCAATTATTGTGGCTTTTTCACCTGTCCCACTCATATGCTTCACCCAATTATCTTAACTTTTGAGCCCTTAGGGTTCATCTCTGTCAACTCAGGGATAGATAGGCACTTTCCTTTAGCTGTAAGTATCTTTAACCTAGCCTTATCTGAAAAGTCAAGTGCCGCGACCGTTACTGGATGGTCGATACCGCCTGCGCCTAAAACTTTTCCAGGCACCAACACTTCTTCGTTTTCTTTGGTGTAACGGTTCAGTTTGCTTATATTTACTGCTATACGTTTTCTTCTAGGTTTAGAAAGCCGCTCAGCTACATCTCTCCATATTGCCACATTGTTTTCTCTAGACTTCTTTCTTAGCAAGCGGATTAGTCTTATAAAATGAGGGTTAGTACTTCTCAGCTTCTTTGGGTTCATTTCCAATCTCCACAAGTCTACTCATAAACTCAGAGAACTTTTTCTCATAAATCTTAAAAGCTTCAAATATTATCCGTTCAACTGGAAGCGCTCCTGTAGACTCCACATAGAAAATGAAGGAATCGTCTTTTTTGCTTACATTTATCGCTGAGGGAGTTTTTGGGCATGCTTTAATGCAATCCTCACATAAGATACAATTAATTAAATTTGCTACTTTCACGGCTCTTTTATCCTTTTCTAATACTTTTCTTGAACAAATATTAACGCATGCTCCACACTGGTCGCAAATAGACTGGTCTATATCGATGATAGGTACATGCCTGTAAGTGCAAGCAGATACTGGTTGCCACTTCGCATGAACTTTTCCTTTTCCTAGCTTCGCGTATGCTTCCACTCTGACCCTTTGACCGGGAGCTAGTTTTACGATTGGTATTTTATCACTTACGGGCACTATCTTAGGATCCTCAGACACCAAATCTCTGGAGTACACAATTTTAACCTCATCTTCGGCCTGAACATCCAATGTTAGAACCACCCGGCAAAGGTGACACCCAAGTTCGCTCTTACAGACACATTCCTCTGGAAGATTATAAACGTCAAGATCCGTCTTAAGAGGGATAAGTCCCAGCCTTAACCCCAAGATTTCGTCGTGAAGAACAGATGAATTCTCAATTACTACAATGTCCTCAATAGCCATTATGGGAACTTCCGCATAAATGATTCTACGTAAAGTATTAGCCAAAGGAACAGTTATGCCATCCACCCGAAACCGTATAAAATCCTCATCTTTCTCAATTATTCGAATACTCATCACCCAAATCCTCTTAGCGGAATGCGATGTCTCAATTTAGGTTTTTTTCATAAAGAAGAGAGACCTATTTCAACTTTTCCCTTGAAAAGTCAAAATAATTTTTCCTTAATTCATTTAAAGGCTTAGACTCTTCGTCCTCTTCGTCCACCTTTACGCCTCGTTCCGTCATGAGGCAAGGGAGTGACTTCTTCTATACGTCCTATCGTCTTAAAACCAGCACGTGCAAGAGCGCGTATCGCAGCTTGAGCGCCAGGCCCTGGTGTCCTTGCGCCTGAACCACCTGGTGCACGCACTTTTATATGAATTGCTGTTATTCCCTTATCCTTCGCTATGCTTGCAGCGTGGGCTGCTGCCCTCATGGCAGCGTATGGCGACGACTCTAACCTATCAGCTTTGACGAACATGCCGCCGCAAGCCCTTGCAATCGTTTCTGCTCCTGAAAGGTCTGTGATATGAACTATCGTATTATTATATGAACTGTAAATATGGACTACTCCCCATCTTTCATCTTTCTTACTCATTTCCTTTTTCTCCGCCCGCAACAACTTCTATAGATTGCCTTAATGGATGATCTTCTCTGGTTAATGGGCTGACTGGCGCATATTGGATACGTTCCTCTTCTTCCTTTGGAACGAGATAGCTGGGTGAAAAAACTCTTTTCTCGCCTATGGCAATATGGCCATGAGTGATCAATTGTCGGGCTTGATGTATTGTTTTAGCCAAGCCCCTCCTAAGTACGAGTGTCTGAAGCCTTCTTTCAAGAATATCCTCCACTGATAGATCAAGAACATTATCCAAGGTGGCTTCTTCAGGAAGAACCCCAAGGTGCTTTAGTTTCATAAGAAGGGTAGATTCAGCTACTACTCTTTCAGATGCAGGCATGCTTAACAGAGATCTAGCTATACCTCGAAATTTTGAGAGCATTGTCTTATGGCGCCAAAGCTCAACTTTATTCCTTAAGCCATACTCGCCGAGAAGCCTAAGCTCGCTCTCTAAGATATCTGACCGCCAAGGAAATTTAGGGGTCTCATATTTCTTTTTTTGTCTTCTAGGATCTCCCAGCAGGACGCACCTCCTTTTTCTTCTTCACACCTACGGCTTTTCCTTTTCTGCCAGTAGTTCTTGTCTTCTGCCCCCTCACCTTGAGTCCATAAGCGTGGCGATATCCGCGCCATGATCTGATCTCTTTCATCTTCTCAATGTTAGTTTTTATTTGAAGATCAAGGTCTGAAGTGATGAGATGAGTATCCTCACCCGTCTCGGGGTTCTTGCGATAGTTCAGAAGCCAAGAAGGAAAGTCATAATCTTGCACGTTTTTTACTATTTCTTCCAATTTTTTTATTTCAGTATCTAAAAGAAAGCCTAGGCGTTTTTCGGAGGGGATTTCAGCCTTGTTTACTATAGCATTTGCAAGGCGAATATTTATCCCTTTAATTTTTGTCAGAGCATACGCTACTTTTAGTGTTCCGTCCAAATCTTTTCCTGCTAAGCGGACGATGTGTTTAAACTCTTCAGCCATCAGGTTAGCCTTCCAAAGTATTGACTATCAAGGAAGACATTCGTTTTTATTTAAAGTTTGCGCTAATAAAATCGTTAATGTTTATGTACATCCGATATTTTTTGAGCCCATTAAATTGAAACTTCTTCAGATTAAAGATTTGAAATCTGCGAAACGATAACAACATTAATTAATATTCATGTCATCTATTATCTTGTTGAGGGAATTGTTTATGGTCTCAGCATGCGTTCTGATAAGAACTTCTCATGGAAAATTTGAGGAAGTCGTTAGGATGATTCGTCAAATTAAGGGCGTTCAAAGAGTATTTCCAGTTTTGGGAAGATTCGATGTTGTCGTTGACCTCAATGATTTAGATTTTTCAGAACTTCAATCCACCGTCCTTAGAATAGGAAAAATGGCTGGAGTCGTATTCACAGAAACCCTCGTCGAAATTAAACAATAGCTGGAGGAACCAAACTATGCTTAACGCATGTGTATTATTGAAGATTGTACCTACAAAGGCTGAAACGATTCTAAGCAAGGTTAGCGCAATCAAGGGGGTTCGAAAAGCATATCTTTCCTATGGAAGATTCGACATCGTTGTCTTTGTCGAAGTTGAAGACTACAAAGAACTAAGAAAGATAACGGGCGAAATTAACGAGGTAGATGGTGTTAGGAGCAGTGAAACTCTGGCAGAAGCCTAACTAAAGATTATCCAATTAAAAATAGGAAGCCCAATCGTATTTGCGGAGTGACTTGTACATCGTAAGGGAAAAAATATAAGCTTTTTAGCCTCGAAGGAAAGAGTTACTAATGATTCTTATAATTGCATCTAAAGTTGACATAGCATCTCTAAACATTGCAAAGTGCCTCATAAATACCCATGATTTTGAAAAAATCTCTGAGCCTTTGTTTGGAAATCCTTTATACCTGAAAAAACTTGAAAACGGGGAAACCTTAAGGCTTTCCTTTACAAATCAAGAGCCAGTGGACACGCAGGCTCTTCCCCTTCCGTCTCAAGTGAAACTCGTGATATTCGTATCAAGGCATAAAAGTGAAAGCGGAACGCCAACGCTTTCCGTTCATGTTCCCGGAAACCTAGGAGAGGCATCCTTGGGCGGCCTCCCCAGAAAAATCTCTGTCTCTCCAGCCAGCGCTATGAAAGAAGCCTTAAAGGCTATGAAAGAAGCTCAGGAAGAGATGATGTTGGAATATGAAGTCTCTTACGAATGCACCCATCACGGTCCATCACTAGATATACCGACCATGTTTGTTGAGTTAGGCAGTTCGCCGAAACAGTGGAGGTCTAAATCAGCAGCTGAAGCTGTGGCAAGGGGCGCTTTAGCTGCCGCATTAAATCGGAGACTATATCGAACGGTCATTGGCGTCGGCGGGCCTCACTATAACATGAAATTTACAAGAATGGCTTTAGAGACTGATACTGCTTTTGGGCACATAATTCCGAAATATGCAGTCAGCGAATTAGATGAAGAAATTTTGCGACAATGCGTTAATAGGAGTGTTGAACCTGTTGAAAAAGCTATCCTAGACTGGAAAGGGATAAAAGGTGACGACAAAGAAAAGCTTCTCAATTTACTAAGCAAAATGAACCTAAAGATTGAGAAGATATAATATGCAATTTCCATCCGAGCTCTACGATTAAGCAGATATTCTAGAGTATAAAGCAAGAGCTTCAAAATGGGCTTTCTTTATCAAGTCCCTAATGGTTTCACGAGTTGGAATACCCGCTTTAAGAGCAAGGCTGTAAACCTCAGTAAATGCTACTTGAATCAACATTTGGATATTCTCATCGGTCGGGTACGCAGCGTTTAAGGAAAGTTTTAGTGCCTCTGCATACACTTCGCCAATTTTTTCTTTATACTCGTCTAAGTTCAGCTTCAACTCGTTCTCTGTTAGGATAGCACCCCCATCGTAAACTGCCTTAATCGTCAGTCCCATTTCAACTGCTTTTATTCCCAGCTTAGACAGGATTGGTGCGAGACTCTCGGAAATTACCTCGCCTTTCTTGGCTACGATCGTGTCCCTGCTAACCCAGACGCTCCCGCTCTCTATCCTTGTGGGGATGCCTACTGAGCCTAGCTGACTTATGACTGGTCCAGGAGATAGACCAGTATTTCCCGCCGGCACTATTATGTCTTCTGTAGCTATGTCTCCCGCTTTTGCAAAGTCT
>Ga0209102_1001293_pt1 | contig 13555 bp, 11 predicted proteins | sample ConPoolayeHmetaG_FD_185483 | JGI IMG/M metagenome (GOLD analysis project Ga0209102, IMG submission 185483) | Hot spring microbial mat communities from California, USA to study Microbial Dark Matter (Phase II) - Cone Pool mat layer H metaG... ... | reverse complement strand
AAGTCTTCTCTCCAACTACGGTCTCGACCCGAAAAGAATTTATCTTCTTTACGAGGAGGTGAAGCCTGTTTATGACCTCCGATTGATCAAAGCCGGGCAGGAGTTCAGGGTCTATGCGAACGAAGAGGGACAGGTTGTTCGACTCGAGTATGACGTCGACGAGACCAAGTACCTCACGATTTGGCGCGAGGGAGAAAAATTCATACCCTCGTTGGGAACTCATCCTGTTCAAACAGAGGTCAACTTTCTCGGCGGCACCATCGAAGACAATCCCATCCTGGCTTTTAACAAGCTGGGAGAGGGTGATATGCTGGCCCTGGCCTTTTCTGACCTTTTCGCCTGGGATGTGGACTTCTACACCGACTTGCGGCGTGGCGATAGCTTTAAAGTCATTTTCGAGAAGCACTTCCGCCAGGGGAAATTCATCGGTTACGGGAGCATTCTCGCCGCTGAGCTCATCAATCGCGGCCGGAAATTCCAGGCCTTCCGCTATTTGCTCCCCGGAACGCAGAAGGTCGGTTATTACGATGCCGAGGGGAAATCGCTCCAGAAGCAATTCATCAAGTCCCCGATCAAGTGGGCTCGCATCACTTCCCGCTTCAGTCGCCGCCGCCTTCACCCCATTCATCATTTTTATCGAGCCCATTACGGAGTTGACTACGCCGCTCCCATCGGAACTCCCGTCCAGGCGACGGCCGACGGAACCGTGATTTACGTGGGGGCCAACGGCGCTTCAGGTCGAATGGTCAAAATCCGCCACCCCAACGCCTATGAAACCATGTATCTCCACTTGAAGAATTATGGCCCCGGTATAAGAGTCGGCGCGAGGGTCAAGACGGGAGACATCGTGGGTTATGTTGGTTCTTCCGGTGAATCGACCGGCCCCCATCTGGACTACCGGATCACTCTGCGGGGAAGCTACATCAACCCTTTGAGCTGGAAATTTGAGCCCATCGAACCGCTGCCCGAGGATTTCACCGCAGATTTCGGGCGAACCATCGAGCCCTACCGTCTCCTCCTCGAAGACCCCTTCCTCCTCTGCCGGCTGAGGATTTTTTGAACATGAATATTTTTTCTTAATCAGTTGTTTTTCGCCTGTCCGCCGCCCCGCGAACCGCCGTGGGAGCTGCCACTGGGGGAGGCGCTCGAAGAACCAGCTCCGGAGCTCGTCGTGCCTGACGAATGGCCTGCCGACCCTTCCCCACTCCCTCCGCTACCCAGTGAAACGGGGAAGCCCCCAAAGCTGGGCCCCGCCGCTCTCATGTGTGACGAGATGGCCCTCGAAGCCAGACCGAGCTCAGGGCATGAGACTTCGTTTGTCCGGCTGGAATAGGAAATCCGCACGCCCATCTGGATGGCTGTTTTAACATCGGGGTTCCAATCCCGGAATCGAAATGAAGGGGAGAGAGAAGGGGGCGCAAGGTCTCGAGCTACCGGCACTTCTATTTTTCCTCCTGCCTTCACATCCGGTGCAACTTCTGCCGGGCGGGGCGAAGGGGCGATACCTGAAAAATCACTGGGCCGAATTTTTTCGCCCCCCACCTGTCGGCCAAGAGCTCGAAATTCAAGCTCCCCAATGGCTTGACTGCGCTGGATGGTCCTCAAGGCTCCCCGGGAAACAGATAAAGAGTCTTGAGGGGTCGACTCTCTTTCCAGCATTCTCTTGCTTTCCGGCTGCTCGAAGAAACGCTCTATGGAGATAGCCTTTTCTCGCAATCGTGGCGAAGTCAAATCTTCTCTTTTCACCGCCACCGCCTTCCTTGGAATCTCACGGAGAGTGGATAGAACACTGGCATCTGCCCGCTCCAAGGCTTTGAGCGTTGTTTGCAGGACTTTTTTCATCTCCTTGGGGATGGGCGGGGAAACGGTCTTTTTCTTCTGAAGCTGATCCTTCCGAATGGCGTGGAGAACTTCTTCGGGAGCCCTGCCGGGCGGGACATCGGGCTCATATTCCATGCCATAATGAAAAGGGTAACCCATCTGGGGCCAGTAGAAGTAGGCGCCATAATACCAATCAAAGAGAGACCAGGCTCGCCAAAAATAGTACCCAAAATAAAAATCCCAGACTGCCCAGGCGGGTGCGAACATCGAGCCGGGCAGCCATAGCCATCCCTTCTTCGGGTCCCACATCCAGATTCCCAGGTGGTAGGGCACCCAGCCCCATGGCTCCTCGGGTATCCAGAAAAGTTGCCCCTGGTAGACTGTCCAGCTCCCGTAATAAAGGGGATGCCATGTGCCCCATGGATAATAATCATTGTAGTAAGGACGCCAGACATAACCATAAAGAGGATGCCAGAGCCATTCGCCGTAAACATTCCCGTAACGCTGGGCGAAATAGACGACCGCCTTGGGGAGTTTTTCAATGGGCTTCGGCAAGAAGCTCTCCTCGTGGAGGACGCGGAAATTTTCGTTGACGGAAGCATTCCAGGCATGAAAATCAGATTCGCCCGCATAGCTGGCTGGCTTGGCCTGGTGGTCAGGCGTGATGAGCGCTCTTTCCTTGGCCTTGAGCTTGACCTCGAGAAGGTTAGATTTATCTTCGCCGTAGAGGATCTGCGCTTTTCCTTGCTCTACCTGGACATCCGTTCCCTCTTCCGAAGACCGAATCATGGCGATGGCGTGGTGACTCAATTTTATGGCTGCCGAGGGTGTGATGATCTGGAAAATCTCCAGGGAATCGTATTTCTTATACATCACATAGACCTGGCCCTTCGCTAAAAGCAGGTTGGAAATCTTTTTCGCCGTGCTCAGGCTGGGAGCCAGGATGGTTTCAATCTTCAACTCCGTGTCATAATCCAGCCGGACAATCGTCCCGTTATCAAACTGGACTTCGCACCGCCTGGCGTCAGAAGTCTGGATGATATCACCGGGGCCCAGCGGAAGATTAAGGAGGGCCACCTCCGGACGGACCTGTCCCTCTCGAAAGACGACCGGGTCCTTCCCGTCGTGCTTGATCTCGACGTAGCTGATATGACCGAAATAGAAATCCTTGGCGCCGTTTATCATTTTGTAGTTGCCGACCGCCGGCTGGGCGAATAAGAAGCTAAGCGCCAACGCCCCCAAAACGATGATGGCCCTTTGTTTCATGGATATTCTCCTTATCTCTTGCTCATTCCATTTTAATATAAGTGCAAAATTTGTGCCAGCCCAGTGGCTACCTTTATCAACCTATGAACCCCCTTATTCCATCTATTGAAAAAGGAAATTCTATCTCTGGTCAAATCGCTCCGGAGGCGATGCGTAAGAGGCCTGTCCCGAACAGAGGACAATTGTCCCCGTTCAACAAGGGATTTGAGCCATGAGCAACCGCGGCCAAAAACATGCCCAAATGGCTGGATAAAACCTCGTCTTCGCTTATTCTAGTTAACCTATGGGTAAACTATGCTTAGCTCAATTGATAATTATCAATAGGATATTCATATCGCCAATTCTTAAACACAAGAAGCGTCTTTTTCCCGTGACAATAACAAAACCTTCATGGACAATAGGTGAGACAGTGCCAGTCGCCCTAACGCCCGAAGCGGCAGGGATTCCCCACGGGGATGGGTGCCGGGAGAACGGACCAGGGAGGACCCATTCGCACTACATAATTAAAGATGCCCGCTTACGCTTAGCTGTGGTTGACAAGCCGAGCGCTGCTTTCTTAAAATGGGAGAGCTCGCCCTTATCCAATCCTCAAGGAGGAAAAATGAAAATAACCCTTAGTGTCCTCAAGGCCGATATCGGGAGTATCGGGGGTCATATTAAACCAAGCCAAGCCCTGCTTCATGAAGTTAAAAATTATGTTAGCCAAAACGGCAAAAACTTGATAATTGACCATTACATCAGCTCGACAGGGGATGACATCGCCATCCTCTGTACCCATGAGCGCGGCGTGGTCGACGAAAAAATCCACAAGCTGGCCTGGGATGCATTTCTGGCTGGCACGGCGGTGGCTAAAAAACAGGGTCTTTACGGCGCTGGGCAGGATTTGCTCAAGGATTCTTTCAGCGGCAACATCAAGGGAATGGGACCCGCCGTAGCCGAAATAGAGTTCGAGGAAAGACCGAATGAGCCGTTTATTTTCTTTGCCGCCGACAAAACAGACCCCGGCGCCTACAACCTCCCCTTCTATCTTGCCTTCGCCGACCCCATGTATTGCGCCGGTCTTCTCCTCAGTCCGAAGATGAGCGAAGGATTCACGTTTCGCATCATCGACGTTAGCTATACCGAGAAGGATAAGGTCATCGAGCTCCACGCCCCCGAAGAAATCTACGACATTGCCACCCTCCTCCGGGATAATGAAAAATACGTCATCGAGAGCATTTTCTCCCGGAGTACCGGAAACCAAGCTGTGGCCATCTCCACGACGCGGCTCCACAACATCGCTGGAAAATACACGGGGAAGGATGACCCGGTCGCTCTCGTCCGGGTGCAGGGAGAATTCCCCGCCACTGGAGAGGTCTTGGCTCCCTTCCAGATCGGCCACTATGTGGCCGGTTTCATGCGCGGCAGCCATATCGGACCGCTGATGCCCTGCAAGCTCAACACAACCATTTCCTACTTTGATGGCCCTCCCGTCGTTACGGGCGCCGCTTTCAGCGTCAAGGACGGAAACCTCACTGAGCCGGCTGATGTCTTCGACCATCCCTTCTGGGACACGGTGAGAAGCGAGGTAGCGGCCAAAGCCATGGCCATCCGTCGGCAAGGATTTTCTGGCGCGGCCATGCTCCCCTTCAGCGAACTGGAATACGGCGGAGTCGTCGAGAAGCTGGCCAAGCTGGAGAAGAAATTTAAGCTCCGCGACTGAGGCTTCAAACAATGCCCAGGCCGAGAAATCCGTTTCCCACCGTGGATATCATCATCGAAACGAAACGGCCCGACGGAAAACCCGGAATCGTTCTCATTCAAAGGAAAAACCCTCCCTACGGGTGGGCACTCCCCGGCGGTTTTGTCGATTATGGCGAATCGCTCGAAGAGGCGGCCGTGAGGGAGGCTCGAGAAGAGACTTCGCTCGATATCAAGCTCGTTTGCCAGTTTCACACCTACTCGGCACCCGACCGCGACCCGCGTCATCACACCATCTCCACGGTCTATGTCGCCAAAGCCAGAGGAACTCCTAAAGCTCGGGATGACGCCAGGGCAATCGGCATTTTCACCAGAGCGGACCTTCCCCGGCCACTGGCTTTTGACCACGAGAAAATCCTGGCTGATTATTTCAAGACCAGGTTCAAAAAGAAAAAAGCCAGAGCCAAGTGAGGCTGAATGGACGGCGAGAAAAGGGAGAAAAAAGAGCCAAACTCCGACCTCGAGGAGCTCTGCAAAGTCTGGGGCCTGGCCGAAGCAGAAGTCGTCAAGAGCCTGCTGGCGAGCTATGGGATTTATTCCCTTTTCCGCGGCCGGGTCGTCCAATCCGTCCATGCTTTTTCTACTGACGGCCTGGGGGAAATCAAGATTCTCGTTTCAAAAAAAGACTACGAAGCAGCAAAAAAAATTCTGGCCGACCGTTTTCCTCTGGAAAAAGCCGAAGAGGAATGAGCCTTCACCCACATTTTTTTGAGGCAACCTTCCTTCTTCTCCACTACATGTAGATAGTCAATAAATCATTAAATTTTTTTCCATTTTAGGCTTGACATTTAAACTTTTCTTCCCTATATTGGCAGCAAATGGGATAAAACGGGAAAAAATGGGAAACTTGTTGATAGGAAGTTATACAGCCAAGATGGATAAGAGCGGCCGCATCAAGATTCCGGAGAAATTCCGGGCCGCCATCGAAGAAGATTTTGGCAAGGAAGTTTTCATCACTTCCCTGACCGATGAAGCTATCCAAATTTATCCTCTGCCTGTCTGGGAGCAACTCACCGGGGTGGCCAAGGAAGGGGCTCTCCATCTCCGACCCGATGTGAGAAATTTTCTGCTTCGGGTCAACCGGAGGGGCGTCCGGAACGAAATCGATTCGAAGGGCCGCGTTCTCATCAATTCGCAATTACGGGGATTGGCCCAGCTCAACGACGAAGTCGAAGTCATCGGCCTAAACAACCACCTGGAAATTTGGAACAAAGAGAAACTGGACGAGAAGCTCGAAAAGAGGCCACTCACCGACAGGGATTTTGAGAGCATCGCCAGTCTCATTCCCCGTGGAAAACCGGAATGAGCGCTCGCGGACATGTTCCTGTCCTGCTTGAGGAAGTTATGGAGCTGCTGGACATCCATAGGGAAGGCGTCTACATCGATGCGACCCTGGGACTGGGCGGCCATGCCCTCGAAATCCTCCGACAGAACCCAAGGGCGACCCTCATTGGCCTCGACATCGACGAACAATCCTTGACCGAGGCCCAAAAAAGACTGGCTCCTTTCCGTGACAGGGTTCGACTCTTCCATGCCGACTACCGCTTCCTTCCCGACCTCGACCTCGATTTCTCCTCCGTCCGGGGAGTGCTCTTCGACCTGGGGCTTTCCTCATTTCAGTTAGATTCTCCAGAGCGGGGCTTCAGCTTTAACCTGGAAGGACCGCTGGACATGCGCATGGATACCCGAAACAAAACCACCGCCTACAAGGTCATCCATACTTATTCTGAACCCAAGCTCCGTTGGCTCTTCCGAGAGTATGGGGAACTCAAGCAGGCCCGGCAGCTGGCTGACGCCATCGTCACCAGGCGGAAGGCCAAGAAAATCGAGACGACGACCGAGCTCCGCCTCCTCGTCGAAGAGGTCTGCCGCTGGATTCCCCAAAAAGGCAAGATCCACCCCGCGGCAAAAGTCTTCCAAGCACTCCGGATTGAAGTCAACAACGAACTCGCTGGCTTGGGCGAGTTGCTCGAAGCCTTAACCAAGAAAATTTGCCCCGGGGCTCGCCTAGCTATCATCTCCTTCCATTCACTGGAAGATAGAATCGCCAAGCAGACTTTGGCCCACTTGGCTTGCCCAAACGATCATCCGCTTCTCCGTATCGTCACCCGGAAACCAGTCACCCCGACCGAGCAAGAAATGGCTGCCAATCCCAGGTCCAGGTCGGCCAAGCTTAGGGTAGCGGAGAGACTCTGATGGTTCGAAGACGCTACGAAAAAAAGGAAATCGTGCTCCTCGTCATCTGTTTGCTCCTGGCTATCAGTTTCCTGACGTTTTACGTCTGGCATCAGGCTGCCCTCATCAGCCTGGGCTACCAGACAACCCGGTTGGAAGAAAAAATCTCTCAGTTGGAAGAGGAGATTCGCGGCCTTGAAATCCAAAAGGCTTCTCTTTTGTCCCTGGAAAAGGTGGAACGCATTGCCCGCGAAAAGCTTGGCCTTAGCGAACCAAAGAAGAACCAGATCGTCTATCAAGATTTTAGAGTGATCATCGATGATGACTGACCTGAGCTCCTCCTACCAGAAAAGGATCCGCCGCAAGACTATCCTTCTCGCTTCCTTCTTGTTCCTGTGGTTTATTGGTCTCACTCTGCGGTTGATCCAACTGCAAGTGATCGAGCACAGCCAGCTGCGAGCGGCGGCCATCCGTCAGAACGAACTGAGGTCCAAGATTATTCCGGAACGGGGGACAATCTACGACCGGCGGGGTAAAATCCTGGCCCGGAGTTTCCCCGCTCCCTCCATCTCCTTCATCCCGTCCGAGGAGGAGACACTCGAGCAACGGCTGATGAAAATCCAAAAAATAAAAAAAATTCTCGACCTTTCTGATGCCGAAATCCAGAAAATCAGCGCGCGACTGCAAAAGGGAGAAACGTTCATCTGGATCAAGAGAAAAATCGACCCCGACAAAGCTGCCGCCGTCAGGAACTTGAACCTCAGCGAAATCTACATCCAGGAAGAAAACAAACGTTTCTATCCGCTTGGCCGGCTGGCTGCCCACGTCCTCGGCGGGGTGAACATCGACGAGGTCGGGGTGAGCGGAGTGGAGCTCCAGTACGATGCTCGGCTCAAGGGTGTGGCCGGGGAAGGCCTCTACCTTCGCGACGCCAAGAAGAGGCGTTATCACCGCGAAATCCTGAAGCCTCCTCAACCTGGCCAGGACCTCATCCTGAGCATCGATGAAACCATCCAATATATCGCCCAGCGGGAGCTGGGAAGGGCGGTCAAGGAACATGAGGCCGATTGGGGCACCGTTATCGTCTCCCATCCTTCTTCAGGCGAGATTCTGGCCATGGCCACCTGTCCGGATTATGACCCCAATGATTTTTCGTCCGCCCAGGCCGAGGAGAAACGCAATCGAGCCGTCCAGTACAATTTTGAGCCAGGTTCAACCTTCAAGATCATCACCGCCGCGGCAGCACGCCAGTTCGGTCTCGTCCAGTTCACCGACATTTTCGACTGCAGCGATGGCAAGATCAAAGTGGCTGGCTGGACCATCAGTGACCATAAGAAAATGGGCGTTTTGAGCTTCAGCGATGTCATCATCCATTCCTCCAACGTCGGAACGGCGCTCATCGGTCAGCGCATTGGCCCCGAGCATCTCTTTCAAACGATGAAGACCTTCAAATTTGGCCAGAAAACAGGCATTGACCTTCCTGGCGAAGAGGCGGGTATTTTCCATCCTTTCGACCGATGGAGCCGCTCCTCGCTCGTTTCCCACTCCATTGGCTACGGGATTTCCGTCACCGCTATCCAAGTCCTCCAGGCCATGAACGCTCTGGCTAACGGTGGAGTTCTTGTGCGGCCACGAGTGGCGAGGGAGACGCTCGACCTTCTCCCCTCTCTCCAGGCCAGCCCTTCGTCCGGAGAAAGAATCCTTTCCCAAGAAATCGTGGCTGAGCTTATCGACAGAGTCTTCACCCGAGTTGTCCTCGAGGGCACAGGCAAGGAAGCGCAAATCGAGGGCTTCGCGGTGGCTGGCAAGACCGGCACAGCCCAGAAAATCGACCCATCGACAGGCACCTATTCTTCCCAAAAACACCTGGCTTCCTTCGTCGGCTTTGTCCCGGCGGAGGGGCCATTGATTTCGATCATCGTCGTTATCGATGAGCCCAAGGCAGGGCTACACTACGGGGGGCAGGTGGCAGCGCCTGTTTTTAGAGAGATTGCCCGGCGCGTTCTTCTCTACCTAGGCGAGACGCCGCGATTCGAACCACAGAAAAGAATGGTCACGGCCCAGCTTCGGGAGTCTATAGCAAGATGAAACTGGAAGAAGTCCTCCATCAAATCCCTGGTTTGAGAATCGAGGGCAGCTCCCAACTGGAAGTAACTGGATTAACCTACTCCTCGACTCTAGTTCAACCCGGGTTCCTTTTTGCCGCCCTTCCCGGGAAGAAAACGGACGGCCACCGGTTCATCGGCGAAGCGCTTTCTCGAGGTGCCCATGCCATTCTCTCGGAGAGGCCGCGGCCCGTCGAAATAAAGGCCACCTGGATTGAAGCGATCGACCCCAGGGAAGCTCTGGCTCTGGCCGCGGCTAACTTTTATCGCCACCCCTCCCTGCGGATGAAAATCATCGGCGTCACGGGGACGAAGGGCAAGACGACCTTTACCTATCTCCTCGAGGCCATCCTGCGGCGAGCTGGAGCCAGGCCTGCTGTCATCGGAACAATCAACTACCGCTGGCCCGGTCAGCTTATTCCAGCCCAAAGGACAACTCCCGAGGCGCCCGACCTCGAGAGGATGATGGCCGAGATGGTTTCTGCTGGCACAACCCACTGTGTCCTCGAAGTTTCCTCCCATGCTCTCGACCTCAAGCGGGTCTGGGGCGTCCACTTTGATGTGGCCGTATTCACCAACTTGAGCCCCGAACATCTCGATTATCATGCGACGATGGAGGACTATTTCAATTCCAAAAAAAAGCTCTTCTTTCTAAACCGGAAGAAGCGCACAGCCGTTGTCAACCTCGACGATGCCTGGGGAAAAAAGCTCATCCTCGAGCTTCCTCTGACCACCGTCTCTTTCGGTCTGGAGCCGGCAGCCATCGTCCGCGGCCAGAACTGGAAGTTCACCGAAAAAGGAATCAAGGCAGAAATCGTTTTTCCGGGAGGGTTGATAAAAGTTTGCTCACCCCTCCTTGGCCAGCACAACTTCTATAACATCCTTGCTGCTGCGGCAACCGGTTTGGCCCTCAACATCCCTCCCCCAGCGATTGAAGCCGGTATTTCTGACCTCAGGGGCGTTCCTGGAAGAATGGAAAAGATATCCAACAACCTTGGTTTTGACGTGTTTGTCGACTACGCCCATACCGACACCGCTCTGCAAAGCCTTCTTCAGTCTTTCCGGGATATGAAACCACGACGCATCCTCCTTGTCTTCGGAGCGGGCGGCGATCGAGACCGAGGCAAGAGACCAAAGATGGGCGAAGTGGCTGCCCGCCTGGCGGATTGGACCTACTTGACGTCTGACAACCCCCGCTCCGAAGACCCCCTGGCCATCCTGTCTGAAATCGAAGAGGGGTTTTCTCGCCTAAAATCGCGTGCCTATACCGTCATCCCCGACCGGCGCGAAGCCATCCAAACGGCCCTCAACGATGCTCAGCCGGGGGATGTCGTCTGCATTGCCGGCAAAGGCCATGAGAATACTCAAGTTTTCAAGGACAGGACAATCCCCTTCGACGACGCCGAAACGGCGCGCTCGATTCTAAGATCCCTGGAGAGAAGAGTTGATGGCTGAACTGCGTCTGGACCAGATTGCGAAGAGGACCAGGGGGCGGATTGTCCAGGGGGATTCTTCAATTGTCTTCTCTCGATTCAACATCGACTCCCGGCGGACGCAGCCGGGCGAGCTCTTTTTTGCGCTCGTGGCCAGACGGGATGGCCACGATTTTGTGGGCGACGCTCACGCCCGGGGAGCGGCCGGCGCGGTGATCTCAAAAGACATTTCCTATCGCCGTCCGGACTTCAGTCTTATCCGAGTCGATGATACCACCGTAGCTTTGCAGGAACTCGCTCAGTCCGTTCTGGCTGACCAGCCAGTGAAAGTTGTCGGGATAACGGGCAGCATCGGGAAGACAACAACGAAGGAGTTCACGGCCAGTTTGCTCGGTCAAGAATTGCGGGTGCTCAAATCCGAGGCCAATTACAACAATTTATTGGGTCTGGCCCTCTCCATTCTCAAGCTCGAGCCTGCCCACGAGGTGGCTGTCCTGGAGATGGGGATGAGCGGCCGCGGTGAAATCCGGGAGCTGACGAAGCTCGCTCCGCCAGATATCGCCGTCATCACCAACGTGAGCCCCGTCCATCTCCAATTCCTCGGCAGCCTCGAAGAAATCGCCAGGGCCAAGAAAGAAATCCTCGAGGGAACAAAGCAGGGCGGGCTGGCCGTTCTCAACGGCGATGACCCGTGGGTCAGCCAAATTGGCCGGGACTGGACAGGGCCAAAGCTGACTTTTGGCTTCGCCGCGACGTGTGACGTCCGGGCCTTAAGAATCGAGAGGAAAGGCTATGAGGGCATGGTTATCGAACTCGCCTTGAAGTCAGCCGGAGAGAAAAGAAAAGTCCATTTCCCCTTCTTCTATGAAGACTATGTCTATAACCTGCTTGCTGCGGTGGGGGTGAGTCAGGCCCTCGGGCTTTCCACCGAAGCCGTTCTCCAGGCTATCCCCCTTCTCAGGCCATTTGACCGACGGGGCACTCTCCTCGAGCTTCCCTCGTCCATCAAGCTCATCGACGATTCCTACAACTCCAACCCCCGGGCCCTCGCTTCGGCCCTCAAGAGTCTGTCTGAACTTCCAGCCCGGCGCAAGGTGGCCGTCCTCGGCGACATGCTCGAGCTGGGAGAAAAAGAAAACGACTTCCACTTCCAGGCCGGGCAGGATGCTGTCCGCTTCGGCTGGAATTTCCTCATCACCGTCGGCGAAAGGAGTCTCCACCTGGCCGAAGGCGCACGTCGCGCCGGGCTGGCTCCCCAGAACATCCGCTCCTTCGCTTCGGCGGAGGAAGCTTCCGCAGTCGTTTTTTCTCTACTCAGGGAAGGAGACCTCGTCCTGGTCAAGGGCTCGCGGGCCATGAGCATGGAGCTCATCGTCGAAAGATTGAAGTCTGCCGCGGAGGAAGGATAAGATGCTCTACTGGTTACTCGTCCCACTTCGTGAATACTTCTTTTTCTTCAATGTCTTCCGCTATATCACTGTCCGGACAGCCCTGGCTGGCATCACCGCCCTCCTGGTTAGCTTTATCTTCGGCCCCTGGCTCATCCGGACGATGAAAAAATACCAAATCGGGCAGGAAATCCGACCGGAAGGCCCGCAGTCCCACTACGCCAAAAAAGGTACCCCCTCCATGGGTGGAATCCTCATCGTTGGTTCAACCATCATCCCGACCCTTCTCTGGGGAAACTTGGGTAACATCTATGTCTGGCTGGGCATGGTGACCATGGTCAGTTTCGGCGCGATTGGTTTCTGGGACGATTTCCTGAAAATCCGGCACCGTCGCTCCCTCGGCCTGAGAGCAAGAAACAAGATCATCTTCCAGTCCCTCCTCGCAGCGGTCATCGGCCTGACTCTCCTCTGGATCAGCCATGCCGGCCGCTTCAGCCTCCGGCTGAGCTTCCCTTTCTTCAAGGAATGGGTCCCCTACTTAGGCTGGTTCTATTTGCCCTGGATCATGCTCATTCTCGTCGGCTCTTCTAACGCCGTTAACCTGGCCGACGGGCTGGACGGGTTGGCCATCGGCCTGACGTTCATCAGTGCCGCCGCTCTGACGGCGCTGACTTATATCGCTGGCCACGCCCTTTATTCGACTTACTTGAACATTCCCCGTGTGCCGCTGGCCGCAGAGCTGACGGTGTTTGCCGGAGCCTTCTCGGGCGCGTGCCTCGCTTTTCTCTGGTTCAATTGCCATCCCGCCGAAATCTTCATGGGAGACGTGGGGGCCCTTTCGCTGGGAGCCACACTCGGCTGCCTGGCCATCCTCATCAAGCAGGAATTTCTCCTTTTCCCCGTGGCCGGCGTTTTCATCCTCGAGGCGCTGTCCGTTCTTCTTCAGGTCGGCTATTTCAAGATTACGGGCGGGAAAAGAATCTTTCGCATGGCCCCCCTCCACCACCACTTCGAGCTGAGCGGCTGGCCCGAGGAAAAAGTCGTTGTCCGGTTCTGGATTCTGGCCATCATCTTTGCGCTTTTTAGCCTGACAACCTTGAAGCTGAGATAAAATGAAAATTTCAGGGAAAAGAGTCGTCGTCGTCGGCCTGGGAAAAACCGGCCAGGCCCTCGTCCGGTTTCTCCTGGACCGCGGCGCTCGCGTAACGGTAACGGAGAGGAAGACGGCGGAAGAGCTCGGCAAGAAAGCAAGAAAATGGCAAGAAAAAGGAGTCCGCTTGGAAACGGGCGGGCACCGTTTGTCCACTTTCCTTAAGGCTGATTTCATCATTCCCAGCCCGGGCGCAGCGGCGCTGCCCGAGCTTGTGGCTGCCCAGAAAAGCGGTGTCAACGTTCTCTCGGAGGTCGAGCTGGCTTACCGTTTTCTTCGGGGTCAGATCGTCGGGATTACGGGGACAAACGGGAAATCCACAACCGCCACCCTCGCCCACAAAATCCTCCGCGAGGCCGGGAAAAAAGCCTTCCTGGTCGGAAACATCGGCACCCCCCTCATTTCCTTCGCCCAAACCAGCCGGGACGACCACATCTATGTCACAGAAATCTCAAGCTTCCAGCTTGAATACATTGA
>Ga0209102_1001292_pt1 | contig 13556 bp, 7 predicted proteins | sample ConPoolayeHmetaG_FD_185483 | JGI IMG/M metagenome (GOLD analysis project Ga0209102, IMG submission 185483) | Hot spring microbial mat communities from California, USA to study Microbial Dark Matter (Phase II) - Cone Pool mat layer H metaG... ... | reverse complement strand
TCATGCGGCACGGCAAGGGCAAAAGCTTGGGATAGCTCCGTGACGGCCTTCAACAGCCGTTCCTTCCCATTCTCCTGGGCAAGAATATGCTCCTGGGCCGCCGGTAAAATTGCTACTCTTTCCTCTGGCTTCCCTCGCACCCAAACCGACCAATCAAACCCGTGGAAAAGGCCGCAGCAGACCTCATATTTCTCGAGCATAACCGCCACGGCTTCAGCCTGGTCAATTGACGTCGTCCCCTTGCCACCGCTCTCAGTATAAGTAGCCATCGCTTGCCTTAGCTCATCTGCCAATCCTAGATAATCGACAATGAGACCTCCTGGCTTATCCCTGAAGACGCGATTGCATTTTTTTTAAACGATTTTTGGATATTTAACTTTAACATTAACATGCCTTTTATATTTCTGATGTTAATTTCTAAGAAACTTATAAAATCGAAATTTTTTATTTTATGTTCTTTAACTTTCTAAAAAGGAAAGACGCGAAAAATAATTTCCTAGTCAAAGCATTTAATAATATGCTTCTATGGGCGGGCTTCAAGCGAATATTTTTTTTTACCTGGCAGCATGTACCGCTTTTTTCAACTAAAGTAATTGCTTCTTCCCCAGTTATCGGATTCTGAACTGGCATTTCTTTATCCCGCTCATTTGAGATCAAGCGCGAGCCATCTTGGGTCGTCCAAAGCCGCATCGAGCTGACTCCCCAAGAGGCGTGCATTACGGTCATTCAATGTCAGCCTATCCAGGAATTCTCTTAGTTCCTCCAGGAGTATCTCCGGCCATTCGGGATATCCGCCCAGCTTCTCAAGGCATCTCTCCAGCCTGTGAGCAGTGGCAATATCTCTCTTCAGCTGCCTGAAAATGACTCGGTTCAGGTCTCCGACCTCTTCATCCACACAAACAAGGAACCGGCCCAACTCCTTAAGAAGTCTGAATCTCGCGGCTTCCACTTGAAGTCTCTTCCCCTTTTTTTCAATCTCCTGGGCCCGCCCAACCATGGCCTTTACATTTTCTCGGGCCTTCTTGCTTGCTGCTTCTTGTGCCTTTAGCCAAATTTCCGGGTCGGGATAGCAGCCGTCCCATGAGGCCAGTTTTTTCTCGAGGTCTGCAAAATCCTCAATCTTTTGAATTATCTTTCCCTGGACCCAACGAACTTCAGAAGACCGGAACCCTCCCTCTTGATAAGAGGCCACAACCAACGGCAAATGTTCTCCTGGTCTTGACAAGCTTTCTACAATCCACTTCGAGATCGGTCCTGCAGGATTCAACGGAAGCAACTTTGCATCCGATTCAAGCGCCGAAATATCTAGCGTGCATTTAAAGCCAGATGAATCTATTGATTTTATCTTTATTATCTTGCCCTCCCTATCTTTCTTCACTTTAAAGCCGATATCTTCCCTCAAGTAACTCAGCGCCTTTTCCAACTGTTCCTTATTAAGCGGGGGTGCCGGTTCAGCCGCCTCCGCAGCGGCTCGACTGCTCATGTATGTCTCAGAAGCCAAGAAATCTTGTGCTGCCTCGGATGCTTGCTCCTCCAAGGCATCTATATTAAACGGTTCTTGTCCTAACAACATTGTTCTCGCTTTGGATAACACCGGTTGCATAGAGCCGACAAAATGCTCAAAGAGTCCGCACCTCTCGCGCAAGACCTTATAAACACGCTCGTCGATGCTATCCTTCAAGAAAAAATTGATGATCTTGATTTTGTCGAGCTTTTGTCCGATTCGGTCAATTCGGCCAATTCTCTGCTCAACCTTGGACGGATTCCAAGGAAGGTCGTAGTTGATCACCGCTCCTGCCGCTTGCAGGTTCAGACCTTCGCTTGCAGCATCCGTGCAAACCAGCGCCTTGATTTCTCCCTTCTGGAGTTTGTCCGTGATAACGTCCTTAGTTACTCTTTTCCATTCTTTTCCGTCCCAGACTTGGCCACCTTCTCCGCTATAGCAACCCAGAGATTTTCCGAAGAAATCCCGAATGTTGTCACGAATATATTCCATAGTATCGACGTATTCTGAGAAAATGAGCACGGCTCGGCCGTCATCGACTACCCGCCTAAGGACTTCATAGAACTGATCTCTTTTGCTATCGATACCACCGAGCGCGCGAAGCTCATCAAGGAGCCTTTTGACATCCTCTGATTCGGCCTTAGCGACCTGTGGGTCCGTCGGAAGAGCGGCAGAAATTTTTTCCTCATAGATTCCCGCGTCGTCAAGGTCGCGAGAGCTGAGCTTCTCGTCCTCTCCGACTTCATAATCGTATGCTTTCCGCTCCATAACCCTTTGAAGCCCGTTCAATCGCCGCTCCAGACTTCTTTCCAATGCCTGGGGAGAGCTCGTTGCCCGCCTTCTGTAGACGGTCATTACAAATCCCTTCCCTGGCTTTTCCTCCTCAAGTTCAGAATACCGCCTGTCGATATAATCTTTAATGGAGTTATATACCCGGCGCTCGGCCCCTTCCATATAATCAAATACCTTATCTTCAATGCACCTCTTAGGTGGAGGCGCTTCGATCATGCCCAGCTGGAAATATTCTTTTAGTGTCTCGCGGGTATTTCTGTGCATCCTCCGCCCAAGAGGCGAGGCCCTCCGCATCCATCCTACGAGTTCATCACGTCGCCTTATCGGAATGGTCTCTATATGCCAAGCAAGAACTTTGGCATCAAGGACAGGTCTTTTTTCTCCAGGCAACGGAGGAATATCCGGATCAGAGGCCAGTAACTCAGCCGCTTTTCGCACTAAGCGATAATCGCATCGCCCCTTTTTGAGCGCAGCGATTGCTCCGTAATACTTCCTGACGTCCTCAAACTCTGCAATCCAGGCACCCCCTTCACCCAAAACGGTTAAGAGATCCCACGGTTCCCAAGGATGAGTCTGCATAGGTGTAGCACTCAACAATAAGAAGGCTCGGGCTTTTCCCTTTAGCTGGAGCTGACGGATGAGATTTAGAAGAAGAGTCCCGCTATTGAATTCTCCCTCAACCTGCCTTTTGCGCCTGGCAGCGTGCGATTCATCGAGAATTACGAGATCCCAGGGCTCAGCGGCCATTATGACAGGTAAGTTGTTCTCGGTTCGCGCCGTTTCGCGGCTCATCAGCAATATATCGGTTTTCAGCGCTTCGGCAAGGTCCCTTACCCTCTCGACTCTATCATCCGGCCAAACGAGCAATGTCTGGCCTTCCAGTCGAGGGGCAATTATCCCACCCTTTTCTCTAAGCTCTGATTGCCACTGCTTAACGATTGCTGCCGGCAACAGAAGGAGCGCTCTCCGCACTCCTCTTCCTGCAAGCAGCCTCCTCAGGACGCATATCGCCTCAATTGTTTTCCCCATCCCGACCTCGTCGCAGAGCAGGCGCCCGGCCGGCCATGCGCCGGCTGTCTCCGACACAACCCTTTTCTGGTGAGGCCAGAGGCTCACCATGGCAGTCGCATCGCAGGCTAATTCTCCTCGTTCAATGAAAGACGCCTCGGCAACATATCGCCAAACCATGGCTGCCTTTTGCCGGGCGATAGCATTGCTGGGTTCAAAGGTCGGCGCTTCCGGCGGAGCGAATTTGATTAGCCGCAAACGTATTGCTTCCGGCAGGCTTACGGTATGTACCTCAGGATGAGCGTCTTTCCAAAGCAACTCGAACTCTTGTGAATAATGCTTGTAGCGATCAGGATCTTCCCAGGAGGTCGAAACCTCGAGATTCTCGTAGTTGGCCATAAGTCCAGAAGCGGATTCGTTCCCGCTTCCGCTAAAGACAACCGCATCGCCTGCACCATCGATAATCAGCCCAAACTTGCCATGGACAATTCCCTCACCACGGCGCATAACACCCACTTTTACCGCCAACAGCCCTTTCTTTACCAGCCAAGCCAGCATGGAAAGGCGCTGGCTCTCCAGGATATCCTTGGGAGTCTTGAATCTCTTTTTTAGCGCTTCCTCAAGAGCCTTGGTATCTCCTGACTCCATCATTGCGTTAACGTCTTCTTTAGCCAGGACTTCATTGACTACTAACCGGACGGCAGGCTTCGGCGCTTTATCACCTAAGGATTCCAATCGTTCTATAAGTCCGGCGAACCCCCTAGCAGCGGCGGCAAGAACGGAACTCGAGAAATAAGAGCAACAGCGGTCATATCTCATCGCTTCTTTAAGTGCAGGGACATAGAGATCCTCAAGTAGAGACGAGTCCGGACCGCGGAGGAACCGTTTCCACGACCTGGACCTTAGCCCTGCCCCGCTGGCACCCCCATCTTTTTTCAGAGTTCGTTCCATGTTCTTCATCTATCCCCCGCCAATCAGCTTTCAGTCTCTTCTTCGACCTCCTCCTCTTCCTCAAGCTCTTCTTCCATTTCTTCCCTGGCGAAAAGTTGAGCCTGTGCCGCCTCCTTTTTCTTCCATTCCGGCGGCTTAATGCCAAAAAGAGGTTCGAGAAGCGCATGCCAAGCCCGGAACTCTGGATACTCGGCAGCAGCTGACTTCTTTCCCTCTTCGAACTTTAGGGCTTCCGGTGTCGCCTTAACCAGCGCTTCCATGAGCTTGGCCACCGCGGAGTCTTTTGTCCATCTCTGCTGTCTGATCAAAGCCTTAGCTGAGCCAATTCCCCCGGCCTGGCTTCCTGCCTCAAGGAATCGCAGAGCCAGCGCGTGGCAGCCGTCAAGTGCCGTCCTGAACACCGGGTCATTTGGATGAACCTTAAGAACATCCTTCTTGCGATGTTTTTTCTCTCTTGTCACCGGGCCGAAAAGGGTTTGCTCGATCTCATCTTGCTCCAGTGCTTTTGACCGGCGCCTCTTCAATACGGGGAGTATTCTAATTTTTTCGCCGCTCTTCTCAATTAGCCCTGCCGCCAAGAGCTGGTCGACATCCATGCCGACCGCGTGTCCCAGCAGTTTGGCTTCATTGAAGCGAAACTCGGCGGCTCCCAAGACATCCCAGCACAGGAGATAGAATTTCCCTTCGGGCTCTACCCCGTCAAGACCTCGGGCCGCAAGCTGTTCAATCCGCCAGGAGCTAACCGCTTCAGATGCTTCGTCGATGGCTCTGCCCACTCCAACCGGAACGCCTGTATCTGTTTTAACGGAGTCAAACCGGCTATATACTTCCATTGCCGGCCCGAACGACCCCACGAGCTGGTCAACCGGATTTAGTGCTTCTTGTTGAAGGCGTTCTGCTGTTTGCCGAGCTTTGCTGCGAATCTCTTCTCTCATGCCACTATCAAAATAGCCAATGCCCGCGTCGGCTGGCCGCTTCCTGGCAACGAGAATGACTGTGCTTTGAGCTGCATTTTTCCTTGCCTGGTGGAGCGAATGCTCACTCTCAGTCTTTATCGGCCAGGTCGCTGTTATGGAAAAGCCAGCCTGAATCAAAGATTCAAAAAGCGCTTCCCAGGCTTCCTGTTTTTTATGGGTGAACATCACCGTCAGGACGCCGTCATCCCGGAGAATCCGGCGAAATTCCTTAAAGCATTCTGTCATCAGGTTCTGATAGAAGGCATGGGCTTTGGCCCTGGCGTCTTTTGTTCTTCCGCTGGAATTTCTATGACGGCTGATGTTAACGACAGCCTCTTGGTCACGGTCGCAGAGATACGTAGAGAACCACTCCGGCCGCCGATGCCCCTGCGTTCGCTTCAGCCAGACATAGAAAAAGTCGGCGAGCTCTGAATACTGGACATTATCGGCATATGGCGGATCAACAATTACTGCAGTTATGCTTTTATCTGAAATATGAGAGAGATTTGTGGCTGAGCCGAGGGAAATCTCAACCGGCTTGGCATTACTATGTTTCGAGAAATCGCTAATTTCTTCATAGGCTTCACAAACATTATCTATAGCCCAATCTAATCCTGATCCAGCATTACATGGCGCCATTTCTGAAAAAGCTGGCTTGAAGGAAAAATCATGCCTATCGAACGCCGGAGCTATTACCTCGCTTCCAGAATGCCAACGACTTCGAATCCCGTTGTAAGCAGCAAATTTATCAATAACAAAAGCTAACAAATTAATAACTGCCTCGCCTAGGTCCTTGCCTTCTGCCTTGATAATTTCAGGACGAAGATTCCGGAGCTCCTCGACTAAGGTACCCATGGCTAAAAGCTGACGAGGGGAGAACATATCAGACCAGTTCGGCATCCCGTAGAGGCGAGGGCGTTCGTCGCTTGAGACCTTAGGATACTGCTCAGTTGGGATGATATTGTTCTTTTCCCAGGTTCCCTTAACCTTCGCCAGCTCTTTTTCCGCTTCTTCAAGTGCTTTGAGGTCCGGCTCTTCAGGCGGATGGAAGCGAAGCCCTTGCGGGGTTTTGACGGCAATCGCATAAAGCGCGCTCTTCATTTCTCCCGCCTGGGCCTTGGCTTTGATATAATCAGCGGGAATTTGGTTGCCAGTAAAAATTGAAATCCCTTTGCCTCCGCTATATGTCGGCCTCGGAATTTCCCGGAGCTGGCCTGCTCTTTTTCCGACCTCTCGAACCCGGATTTTCCATGTGCCACCTTGCTTATCAACTATCGGCTCGGCCACAACATGACCTTCCTCTCCTTTAGGCTTCAGGAGATGCCAGTCCGGCACAAGCGGCGTGTGCCATTCAGGATGATCCGGGTCAGGTACAGTCCGGGCAAAGATATAGGCGTGGACCATTCCGTCGCTGCGCTTTGGAAAGAATTGCGCCAGTTTCTTCTCTACTCTTTTCCCCCAGATGCGAGCCCATTCCCTCGTTTTCTCCCCAAGTTTCTCGCCAAAGCGAAAAGGATAATCCACGGTAGCTTCCAAAATTGAGCAGGCAACGGGGTTATATTCGTTAGCGAGAGTGTTAAATCCCAATCTCGCTGATTCAAGCGGGATTGAACCGCCTCCCGCCATTGGATCTATAACTACTATGTTCTCCCCCCAGAGAGAAGATACGGCGCTATGAGCCTTCTCCAGATCGTCCTCGCGGATATAGTTTTTAAAAGCCCGGTCACAATTAAAGCCACCTTCGACGCGCACTCCCTTATCCATGAGCCTTCGGGTTTCGACAAGCTCATTCCCAGGTTTTCCAAATCCCAACAGGCGCTCGAAAATTTTTCTAGGGAAATCGGCTGGAAGGAGAGAGGCCAATACTGCCGCCCTGGATGCGCAAAGAGGGCGTCGGGCCCACCAGACGTGAAGTCTTTTATCTGGAGGCTGCTGTCCGGTTGATCGTTCACGCATGCATTCTACGCCTATTGCCGCCGCAGGAATCCATTCTTCAATTAGGAGTTTGGGCCGTTTCTCTATCATAGAAAACACCTTTAGGTCGAATTCGATTTTTCGAATGGCATAGCTACATTTTTATTAATTCTATTCATTTTATTTATTTTATAAATTTACTGGTCATTATTTTACAGCTTCTAAGAGTATGCGAAGGGCACGGACCGCTCGTATTCCTCCCGGCCTTTCCATAAGCCCTAACCACCAGGCTGCTTCGGTGGCATCGGCATGCTTGAGATGGGAGGCAGATCTGTGGAGCCTTTCAGCATTGCGTAATCCACGAGCAATCAAGGAAAAAGCGGCTACTCGAGCACCCCAATCAGCGTCAAGGGGGTGAAACGGGCCATAACTAAGCTTGGCGCTCGGCCCAGAGCTGGCTCTTACAGCGGCCCGAAGAAGACTTTGCGAAGCTGAGAACGCTAAAGAAGAGATAGCCGCCACTCTTTCGAGCCGTTCTTCCCCCTTATTGGTAAGACGCCTTCTATAGAGGATGGCAGCGTCTCCGTCTCGGCGGCGAACGATTCGAAGAGCGAATGAAGCACGGCGGATATTCATTATTTTGCTCCTACGGGCTTGTCAAAGTAGGCGGTGAGAGCGATTGCTTCAGGTGCTTCTTTTGCTATTTTAGCGAGTTGAGAATCAAGGCCGGTCCGGCCGGCTTCTCCAAAGCCCAAAGTAAGGATTGCTTCATAGGAAGCGCTCTCGCCAATGGCTGTATATATTCTTTGTCCCATATCGAGCGGTTTCAACGGGTGTGTGGGCTTGACGTCTTCCATCCGAATGTGAGCCTTTCCGCCATCTTTAAGTACGCCATCAACGGTGACAGAAAGCATGATAGTCTCTGCACCAAGAGGCTGGGCAAGAGCCAACAAAGAGTGAGCAGAGACGGGAGAGCGGGCGATTAATTCTATTTTCAGAAGCGGACGTTCTCTTGCATACTCGACAGCTTTGGTCCAGGTCGAGGCCTGAACCCTGCTCTGTTCGGGAGGAGGCGGAAAACCTTCCTCGACTTTTTTCCGGTCTTTATCCGGGGCTTTATCCTCTTTTAGCCAGGATAATGCTATCTCATTATCGTGGCGTGCAATCAGGACTGTATCATCTAAGGGAAGTGTAGCCAGAGTGCCCGTGATCCGGCGGCGACGACCCGGAGGCCCCTCAACACAGTCGGTCTTATGGAAAGCCCGGCCGTCAGATAGCCTGATGACGATTTTCCCGTCGGCCACGGCCTTCAAGAGCGTCTGCCTGACTATTGATCCGTCCGGGATAATTCGAAGGCCCGGCGCCGAAAGAAATCGCTCATGGACGGCCCTTGCTGTATAAACGCCCGGCTGGTCTGCAAGAGGAGTCGCTCCGGGAAGAATGTCTTTTAGGAAGCGACCGATATCCAGCACTTCGCCGGCCATATAGATGAGGGACTTTTCTTCAAGATAGCGGCGGAGGCAGGATTGCCCCTGCGCACGCTGAAGTATCTGTTCATCGGACACCTGATACTTTTCTTCTATGGGAAAGGAAAGACCACCTGCAAAGACTACCCGATTGAAAGCACGGCAAGTCTGGATCCGGAATTGTTTTTGAAGCTCAGGTCTTATCCTTTGGAGTTGGTCCCGGATGAGCTTTCCGGCTTCCCCTGTCCGGTATTCCTTTTCAATGGATTCGGCCGCCATCAAGCGCTGGGCTCTCTCGATAGCAGAGCTGAGAGCTGAAGGCGTCGCCGTTACCGCAAGGATGGCATTACGGAATCGGCGCGGAATTGGCGCCTGAGGGTTTGAATCATCCGAGTACTCACAAACGCTCTTCGCCAATTGTTCCGATTCACAGAGGGCAAGCTGGAGTTCCGCCGTTTCTGGAACCTGACGCGCGTTTACCGGCCAGGCGGCAAGACGGAATGCGGGCCCTTGAAAGTAGCTCTGAGCTTCAGCAAGCACACGGCTACGGGCGTCCTCGAGCGGTATGTCGTTCATCCTCTCTTCTATCTGCTTGATGATATTCGGCTCATAGCGAAACTGCCAACCGCGGCCTCCGGCCAGAGGGTACGTATGCCAACAGACTCCGACGAGGCGGTCCAGGGCCTCCGATGGCTCCGGTCCGGCTTCATCAGGCCGGAGGACAGTCAGTGTCAGATCAGCCGGATCAAGGCCGCTATTGGACTGCATGGGAATACTTTCTAAGAGCAACGCCGATGCTACGCGGACATGAATGCCCCTGGCGGAACCTCCGTCTAAATCAACCGCATGCTTTTCGATGTCGGCTGAGATGGCCGCTTTAAAATTATCTCTGTTCAGGCGATGAAGTAGGTCAGCTTGGATGCGTGGGCTCGACCAATCCACATCCCCAGCTTGAATAAGCTCGAGGTCTTGGCCCGATTCCCAGACTGTGCGCAATATTCGGGCGAACAGCCGCAGAGTGCCGCGGCTCTTGTTAAATTCCTGGAGCGCACCAAGACGCCCTTGGGCCGTTTCCATGAGACGCGGATGGAAGGGATAGCATTCAACGATTTTTTTTGAATATTCGGTGGTCGAGGCGGATGGTGGGAGACAACCTGGGTATTCCTTTACGACCCGGTCGTAGAGAGAATGATATGCGGCTGAGGCGGCCTGAGCACCTGCTGAATCGACTTTCTCAAAAAGGCGCCTTATGATGACTTTGGCCGCTTCCTCTCCGATTGGGTCAAAATCTGTCATTTTGCGCCCGAATAAATCATCAAGCTTGATCGCGGCGGCCATCTGGGCGTCTCCCAACTTTTGGGCTTGCTTGGCGTAGGCTCGCTGGTCAGCGGGGTCTGTGACGACAAGAACAGTCTGCGGGCGCTTTGAGACAACCGATGCCAGTTTATTCAGGAAGGCAAGGAGATTGCCTTGACCTTGCTCAGAGAGCGCCGCCATATAGACGACAATTTCATCAAGGAGAATAAGGACTGGGCCGGATGGGAACCATTTGGAGATAAGCGGTTCGGTTGGCTGCCGTTCGGGATGATCTGCCTCACCCAGGAGCTTGAGGGCGCTTGCGCCACCGAGCTGGAACGCAATTTCACCCCAGAGGCTATGCACTTTGGTCTTTCCATGTTGAGAGAACACAGGGTAGCCAGCTTTCCCCAGGTCGACGCCGACGACAGTAACTGATTTAGGACGCCCTGCGGCAGGAAGAAGCTCGGTGCCAAGAGATAGGTTGCTGATATTTTTCGCGAGGTGCCAGAGGGCCATAAGGGTGTGGGTCTTTCCGCCTCCGAAGCCGGTGCTAAGGCGTAGGGTGGCACCGGCTTCTTTGGGATCGGCAAGGCGCTCGAAGACGACCTCTATGACCTTGCAGAGCTGCTTTGCGGGGTGTGTGTTCTGAAAGAATGTTTTTGGGTCGCCATAGACTTTCGGCGCCTTGCCGGCGATCAAGTCGCCAAAATCTGCAGCGAATATGGCGTCGTCCAAATCGCCCTTGAGCACTTCTTTGCGCGGTTTGCAGTATTTCAAGATTCCCATTTATTTCTCCTTAGATGACTAATTATAGAAAAAATAGCCTCTTATCTCCTCTGAAAATTCGCGATATTCAGAGTGTATGATATCGGGTATGATTACATGTTCTTTAGAAAATTTCAGCTTTAGAAAATGCGAAAAGCTGAAGTCTAAGCTTGGATCAAACAGAATTCTTTTTTTTATGAGTCCAGGCAAGTTCATCAAAAAAGGAAGAGATTTTTCGAAATCTTCGATAGTCATAAGTGTTAGAGGATATATCTCGATATTATCCATTAGCGAGGCTCTATTTAGAATCTTCTGAAAATTTCTATTAAAATAATAATTAGTAAAGGGTGTTTGTAAAACATCTTCATAGACAATTAGGACCGGAAACACGCCCTTGATTTTTTCTTTATCGATTTCGTTGCAGGCAAATTGGCTCGATTTAGAAAATAACTTGTTAATATTATTGGCGAGTTGCCCATAGCCTTTCCACTCCCCTCTTTTATTTCTTTCAAATTTCGCCTTAATTTCTTCAATCAACGAATCAATCGAGTTCTCAAACTTGGCTTCTTGACTTAATATGCTAAACTTAAATTCAAAGAGCACCATATCCTCGCCTAAAATAAGAATACCATCGGCAATTTCATTTTTAGTTTTTTGATACCGAGGTCTTGAATAAAAATTGCCCTTTTCTGAATTTAAACTTTCTTTTATAAGCATAGTTATATATCCTTCGAACAACATACCCCAAAAAAGGTGAAATCTCTCCCTTTGACCGCTCTGCAAATATTCATTAATCGTCCAAAATATGCCACTAGCTATCTTTTCAAGCAAGAAATAAAAATCGATACAGAAATAAATTCCTTGGTCTAAATGAACTATGGGGTATTTTCGAAATGGCAAGAAGCCGTAATTATAGTTTAAATCCTTTGCAGCTCTTATCTGCTCACGATAAGCCGACAAGGGCAAAGAAACAAGCTTTAAAAATGTGCATAACTTCTCTCCAGGGAACTGCTTTCTCGCCTTTGCAAGCAACCCGTCTTTGTGAATATATATTGCGTTAGGGTCTTTTATTATGCGTTTATTGTTTTCAAGATAAATGGATAACAGCCCGAAGATAAAAAACATGAATTCATCAATGGTCAGTTCCGTTGCAGATTTGAAAATATCATTCAAGTCTAGAAAACAATCGTCATCTTTGAATTGAGCCGATATTTCTTTAAATATCTTCCGCATCCGCGATATTACGAGCATAAGATTAGGAGGGTTATTTAGCTCCCAACCAGGCAATGACTCTTTCCAAAGAAGCTCTTTTATCTTATCTGGATCTTTTCTATTGAGCGCTTCTTCATCGAGCTTTAAAAGACTTAATAAATCGTTGGCGATGAGAAAACATATGCCTAGCTTATTTCTAACTTGGCGTATCCTAAATGGCCTATTGGAGCCCATCTGACAAGTTAAAAAAGCATTTTTTAGCATGAAGAGAAGTTGGTGCCTATGGAAAAGAAGCGTGTTTGCATCCCACTTTTTCTTTAGCCTTTCAAGTGTATAATCATTAAAGAACCACCTGGCTATATAGATCTGTAAAGACGGGTCAAACGGTCTCTTTATATCAGAAAATAAGAGATTGATTTTGGATAAAATCAATATGGTTTCAAAAAAATCAAAATCCTTCAGTCGACTTTGAAGTTCCCAAATACTGGGCTTTACTTTCGGAAAAAGGTCAGAATAACTCAGATAGGCGAGAACATGAACTGGGCTATCTTCTTGTAAACTCGCTCGGTTCATTTTAGTTCAATAAATAGATAGACTGCGTATGAGAAACCATTACATCGCCAAGAGCTCATTTCTTTAAGCCAATCAAAAGGAAGCAAACGGCGAGCGCCCTGATGACAAAGGAAATCGAAGCATCGGCAGGGGGTGACCTTAACATATGTTCGCATGGTTCTCTAACTCAGCTTTTACTCGCTGGGTTGCCAATTATTATTATCTGATAGATAGGCGGCGTCTGAAAATCACCTTTCCAGGTGATTTTGCGGTCCAAACTAAACTCCCTTTTATTTTATTTCTCTGTTAATTTTTATAGACTTTTTCGCTACGCAGTCCACGTTCAGGAGCTTATAAAAGTCAGTCCGTGTTGGGCGACATCCCTTTTTACTTCGCTCTTTGCCCCTTCTTGCCTTCGAATGCCCCTCTCTTGCAGCTAAACAGTTAAAAAAGGCGGAGGTGTATAATTGTAGGAGGGCCACTTTATTCCAATCCTTTCTGCGCTCGGCAACGTCAACAACCCCTTGCATGCTCTACTCAAGCCCCTGCATGCGCTTATATAACAATAAGTTAGGCAAAAGTCAAAAAAAGTTGAGGCTTTGTCCCAAAGTGACGGGATGAGGGAGAAAGGCAACCCTTTGAGACGGTCGGGTTCTGGGTCGGCCAAGACCGGGCCACCATCGGCCAAGACCTTAGAGAACGGTTGAACTATGAAGGCCTGGAAGTATTGTTCTGTTTCCCCCAAGCATCTGACATGGAAGTGCGGTGGTGCGTGCTCCTTCGAAAATACCTCTATAATAACGTCTCGGACCCGGGCGATTTGTACTCTCGTTTTAATTACTCTACCATCCGGCCAGAAACGGCAAGAAGAAAATAAAAGCCTCAGCTGGCGTGCGGCATGATCCAAAGGATTAGCGGTGCTCTCTCTCATAACGGTTCCGTGCCTTCGGTGAGGATTGCGAGGTAGCGGTCGTAGGCGAAAATGCGGTTGCGTTTTTGGCCGGTGATTTCGCGGGCGATGTTAAGCTTAGCGAGCGATTCCATCCCATTTGCGACCGAAGGAAAGCTAACTCCCGTCCTGCGACGAGCTTCATTAAGCGTGAGAATCGGGCGCTCGCACAGGGCGTTAAAAACCCG
>Ga0209102_1001291_pt1 | contig 13560 bp, 12 predicted proteins | sample ConPoolayeHmetaG_FD_185483 | JGI IMG/M metagenome (GOLD analysis project Ga0209102, IMG submission 185483) | Hot spring microbial mat communities from California, USA to study Microbial Dark Matter (Phase II) - Cone Pool mat layer H metaG... ... | reverse complement strand
TGCCAGCACCGCCTACATTATGAATCATGTATCCTACACTAGGCTTTACGAACACAAGCTCTTCTACACTGCCAGAACCAGAGCCAGGAAATACCTTAGCAGTCCATGTAGAGCCTTTATCTAGTGTATACCACAGGTTTCCAACCTCATCTCCAACCCACCAGATATTTTCACTAGCCATCCACACACAATTAAGGTTATCTGATGGATTAGGTCCAGTTACAGATGTCCATGTAAGACCACCATTGTTAGTGTATACAACAGAGTTATCATTACCGACTGCAACAACGTTTAGAGAGTCAATACCGTGAACATCATGCAAATCTCGTGGTGTAGCTACTCCAGCATCTTGCACAGATACGCCACTAGAGGGGTCTTCCATAAGATAGATATATCCGCTAAGACCAACAATCCATGTGAACGACGGACTTGCACTCCAGATAGCCAATGGAGCACCTGAAGCTACAAATCCAGTAGAAACGCTAGTCCATGTTGGGGAACCACTTGTAACATCTGACAGTCTTGCATACTCAATTCGCACTGCTGTGCGATTAAGAACGACAAGATAGTCACCTACACACGAGAACGCATCAAGAACATTATTAGCTGCAGCAGAGCTAACAAAACCATCGGTCCACGTAAGACCTCCATCAGTAGAGAAAATATACCTTGCCTTAGCATATGAGGCTGGAGACATCAGAGCAAGAATGGTACTGCAATCTGCATCGCACTCAGCACAGATGTTTCCACGGCAAAAGATTGTATCAACAACTTCCTCAGTAACCTCTGCTCTGGCTTTGGACGCAAACCCAAGAGCTTTGACCTCATACGCATCATCGGCAGAGATGGGCACTTCTTCGTTGACTACAGCACGCTGACTTGGCTCCAACGCACCCAAGTCCTCAGTGCTATAGTTAGTAATCTTACCGCCTTCTAGAATCAGAATCTTGCTCCAACCATGATTAAAGTCCTGCGGGTTTTCACATTTACCCATATGGATTTGGAAGTCATGTTTGCATCCCTTTGGAGCAAGCCTAAGCAACTCACTAACATCCAGACTATATCGACCCATAATAGTCATTTCTGGGCGACCAATATCACCAGCAATGTCACCTGCTACTTTGAAGGCATTGTAGTTGTCAGGGTCAGGAACATAGATATTGGTTACATCACCTTGTGCCCATGACAGAGCACCAGCTTTCCACAAACCCTGATACATTGGGCTATGATTAGGTGCTGCTCTGTTCTTGATAAGAAATACCCTACTATACCCAGATTGCATAATGTCAGTCATCACAGACCTCCAATTTTATTATTAGTAACTGCACGCCAAGCATAATACGCACCACGGGTAGTACCTAGTGGACAGTCAAACTGTTTAGGGTTTCTAGTATACGATTGACTACCAGATGAGCTAGATATTGACAATGAAACATCCTCCTGCCAATACTTTAGGAAAACTTCCAGTGGAGTACAATTACATATTGGAGCATCTAATAGAGAGCATGCATAGTAGGCTACAACGCGCTCCCACATTGGGTCCATTTTTGTCCCTTTATAATACCAACCTCCATAGTAATAAATCGTAGCTTTATCAGGATACCTGCACTGAGAAAACGCAGTACTAGCAAAAGAACCATTACTATAAGTTGCTGGTGCTAGAGTACACAATCCTAGTCTATAATCTCTTACATTCAAAGCACCTTCCTGACTAGATGGAGAACCGTTTATTGTTGTCTCCCAGTAAAATGTTACTTGTTGTGATTGGTCAGTATACTTTCTGTACACATCAACAGTATCTAGAAACAACGCATTATCAGTACCATCAACAGCTGTTGGTTGGAATGCTTCCTGAAGCTCGGGTCTTACTAATAGCTCTCTACGACATGTTATGGTAGCTACACCACCAGATATACTTACCTGCACAGGACGTATTTCCCAAGCGTCATCACCATTTTCTCCAGGATAGTAGACCGCTATCTCATCTTCAGATGTAACGGACGTGTTCACCGAGATTGTGGCTGTTTCAAAATATCCATCAACATCACTATCTGTGTAGACTACTGACGCGCCAGCTTTTATCAATGATTTTGCCTCTACTCCACCTCCGTATACATAGCCATTATCGAGCTTTACAGATATTAGTTTTCCACTGAGCGTGTAGCCGCCCTGTGCGAGCAAAGGGTCATACATGCTAGGAAGTGTTTTATATCTATCTATACACCAAGTAGGTTTTAGTTTAAAACCAAGGTGCTCGCACAGGCGGGTTTCAGCGTCAGCTATAGTTTGCGCAATCTCTTCTCTCCCTAGAGAATTAGCTCTTTGCCACGAATACTGATAAATAGGCATTCCACACACTGATGGCTCAGTAAGCCCATTTACAATCACCTGATTAAAGTGAAGTGGGTTTATGCCAAGTATTCTAGCAAATCTGTCTAGTGAGAGGCTTGTATATGTTTCGGCTCTTGCCATATCAACCTCTCTATAAAACATGCTATAGCACTAGCAGCAAATATATAACTAATCCCAGGCAAGAGTATAAATACAACAGCTACCCATACTGATAAGCACCAGACACAACCAAGAAGACAATTATCGGGCCAGGCTATTGGAGTGCCATCATCGTCATGAATAATACCAAATAAAGAGCGCAGTTTAACAAATACCCTAAATGGACCCTCTTCATGTACGAGCATATGTGATACGCGCCAAGAGGCTAGTCCAATTGATATGAAATCAAGAAGTGATATGTGTAAATGCATCTAGTGCTGCCTCCGGATTAACAGCAGTTCGAAACTCTTTTCTCTGAAGAAGAAGTGGTGCATCTTTTTCATGAACATTGTGGTATCTGTGTCCTGAGTCTCGTCCAAATCTATACAGCTTACCTGTGTAATGGCCTCTATATGTTATCGCACCTTCACTAGTTCCAACATACTCAATCTTTACATACCCACTTGGTGTAGGCTCTGTTGGGCTAGTGCGAGTAGACCTAATAGTCTGTGTAGTGCCACCTTTCTGACACCCACTACAGGACATGAGAGCCTTACCTCCAATCATATACTCGTGCCACTTGTTTCTTATAACTTCCTTACACTGCTCTCGTCTTGCGTAGAGCTCTTCTCTTCTAGAGCCAGCAGTGTATCTATATAAGAACAATGGTTCTGGTATCCTAACTCCACAATACCCAGCCGCGTTTAATGCTATGACAAAATCCCAGTCTTCCCATGAATCTAGTTCCTCATCGAATCCACCTACTTCTTCCCATGCTTTCTTTGGATATAGCGCAGTAACAGCATGTGGTAAATGTCTGAGCACTTCACGCGGGTCAAAGTCTGGTGTATGATGCCGCGTTTTAGTTTCTTGCTCATACCAGTCACTATAGATATATCCTCCATGCTGTATCCAAACCTCATAAAACCTTCTAAGAGCATGTGGTTGTAGGTAGTCATCTGCATCGAGTGGTATGAACAATGGTGCTACAGACGCCCTTATGCCTAGATTCCTTGCCTTTGCTGGACCTACTTTTCCCGATGTATTTATTACCTTACAAAATGGATGTATCCACGGAAGTTTGTCTCCAGTGTCATTTACTACTATACATTCCCACCTAATAAAGTCCTGAGATAATAGTGAGTCTACAGCATCAAGTACTATTCTTTCATGTCCTGGACCAACAGGAATTATTACCGCAATATAAGGTGGCTCATATGACCATACATTAGGTTTATCAATAGGTGCTGCTGCTGGCGCAGTTTTTACATCTGCATGCCAATAGTACCATTGATTCCATGCCCAGTCTGGTTGTACATGCGACATTGAGTCGTGTCTATTACGATAGATTAGTACAACCTCTTCTGTAACTTTTTCAGGTCTAGCACCAAAGCTTGTAGCTCTACACCAAAAGTCTGCATCCTCTGCAGTTCTACACCTTGCACGATAGCCACCAACACGCTCCCATATCTTTTTTCTGTAAAGGGCTGTACTAGTTATTTGATTCCTATGAGACATTTGATGAGCAAAATTGAAAACAGACGGTGGCCATTTGCTGACACTCGTAGTACCATCTTCCTCTATCACTTTCATAGAGCCATAAACAATATCTACTGCTCTGTTTTTATCTAGTGCATTTACGAGAACCTCTAGTGAGTCTGGAGCAAGCATATTATCAGCATCTAGTGGCAGTATATATTCGCCCTTGGCCTTCGATATCCCAGTGTTAAGAGTCTCTGCAAGATACTTATTCTTCTTGTTTTTTAGTACTCTTACTCTCTGGTCACGTTTTGAGTATGCAACAGCTATTTCAGTGGTATTATCTGGGCTAGCATCGTCTACAACAAGAACCTCTAGGTTTTTATAACTTTGATTTATAACACTTTCAATAGCATCTGGCAAATACTTAGCTAGATTATAACATGGAATAATAACTGATACCTTTACTGAGGGCTTACTAAGACTTTTGTACAGCTCGGCATATTTCTTAATAGCTGAGCCCCATGTGTACTTCTTTGCTAGCTCTATACATTTTGGAGATATCTCATCTCTGTTCTCAATAAGCCATTTAAGCCCATCATTTAGACTATCAAAATCACCAGGACGTGCTAAATATCCATGAACCTTGTGAGTTATAATCTCTCTTAGGCCGCCCCAGTCCCAACCCAATATAGGTACTCCACATGCAAGAGCCTCAAGTAGACCTATACCAAAAGTTTCTCTAGTTGTACCAAGATACACTGAAGCATTCTGTACGTATGGCCTATGCTCACTAACAGATGTTACATCTATAATCTTTGCACCTTTTACCGGTGCAGTACTAATAAACTCAATATCAGGATTATTATCAATAAGGTATGCTAAAGCATCGACTGTGCATACAGGGTCTACACGTGTTTTATTCCACAGAACATATCCACCAGGTTTGCCAGGTGTCCAATAATTGCAATCTACTCCATGTGGTATAACAATTGGGTCTATACAAAAACCTCGCCTTATTGCATTTGCAACCCACTCGCACGGGGCCGTTACAGCATCAGCTTTTCTTATAGATTCTATGACGAGCTTGTTTAATTCATTAGCCCACTTAGGCCATTGATATTCTGACCAGTATAATCCATGACAGTGACTAACAACAGGCTTTTCTGTATCTACCCACTCACCTGCATGAACAGCTACAACGTCAGCTTCATCTAGGGTGTCAACTACGTTGACTCCATACTCAGGCAAGTATTTAATCTGAGCCTCAATAACTCTTCTTATACCACCATCACCTTTATCTTCTGTATTTATCTGTGGCTTAATCAACACGTTCATGCCTGCACAGCTCCGATGTGAACATACAGGTCACCATATGTTCTTATAAGGTTTAGTGGCCACAAGACACCCATACGAGATGCAGGCTTGTGAGCTATAGCAAACTCTGTGTCACCTTGTCTAAGTCCTTCTGGCCACGGTCCCTGCCTAAGTTGCCATGTCTTAGATACTAATCTTGGGTGTCCAGTAAATACATGCGGCTCTGGGCTATTACTATCTAGAAGAAGATATTGCTCTCCACTTATACACACAAATGTGGCATTTAGTCGCTGTGTCCATCCAAGATAGCCTAGCCTCATACATCCGAACGGTTCACACAGCGCCTTAGATAAACTATCCAAGTCCAAAACCTTAGTAAGTACCCAATCATCTTCCAGTATAAGTAAGAAGTCCGACCAAGGCAAGACATGCGACATAGCCAGATTAAAGTTCTTACCATAACCGCCTCTATTGGAGTTAGAGCAGCTAACAGTATGTATCTTATCATAGCCACCAACTATGCTTCTCAAGTGCTCTACATATCCGTCTGGAGAACCATCATCTGCAATGTGAACACAAAGCTCATCACTGTACTTAATGTTATCTAGAGTAGACCTAATTGTCTTCTCAGCATACTCCATACGGTTGTATGTAAGCATAACTATAGTTAATCTACTCATATCTACCCCATTGTGGTGGAGCCCATCTCTTTGTTATTACATCCCTAACCTCAAGTATTGTTGATGGGCCAACTATTTGTTGCTTTGTATACTGCTCTGGGTACTCCCTATGCCAGTATAATGGAAACGGAGACTCAACACGATAAAGATTCCCAGCTTTACCAGGATGTGCTAGCAGTATACTTATAAATGCAGCGTCACATGCCCCAATTGATAGCTCAGGCGCAAAGCCGCCTGTGCGACGCCACAGCGTTTTAGTAACCATAGCATTACCATGTGGTAGACTTTGTTTTTCACCAGTAGAGTACTCTGTATCGACCCAATAATATCCAAGTGGGTCTTTACGTCTAAGCCACTCACGCCAACAATACTTTAAACACTCGGGATGTAGTTTATCATCACAGGACATCTGGAACACGTGCTCAGTCTTTGACAGAGCTATACCCAAATTAGCTACAGCTGGTAACCCTAATCTCCAAGGTGTTCTCCAGATTCTATAGTCTGGACTGTCAGGTAAACCAGCCATATCATCGATAATCAACAACTCAGCAGCAGGTAGTGTCTGTGCCTTGACAGAGTCGATTGCTTCCTGTACATATCTCTTGTAATGACTCTGTGGTCCTACCGGCATGCATACTGTTATCATTTTTTGTGGGTCCTAAACTCTACATAATCTGGTGTAGGATACTCAAATAATCTAAACCTTCTATATACTTCTTTCATATGTGTGTTTGAGTGTAACACATATGCTACTAGTGTAGCATCTCCAACAATGCGCAAAGCTTCCTGAAAAACCTCTCTGAAATACCCACGACCTCTGTACTCATCTAGTATTATATTATTTCCAAACTCATACCCATCGGGTATCTTTGAGAGAGATGTTGTTCCTATTCTTTTATCACCTAGCCATATAATATAGAATGTATACTTTTCTCTTGGTGTTGATTTATAGTTATTCCACCATCTCTTTTGGTCTTCTTCAGAAATCTCTTTACTATAGAAAAACATTTCTCTGTTATCATTACGAAGTTGCCTTGCAAACTCTAAATCATCTTCTGCTATCTCTTTTAGCTGTATTCTGCTCATAGTATCTCCTTAAGAGCAGTTATAACCTGTGTTTGTTCATCATCTGTCATACCACTGTACAGCGGTAGAGATATTAAACGTCTCCATTCTGACTCTACTACTTCAGGTGTCCGGCACTGAGAGAACATCCTGTAGTAAGTAAGTGGTTTATAGTGTACACCAGCAGCTATCCCTTTTGAGGCTAGAGAATCAATTACGTGATTTCTAATATCTGCAGGAACTCTAATAACAAACAGATGCCATGAATGCTCAGAATGTGCCTCTGGTAGCTCACACAAGCCATCTAGCTCTTTTATATACCGCATTGCCAGCTCTGTTCGTCTGTCCCTAGCACTTCTCCATGAACCTAGTTGTGTAAGCACTATAGCTGCTTGGATATTATTCCAGTTATATTTATACCCAATTTCTTGGATGTTGTAGTCCCAGTTATATCTGTGTGATGTAGTACGTGACCATGTATTTTTGTTTATACCACACCATCTAAGTGCTCTTAGTCTGCTAGCTACACGCTTGTCATTAGTTAGTATAGCTCCACCATCACCACATGGTACAGGCTTTACAGGATGAAAACTTAGACATATCTCACGACCATATCCAAGACTTCCGAAACTGTGTGCTGCATCCTGTATAATAGGTATATCACTATATCGTCCAACATTAGGAAAGCCTGCATAATCTACACTAATAATAGCACGTGTTTTTCTGGTTACTAGCTTACCAACTTTAGACCAATCAAGGCACAAAGTTTTTGGGTCTATATCACAGAAGACTACACGAGCACCTCTGTATACACAAGCTAGAGCAGTACTTATGAACGTCAAAGGTGTTGTAATAACTTCACTGCCATAACTAACGCTGTTCACTATAGCTGCTAGATGAAGTGCAGCAGTACAGCTATTAACACATATACAGTGCTCGTAGTTGTATATAGCTTTTACTTCTTCTTCAACAGCATCAACCCATGAGCCATCTCCCCACCAATTACTATCTAACACAGATTGAATAGAGTCAATCTCATCGCCTGTAGGTGTTGGTCTAAGTACTGGTATCATATGAACCTACACTTGTATACAGTGACTGGCTCAACCCTTTCATACTCAATTTCAGGTGTTGACTTGCCACAGTCACGTATACACCTAGAGATTGAATTAACAATATAGCTATGTGGGTATTCCCAATTATCTGGATACTGTATGGGTTCAGCACCGTTTGTAACCCAGAACGACACTACTATACCAAGCCTAGAAACTCTAATAAGCTCACTTAGTGCCTTCTCGTAACTAGGCATGTGTCCAAAAACTTCAAAGCACACACCATAGTCAACAGAGTCGTTGGGCATATCATATAGATTGTTGGCATCTGCCCACTCAAAATGTGCCTTCTTGTGCCTACTACTGGCTATAGCTAGCATTGGCCTAGAACTATCAATACCAAAATAATCCAGATTTTTTATGCGCCTTGCAAGAGCTTGATAAAACCTTCCAGTACCACAACCCATATCAAATATATTAACTGGAAGTTCTTCTCCATCACTACCTATTCTAGGTTTAGCAAACCTTGCAACAATGTTAGCTAGCTTGCGTCTGTGCTCTACTTCTGATGGAGAGGCCCATATACTATCTATCTGCATAGCTTCCTCAGTAGTCTTCCACATACTCTAATAGACCTCTTAAATCATCTATGGAGTACCTCTCTGCTTTATCAGATGTGTATTCAAAAGGCGTATCACTTACGGGCTTCTCTATGGCTGGTTGAATATAGAAATACTTTATAGCATTAACCGTATGAAGCGATTCATGCTTTGCTACAAGGCATTCATGTATTTTTTCTCCAGCCCTAATTCCTATAATCTTAATAGAGCTCTCAGGTACCATAGCTAAAGCCAAGTCCATCATAGATGATGACTTACACTTTGGTACTATAACCACACCACTATAATTAGTAGTTACTCCCTCATATACTAACTCAAAGGCTTCCTCAAGAGTTAGCCAAAATCTCGTCATATTAGGGTCAGTTAGTGTTACATATCCAAGTGATTTTACTTGCTGCCTAAAGAATGGTACAACACTTCCTCTACTTCCTAGCACATTACCATATCTAACTACATTGAATACAGTATCAGACCTATATGATGCTTCTTGGAAGATTTTCTCCATTAGCATCTTTGTAGCGCCATAGCAATTAGCTGGACTACATGCCTTGTCTGTTGATATGCCAACTACAGTACGTATGTTATTCTCTATTGCTGCATCCACAACGTTCATACTGCCAATAACATTTACACGTGATGCCTGTATACTATTAGCCTCAGCAGCAGGTACTTGTTTGTATGCAGCAGTATGAATTACTATATCATGCTCTCTCATAGAGAGCTTTAGCCAGTTATAATCTGTTATATCACCAAGAATGTATCTGTAATTCGGGTACTTGCTTTTTAGAATAGCCTGCTTCACTTCATCACGACTGTATATAGTTGGATACCACCTAAGTCTCTTGCACTGCGACACAATGTAGCTACCAAGTGAACCTGTGCCACCGGTTATAAATACTCTCATGTTATTCTCCGTAGAGGGGTGTAGCTAATGCTACACCCCTCACACAAAGTATACTATCGTGGTAGATTCCAATCACTATACAAAGAAGGCCCAGACCGAGCAGTAGAGACACCACCATCAACAAAGTATGGGTCATCAGGATGTGCATCTCGTGTATGCTGGAGAGGACAGTAAACAACATTAGTAAGTCGAGCAGCAATCTGAGGTGTTCGAATGATTAGTCGCGGCTCCGTCACAGCAGAAAACTTGATGCACCACTGAGTAGGTGGTTGCTTGTGCCACAAAAACTTTCCACCATCAGTCCAGAAGTCGTTCGGAGCATACTGACCGTCTTGTAGACCAATCATAGCACCCTTGCTATAATCCAGATATTCCCAATACGTACTAAGAATACCACCAAGAACAGTCATAGGGAATAGGTAGATGTCACTAGCAAAACAACCACTAGGAATGTTACCATTATCAGTGTTAGTCTCCTCTGGAATAAATGAATCAAACACAACTGGCCATTGCTCTCCATCAATCAACAGATACTTTCCTCGACGCATCTCATCACGCATCATAACTTGGTCAGCTGCATTGACATTAAGAACCTGAGTACCATCAGACGCTCGGAACGAACATCTGTAAGTTAGATAAGAGCAAGGCCATACAGCTGTAATCTCATAGAACAGGCTTTCACGCATTACAAACTTCCAGGTACACGGGCTAAGCAAAGTGCCCTCAGCAACGTGCTTGATATACCTGGTCATATAGGTCAATACACGAACAATATCACCATCTTCCACCTTTTGATAGTTAAAGTTCTTTACATCTGAATCAAGACCCGGACACTCAGTACCGGTAATAGCATCAACCTTATTAGTACCAATCAAAATATCAGCACCAGGAAACTCTCTGTACCCACCACCGGCATTGTTATTAGCAGGATTACCAATATAAAATTGTCGACCAAGAAGGTTTTGGAACGAGATTCCAACCTCTACAAACCTCATAAACACTTCATTAAACAGTGAAGGATTGCCCTGTACATTTGGAGTAATAATACTATTTGCATCTGTCAGAAGAGGACCATTGATAACTCGAATGTCTTGAAACTCACCACGATTAGTTTGCTGTCCAATCCGCGTAGCATTAAGCTCTCGTGTCTCTCGGCAATACCTACCAAACTGTGCAGTCTGCAAGCAAGACTTTAAATGTCCTGCTTCTTTGCAGTGACCGCATACACCTGACGGGTCGGAGCCAGTATCACTAGTCGGACCAGTGATATAAGGAAACAGAGGATTAGTTACAGTTGTACCAACAGCAGGAAGTGTAGATGCAAACCCAGTAGGCTGAACACGAGTAGAGATAATATCCCTCTCAAGCCCAGCAACACCAAACAAACTAGCAGGTCCAGTATAATATGGTTCACTTGGTGTGCCAGTAGTTTTATACCTAGCCAGCTCACTAGCAAGCTGTTCAAGAATACTAGACATTGTTAGTACCTCCACTAAACATATTATTTACCTCTCGGAAAAACCAATCATAGCTATTAGATACACTGCCAGACTTTTCTACTACATTGCTGGATGATTCAGTTGGTCGCTGTACTGAAGGCACTTTATTTACCTCAGCAACAAACGCTTCCTTTACCTTAGCCTGAACAACACTATCCAGATTAGTAGCAATACTAGTAAGAGATTTCTGAGCTTCCTTGATTTCAGCAACAACATCAGCAAGGCTAGAAACTGCATTAACTAGTGCAGCAACGTCTTTGCCAATGTCAGTCTCTTCTACAGACTTCCACTCAATACCAAGGTCTTTTAGCTTACTAGACAGCTTATCAAGATTGCTTTCCCATGACTCAATAGTAGCATCATCAATACCTGCTACATTTTTGAGCCACTTCTTCTTTTCCTCTGCGAATGGCATATTCAACTCCTTTACAATGTTAAAATAGGTATACTCATTTGCTGCCCACTTGGAAGGAAGAGGACTCACCTCAAATGACCTATATTGAAGAATATACTTACCATGAGTCCTCAATGCAATAAAACCATGACTTACAGCTATATCCTCCTCTTCTAAAGACTTAGCAATATGCTCTTTGTCAACATCAACTAGACCACTAACACAGACAAAACCACTACAGTAATCAATCCAGTCACATGTTCCCCACTTAGACTTTTCTCCACTATGCCACAACCACAGGTCAGGATAATAGTTTTCTTTTGTACAATATTCTACAAACTCTCTGTGTGCCTGGTCAGTAATTATCTCATCTACTCTGTCTTTGAAGTGGTTGGAGTACACTGCAAAAAATCTTGTTCTACCGTCTGATTGTTTATAGAATTGCATGTCGCCGCGCACAGGCGGGCGTACGCCTAGTTGCTTGAAGAACCTAACAAGGGTTTTTATAAGAGATTTGTTTTCTACAGCGACTGGTAAGTATTGGTTTTCTAACCAGAGCTTACAGATGCCTGTTGGTGAAATATCCCCAGACACTATTACACAACAATTAGGTGAGCCGAACCAGTTACAATTAGCACATCCTTTTTCTGACGTAGCGCCCAAAGGATTATATTCTACAGTCTCCATTGTTAGCTGATGTGCTGCCATTTGGTAGACATCATCGAAGTATCCTTTGTTTTTCACTGCTCCATATGCTTTTCTAAAGGCAGTGGACTCATCATCGCCATTTTTGATGGATGACTCAAAAACCTCAATCCACTGTTCTCTCTTTTTCTTCGGTAGCTTCTTTACACCTTCTGGAAGGTCTGCATCGTCTGGTCCTGAATAAGGCATGTATAACCTCCTATTGTATACTTCTATACACATCTCTGAGACTATCTCTTAGGGAGTCTCGATAGTCATCAAGTATATCACCTATCTTCGTCCAGTGCGCATTTTGATGCGCTTGCATTGACCCTTGTACCCACCCAGCATATTTTCTACCCCATTGGTCTGTGGCATCATTGAATACTAGGCAAACAAGAGAACCATCACTTCTAGTATAAACCATTCTAGACCAGCCATGAAATAGTGTAAATGTTCTCTTGTACTTTGAGGTAGCTGGTTGTGGTGGATACTCTCGTATGTCTTCTATAATAGAGTCACCAATGTCTAGAAGAACGTTTACAACATCCTTCCTTATCTGGTCGGCGTTCTTCTTTAGTTTTGGTGTTGTTAGTGCTCTGAAACGTACTCTTACGCTGGGCATTATATAGTACTCTCAGACACTACTTCAGTTATGTCTGTCTGACCTAACATACTTAAGTACTTTTTATCCAGGTCCCCACAATCAACGGCAATCTGTTGTGCTACGGCAGGCGTTATCTCTCCACTCTCAATACGAGTACGTCTTTCCTCTGCCCTATTGCGCCGTAGACGTGATGTATCCATATCTTCTGTTATGTCTTGGTCTCCATACGAGAACTTCACACCAGGTGGCAGAATACCCATGTTATTCATTACGTAGTTTATCTGCTGTCTGAACAGTCTTGGTCCTTTACCACGAGACTTGATATTAAGCATCTTTGACTGTTCACTTGTGCCCAATCCGCCACCTGGTAGTGGTGCAAAGTCTTGATAGTCTTGACCAAATGCTAGAGCTAGCTGGTTTACATACCATCTCATAGCTTTTTCTTCGTCAAAGCCGCTTGGTAGACTAGCTAGCTCTATTGTAGCTACACTTACATGTGCTGTTGGGTCTAGGGAGCCAATAATTAACGGCTGTATATATCTAATAAGCCCAGAAGCATCAGCTTCTGCACGTTGCTTTGCTGTAGCATCTTCTATAGTACGTGTCTGGATACCGCCAACTAAGTGCACTGCTCTAACAAATCTGCCGGAGATTTTTTCCTTGTTATAGATTGAGATAGCCTTCATTATCTCTGCGGCTCTGAGAAGCCTAGTAACAGCACAATACTGCATTCCATACATTGTTTCTATAGGACTAGGCATCTCAGAGA
>Ga0209102_1001289_pt1 | contig 13564 bp, 12 predicted proteins | sample ConPoolayeHmetaG_FD_185483 | JGI IMG/M metagenome (GOLD analysis project Ga0209102, IMG submission 185483) | Hot spring microbial mat communities from California, USA to study Microbial Dark Matter (Phase II) - Cone Pool mat layer H metaG... ... | reverse complement strand
TCTCTTGTCTGCACGAAGGAATTTATCTGACCGAGATATCTTTTAAGCACGGAAGGAAAAAGAACATCTATGCTTTTTGAACATCTTCTTGCATAACCCATTGCATCTAAAAAGGCAAGAAGGATTATAGATTTTTCTGGCTCAAACCCATCATCAAAAGAGAATCCTTTCGGTAATTTTTTGCTTTTAATAAGAGCTTTATAAACCTTTTCTAAACTTTTATTTAGTGATGATAATAAAGACCTACTAACTTTTAATGCTTCGTATTTTACCTTGCTCATCAATACACAAAATGGGCTTTTCTCAATACCAATTGAATCAATTCCAATTATGCTCGCTTCCACATTTAGCGTGCCACTTCCACACATCGGGTCAAGAACAACCCCTCCTGGTTGAATTTTGAGGATATTCAATATACCTTTTATCAGTTGAGGATGAAATTTACCTCTATATGGAAAAAGTCCATGCGTGGCGTAGCCGGTAGAAAAGTTTCCTTCCTTGAAATACGATTTAGTTGTCTTTGACCTCCCTTCCCATAAGAGAGGGTTATTGTTTGAGCAAATTATATAATGGTAGGTCGGGATTCCATCAACACTTTTGAAAAACGCACCCCTCCGAATGATTTCGTCTTTGGTAAGGAATTTATACTCATAAAAGGCAAATTCCAATTCAAAGACCTCGGAAGTGTTGGGTAATAGTTCAAATTCTTTGGGAAAAAGAAAAGAAGTTATCTTTGGTAAATTGACTATTGAGTTAATCCCAGAGGTAAGATTTTTTAAATTCATATCTTCATTATAAATGGTTGCGCCTTTTTGTCAATTTATAGCATCAATCTTTTCTTTTTCGTGAAGAGTTTGGAAAGCCTTTATCGCCTCTTCTTGGGTTTTGACAATAACGGTGAAGAGTTTATATCTGCCGGTCTCAATTACACTTCTATTTTTTTCATAATTCGCATCCGGGGTATGAGTTAAAAATAGTGACTTAAAAGCCATTGTTTTCCTCCTTTTATTGATGCTCAAATAATTTTGGCGTCTGGAAGGAGAGGGGAAATTCTCTGATTCGTCTTTCCGCTAATTTTACATACTCTTGATTGATCTCGTATCCGATATAGTGGCGTCCCGCTTTTAACGCGGCGATAGCAGTCTGCCCACTGCCAATGAATGGGTCTAAGACAATCTCCTCGGCAAAGGTATAGAGTTGAATTAATCGGTAAGGTAATTCCACCGGGAATGGTGCGGGATGCCCGACTTTGGTTGCTGATTCCGCCGGGAATGTCCAAACACTTTTGGTGAATTCTAAAAACTCTTCTTTGGAGATTGTGCTCTTTCTTCCCAGACTTTCCCGCGCAAATCTCCCCTTAGAAAAGACTAAGATATATTCGTGGCTGTCTCTTAATGTCGGGTTTTTCGCTGAGAGCCAACTACCCCAGGCGGTGGAAGGACTGCTACTTGTAGCCTTGTTCCAAATTATTTCGCCGCGCATTAAAAATTTTAGGTCAAGCATATCCTCAATGATGAAGGTATGGAGAGGGATATAAGGCTTTCTCCCAAGATTGGCAATGTTTATACAGACTCGACCACCAGGGACAAGGACTCTTTTCACCTCACCCCATACCCGCCGCAAAAATGAACGATATTCATTCAAAGTGAGATTTTTGTCATACTCTTTGCCCACATTGTAAGGAGGGGAGGTAACCATTAAGTGAACACTGTTATCCGGTAATTCCGCCATCTTTTCGCTTGATTTAAGGAAGATTTTATTAAGCAGTTCCGGAGGAAGGGGATTTTCTTCGTATGGGCATCTTTCTTCTTTTGGCAATTCTTCGTATAATCGGCTGGAATAGAACGGGGTAGAATTATGATTGATTCTTCCCGGAGAGCCGAAAGAACTTGTCTTAGTGCCTTTTTTCTTTCTACTCAATGCCATCTTACTCCTCGCGCCAAAGGTCAACCCATCTCTTATAGGGGTTGAAATCTATCTTTCTTCTTTGCCCGTTGATGGAAATCTTCTTTGTTTCGTAATCCCCAACTAATCCGGATAACGCTTCCCTGGTAATTTCCACACCTCTAGGATTTGTCCCCGGTTTTGGCAGTTTAATATAATTTTTTCTTCCTATTTTATTAAAAAGTTTTTTCTGGACTTCTAAGGGAATGAAGGAAAATCCGCCAATGTCATTCCAACATATTTGAGCCAGTAAAATATCGCAATGGGGATAATAGTTTTCCCGAAACTCTTTTGCTTTTTGAGCATCAACTGTCCATATCAGTTTGACACCGCTAAGACTTCGGCCGGTAATCGTCTTAATGGATATAGGTTCGCCAAATAATTTTGCATCCACCTCTGGCTCAGTGATAGGTATTTCCGCTTCCACATTAGGTTCACCAAACTTATAAATGAGCAAAGCAACAATTATCTTTTCCCGGACTGAACCAACCTCCATTCCTACCTTTCTCGCCCTTGAACTTTCTAATTCCGCAATTTGAAATAGGTAAGGTAGACGTCTTTTTATTTTCCCGACGAGTTCTTCATCTTCAAATATTTCAATAAGCCGGCTGGGCATTTTTATCTCTTTCCGTTGCCTGGGCTAATAGTTGACCAAGGAGTTTGGCATTTTTAATCGGATTTAGGTCTTTATCCTCTTCTATCCTGCCTTTGCCACCAACACCAAAATAGGGATAGGATTTTAGGGTGACGGGCTTCATCCTCAGGCATAAAGCGAAGTTAAAAAGTTCCTCTAATACCGGAGTTGGGTTGTCACCACCACAGACCGCAACCAGGCCACAGGGTTTGTCGTTTAAGGGATGGGGCTTTCTAAATCCCCGCCAGTCGTAAAAATAGGCAAGACAAACCAGTCGCTCAATAAAAGCGGTTAATCGGGAAGGAATCTTAAAGTAGAGGGGCGAGCCAATGACCAGCGCGGAAGATTCTTTCATCTTATTAAAGATAAGGGAAAGGTCATCTTTAATCACACACTGGTAAGGTTTTTTGAGCATAGGTCATAACAAGCCGAGCAGGGTTTGATATCTACTTCGGAGATTTGGATTACTTCGGATTGGAGGTCGGGTTTTACCTTTTGGGCGGATTTTAGGACGGTTTTCACTAAAAGGTCGGTGTTTTTCTTACGCATTGAGCCAATAATTCCTAAGATTCTCATTTTATCCCCCTTAGATAGATAATTTTCTGCCGACTAATCTCTCGTAGGCGGTAAGATACTTCTCTTTGGTCTTTTCTACGACATCCGGTGGCAATTCTGGTGCTGGTGGTTTTTTATCCCAGCCGATTTTTACTAAGTAGTCCCGAACGAACTGTTTGTCGTAACTGGGCGGGGAAGAACCAACCTGGTAGGTTTTTTTATCCCAGAAACGGGAGGAGTCCGGAGTGAAGATTTCGTCGATCAGAATTATTGCGCCATTCAAATAGCCGAATTCAAACTTCGTGTCGGCAATGATAATCCCCTTTTCCTCGGCGTAAAGGGCAGCGGTTTCATAAAGTTTGATGCTTCTCTCTCTAATTATCTTTGCGGTCTCTTCGCCAATCATTTTTGCCATCTCGGCGAATGGGATGTTGATATCGTGTCCGGTTTCCGCTTTGGTTGCCGGGGTAAAGATTGGTTGGGATAGTTTTTCCGCCTCGGCGAGCCCCGAAGGTAATCTTAGGCCACAGACCGCGCCTTTCTCTTTATACTCCTTAAAGGCTGAACCAGTGAGATAACCACGAACCACACATTCCACTGGTAAGGGATTCGTCTTCTTCACTAAGATACTTCTCCCTTTTAAGATTTCCGAATGGGGTTTTAAGATAGAAGGAAAAAGGGAAGGGTCATCAGTTATAAAATGGGAAGAGGAGATGTCTTTTAGGAAGTGAAACCAGAAGACCGAAAGACCAGTTAAGACCATACCTTTCAAGGGAATGGGAGTTGGTAGGACATAGTCAAATGCCGAGATGCGGTCGGTGGCAACAATTAAGAGTTTATCCTCCAGGTCGTAGATGTCGCGCACCTTCCCTCTTTTATATATCTTAATTCCCGAAAGGTTGGTTTTAACCATAGTTTCCATCATTTCCTCCTGCCGACCGGCATTATGTATTGGGGTTCTTCCTTGATATTGAGAATCTTTTTTACCCTTTCATCGGAGAAGGCACCAATCACGACGGTTCCCAAACCTAATGCCTCGCATTGGAGATGGATATTCTGGCCGCAATGGCCAACCTCATTGTGGACATATCTGATTCCCCTTTCACCATATCTTCCGGTTGTCCTTTTATAATCCGCGGCGATAACGATATTTAATGGAGCGAAGAGGATATAGTCCTGACCCCAGGCCGCACCCGTCAGTTCCTTTCTCACATCTTTATTAAGGATTTTTTCTATGGCGTGTTCTTCGGACAAATAGTGATAAACGCCGCTTTCCAGACCAGAAACATCACCGACCACGATGTAGATTTCTAAGGGATAGGTCGCACCAGCAGAAGGAGAGGTTCTTCCACCCCATTTTGCGGTTATCCCCTGGGCGGACCAGAGGAGTTGTGAGACCTCACTCAATGTCAGTTTATCCTTTTTATAACTCCTTATTGACCTTCGTTTTAATAGCGCTTCCTCCACACTTGTCTCACTTTGGTAACGGGGTTCGGGTAATTTCACTTTTTCCCCCTTTTTCTGAGCGAATAATAAATTGGAAAAAATTAGGGTAATTAAAAGAAAGGTTCTTTTAATCACCCAACACCTCCCTTTTCATCCTTTCCCGATATTCTTGGATTTTCTTCTCATATTCCGGATATCTTCGGGCAAGGATTTTAATGGCGAAGAGTGCACCATTGACTGTCCCGCTCTTGCCAATCCCCATCGTTGCCACCGGGATTCCTTTGGGCATTTGGACGATGGAGAGTAGAGAGTCAATGCCCAAAAGTTCACTTTTCATCGGCACACCGATTACCGGTAGAATCGTCTGGGAAGCAATGACACCAGGTAAATGAGCCGACATTCCGGCACAGGCGATGATTACTTCAAAGCCTTTCTTTTCCACCGCCTTAATGTATTCTTTTAATTCCTCGGGTGTCCGATGGGCAGAGAGGACCTTTATTTCGTATTTGACACCGAATTCTTCAAAGATTTTTTTTGCCCCTTCAATCTCGGGCAAGTCGGACTTTGAGCCAACGATGATACTTACCATAAAATCTCCTTTCCTTATACTTTATAAGATATTTTTGAAAAGTCAAATACTTTTACGGTTTATGCTTGGCAGAACTCTCCCTTCTTTTTTATCCACCCTTAGCTATACTTGACTTCTTTGCCAGCAAGATTACAATGAGAAGGAGTGATAAAATGAAGGTAAGAAGACTTTTAAAATCAAAGGTTCAAAAATTCTTATTTTGTGTAAAACAGGACATTAACGATTGGTGGTTTCTAATTATTTCTTTTCTTCTCTTTATCTATGGTTGCTGTGGCTATTCTACCCGATTCTCACTTCTCCGTTCCGATATTAAGAAAGTAGCGATTCCATTGGCAGAAAATAATACCTTAAAAATCGGTCTGGAGGAAATTCTGACCAATACTTTAATTGAAACCTACCGCCGGGATAAACGGTTAGAAATTACCAGCTTGGAGGAAGCCGATATTATCATTCATTGTCAAATTAGCAATTATAATAAGACCCCTTTCTCTTATGATGCGAACCAAAATATTTCAGTCTGGAAGGTAACGATTGATTGCGTGGCGCAATGCGAAGAAAGGTTAAAAGGCAATTCTCTCTGGGAAGATAAATTCTCCGCCTTCGGCACCTATGACCCAAACTCCGAGACCGAGGAGAAGGCGATAAATCAAGCAATTGAGAAATTGGGTCAGAATATTTTAAGAAAGACCTTTAGCCAATGGTGATTGAATTAAAAATTGAGAAGGTTGTCTATGGGGGCTATGGATTAGGTAATTATAACGGCAGAAAGGTTTTTGTTCCTTATACCTGTCCGGACGAGATAATTGAGGCAAAAATAACCGAAAAGAAAAGAGGATACTGGTTTGGAGAATTAAAGGAGGTCGTCAAACCTTCTCCAATCCGAATTAAACCAACTTGTCCCCAATTTATGATTTGTGGCGGGTGTGATTTTCAACATATGGAATATCCTGGACAACTGGTAGTGAAGAAGTTATTGCTCGGTGATGCCCTATCCCATATTGGGAAAATTTTTGTCCCAGTGAAAAATCCCTTCCCAGCAAAGGAATGGGGTTATCGGAATAAAATCCAGATGATTTTTGAAAATGGAAATAAACCAAAGATTGGTTATTACCAGAAAAAGAGCCACCATTTGATTGACTGCCCAACCTGTCCTCTGCAACCAGAAGTCTTTGACCAAATCAGAAGTTTATTCTTCCAAAGATTATTAACTTCTCAGGAGAAAATATATTCCCAAGAGACAAGAGAAGGGAATCTTCGTTATCTGGTTTTAAAAAGAGGAGAAAGGACTGGCGAGGTCTTAGTAATTATTGTCAGCGTTAAAGAGATTGGTGAGAACCAGCTTTTTACTGACTTGAAGGAAAAGATGGACATTGTTGGTATCCTGAATAATATCAACCCATTTCCGAAAAATAGAATCCTGACGGATGATTTCCAAATAATCTCCGGCCGGGATTATTATTTTGAAGATATTCTGGACAAAAAATTTAGAATCTCCGCTGGCTCTTTTTTTCAGATAAACACCCCGGAGACCGAAAGACTAATTAAGAAGGTTTTGAAATTCTTAGAGCCAAAAGGAGACGAGATTGTTCTTGACCTCTTTTCTGGAGTCGGGACATTCTCTCTGGTTGTCGCTGATTTTGTTGGTAAGGTAATTGGCGTGGAGATTGCTCCGACCGCAGTAAAAGATGCCTTAGCCAATAAAGAGATTAATCAGATAGATAATGCTGAGTTTATTATTGGTGACAGCGAAAAGGTAATTGACACTTTTTCGCTGATTGATAAAGTTATCATTGACCCACCTCGTAAAGGAATTTCTCTTCTCCTCATCCAAAAGATTGTTGCCCTTAAACCAAAAATAATTGTCTATGTCTCCTGTAATCCGGCAACCTTTGCCCGGGACTTAAAACTCCTTTCCGATTTCCATTACGAGCCAGTGGAAATTGAAATCGTTGATATGTTTCCGCAAACCTACCATATTGAAGCAATTGCCAAGATTGTGCCGGTATGACCTCTCCCCTATTCCCAATGGCAATTAAAGGAAACATTCACCCTTTAACCGATGATGAGGTCTACCATTATCTCTTGGTAAAAGATGGTAAGATAGAACTCTGCGCCCAAGAAATACCATTTCCCAAATTACTTTTTCTTGATTATAGTAATTATCACATCTTTCCTGGTTTCATTGAAAATCACTGCCACCTTTTAGAAACCGGCTTGACTTTAATCTTTCCTGATTTGAGTAAGATTACTAAGTTAGCCGACCTCTTGGAGATTCTCTTCACCGTTTATAAAAACCTCTCACCTTTTGGTTTAATTTTTGCCTTTAACTTTGAGCCGGAAAAAATAAAAGAGAAACGTTTCCCTAACCGAAGAGAATTGGATCGGGTGATTGATAAGATTCCGGTTATTATCCTTCGTCGGGATGGACACAGTTGTGTCTTAAATACCCGGGGACTTCTTGAACTCTTTCCGAACGAAATTCCCGAAGGTATGGAATTAGACCAATATCGTGACCCAACCGGTCTTTTGTGGGGTAAGGCGAATGAAATTGCCAGTCAGTATTTTAAGAATTGTCTGGATTCCGCCGCTAAAAAATTAGCCTTTCAGGAAGGGGTTACATTAGCGATAAGGAAAGGGATAACAACCTTAGTGGCGATGACCCGGGAAGAAGATATAGAAATCCTCTTAGATTTATTGCCTTCTTTTCCGATTCAGGTTATTCCTTTTCCTCAGACCTTAAATATCAAAAAGGTTAAGGAATTGGGTCTAAACCGAATTGGTGGCTGTATCTTAATTGACGGCTCATTTGGTTCCCACACCGCGGCTTTAAGGGAGGATTATTCGGACCAAGAAGGAGAAAAAGGAATTTTATATTTCACCGACGAAGAACTTTTTAATTTTCAGAAAGAAGCCGATAAAAATAATCTCCAGATGGCTTTTCATTGTATTGGCGACCGGGCGATTGAACAAGTTTTACGGGGTTTTGGACTTCTGAGTAAAGATAATCCTCTTCGGCATCGGATAGAACACTGCGAATTGGTGCCACCGGATTTACTAACCCGAATGGCTGAAATAAAGATTTATCCTTCGGTTCAGCCGGCATTTGAATATTTTTGGGGTGGCGAAGGTAAGATGTATCAAAAGCGTCTGGGTGAGCGAATAAAATTCACCAATCCCTATAAAAGTTTTATCAATAATGGTCTACTTCCCCTTGGCGGCTCTGATTCGCCCATTACTCCACTTGACCCAATTCTCGGAATAAAGTCCGCGGTTTTCCATCCCAACGAAAAAGAGCGATTAAACCGAAAAGAGGCTTTGTCTCTCTTCACCAAATGGGGTGCTGAGGGAGTATTCTTAGAAAAAGAAATCGGCGTCTTAAAGGAAACCTATTGGGCAGATTTTGTTGTCCTAAAAGGAGATATCTTAAAGGAAGAGGAAGGAGAAATTTTGGTGGTCTATAAGAAGGGAAAAAGAATCTTCACTTCTTTATACGACCAAAATCCTTCCTGAATTTTCCTTCATCACTTCACCAATTATCTTGGCGACAATTCCTTTTTTTTCCAATCTCTCCACTAACCTTTCAGCATTCTTTTTCGGACAAGAGATTAGAAACCCACCCGAAGATTCTGAACCAAAGAGGATTGTCGGATAAAAAGATGGGACGCCGTCGGCAAAGGTTATCTTTTCACCAAAAGAATTTTTATTCATCATCACCCCGGAATCAATTATTCCCCTTTCTACCAATTCCCTTACCCCATCAATCAGAGGAATTTCCTGACTAAAGACCTTAATCCCCACTTTACTGGCCGATGCCATTTCTAAGAGATGTCCCAAAAGACCGAAGCCAGTGACATCGGTTGCGGCATTTACGCCAACCTTTTGCATCACCAGAGAGGCATCTCGATTCAATTTAGTCATTGAGTCAATAGCCAATCTCTTTGTTTCCTCTGGGACTTCTTCTCTTAGGATTAATGCCTGGGCAACGGTTCCGGTGCCCAATGGTTTAGTTAAAAAGAGAAGGTCACCGGGTTGGGCATTAGCATTGGTGATAATTCTTTTGGGATTAACCAAACCCGTTACCGCTAGGCCATAAAAGACTTGTTCGTTGCGAATTGTATGACCACCAATGATTGGACAATTAGCTTCTTCGGCCTTTTTTTGCCCACCCTTTAAGAGCATCGCTAAATCTTCTATTGGTAAAGCGATATTAAAGCCGATGATATTCATTGCGACTAAAGGTCTGCCCCCCATAGCATAGATATCGCTTAATGAATTACAGGCGGCAATCTGCCCAAAGATATAAGGGTCTTCAAGCACTGGGGTGAAGACATCAACCGTTTGTACCAGAGCCCGCTTGGCATCTAATTGATAAACCCCAGCGTCATCCGCGGTATTAAAACCGACCAAGACTTTTTTGTTCTTAGTCTGGGGTAAGAGTCTTAATGCTTGCGCCAACTGCGCCTGAGACAATTTTGATGCTCAACCCGGGCAGATAATGGTGTCAAGGATTGTCTTTATCTCTTTTTTCATAATCTCATTCTATCACCGGTTATTTGAAAGTCAAGGAATCTCTCCTTTCTAATTTCTAAACATGCTACTACTCAAGAATTGATTTTAGATTTTTGGGTCAATCCTTAATAATAAACTTTTCAACTAAATCAGCTCGTCTCTGGTCAATATCCTTTGCTGACAGCCGATAAAGATATAAACCAGAACCAAGCCTTTTTCCCTTCTTATCCCGACCGGCAAAATAGATTTTATTAAATCCTCGCTGGCCGAAAACCTTAGTCTCAAAAACAAATCTCCCGGAAATAGTATAAACCTTTAATGACACTTCAGCCGGACGCGAGAGATAGAAAGTAAAATAACCAGAACTGCCCGAAGAGTAATATAATGGCTGCTCAATAATTAAATTAGTGTCAGTTAGAATTCCGATGTTTATCTTCTTCTCGGTCCGATTGCCTAAATTATCCGTTGCAATCACGACGAGGGAACAAGGTTCATTCAAATTTAGAGTTTTCCTAAACCGCGCACTCTTATATGAACCGTAGTCAAATAAAATCGCTCCCCTTAAATCAACCCAGTTCAGAAGATGGTCAATATAGAATCCTAAGGAATAGGGTTCATAAGAAAGGAGATTTATTCCGCTCTCATCATATAACCTTCCTTCAAAATTAAATACTGATTCAACCTTATCCCCGTTTTGCAGGACTCGCCCCTGATAATAAATGGTTATCTCCGGACCCTGACTATCGGCACTTATCACCTCACGGTTGATGAAAGGCAGTTCGCCTCGGATGAGATAAATACTGGTCTCCTTTTCTGTTGCCATCAATCTAATCCTTGCGGTATTAGGCATAAGGGTATAACTTCCGTTATCTTTGAAGGTCACTTCTGGATAGGGGAATTTGGGAAATAAAAATTTGGCTTCAATTCTCCCTTGCGCAATTTTTCCCCGCCCTTGAAATACTGCCTCTCCAGGAAGGATATAACCAAGAGAAAGACCAATCGGCGAGATGTAATACCGATAAAGTTTCGGTCCATAACATAATATCTGGTAATTACCGTCTTTTATCGGTATCTCTCCGGTTACCTCTATAATTGCCTGCGGTCTTAGAGTCTCTGGTGCAACTGTCATATTACCTCTAACTTGCGGCAAAGGGATATAGGTTGCGCCATCGCCAAAAAAATGATACTTTCTTTCGGTTGACCAAGCGATGAGGAATCCCTTGCCGATAACCCCACTGCGATAAGTGAATAGAAGTGAAAATAGGGACTGGGCAAAGGTGTAATTAGCGGAAGACCCTGTTGCCTTACTAGCGGCAACCGTTGCCACTGCCCCGCCCGGCATCCGGGAGAGTTCTTCGGCCAAGCATTCGTATTCCGTTTCATCAAACTTCCCCACCCCGCAACTGCCATAAAAGCCGAAGAATAATCGGTCACCGTTTCTTATCTGTCCTAAAAAAGAGGAGTTAAGCACATTCTCGTGAGTTAAACGGTCGCCCCAGCCATGTCCAAAGAAACACATCAAAAGAACGCCTTCGTTTATCCATCGGAGAAGTGCCTTCCGGGCCTCGGGCTTATCACCATATTGGGCATAGGGATATTCATGGAGATAAATCTTTATCAATTCCAGGTTATTCCCGGCCATCTGACCAATATCCTCACATTGTCCCATATGCCGACCAAAGGGGATATCATCTCTTTTATCATAATAGCCATTAAATTCATCATCGGCGAGCAAAAGAAACCTTTGCTGGTATAATCCTCCGCTCTTTGTCTCAAAGTTTATAATCTTTTCTATGACCTGCTTCAACTCTTTTTCATTCCTTACCGGCAGGCGCGAGAGGACAATATCCGGCATAGAACCATTACCATCCAAATCCGCATACCAGGCATCACAGGCATAGGCCTGCCAGGTATAAGGATTGGGTGAGAAGTCATAACCGAATTCGTAAACCGGAACCCCCGGGTTTTTCGGATAAGGAAGAACTCCCCGGTAATCGTAATTCCCATCCCCGACTAAGACGACAAAATAAGGATGTTTATCAATTAAAAACTTCTTAATCACCCCGGGCTCTTCAAGGCCAAAGCCATACTCATCATAAATCTCGGATAATTTTACCGCCAAAGCCCTGGCCTGTTTTAAATCTCTAATGTTATTATTGCGATAATTCCGTAAAATCAAAGAGGTTCTAAAAAATTCATCTGGGGTGATAATGAAATAGTCACCGTCAAAATCACTGCGGCGCAAATTGCCCGGGCGCCGTATCTCTAAACTTAAAGGTCGCCGTGTCCCATCCACACCGACAATTAAAAACCGAGTCGCACGGTAATTGGTCTTACCGAAGACCAGACTATCGCCGGCCGCATAAAAATCTTCTACCATTACCGGCTGGGGATGAAGGAAATTGGTATCCTGTTTTATTTCAAAGAGATATTTTATTTTTTCTACACCCCGAGCACAAACATTAAAATTGCCAATCTCCTCTATCGTAAACTCACTAGCTTTTCTCTTACCAGGAAGAGTTAAATCTTTTTCATAGCCAATTTCAATCCAATCAAGATAGACCTCGGACTCCTTGTCACCGTAAAAAACGAAATCCAAGGCGACATCCTCGGAGCAAGGAATTAGGGTATCTTTCTTATAGATGAAGGGGTTCGGTGGTTGGGAGGTAGTAATAAAGATTGAATCAAAGAACTTATTATTTAAAAAGAGCTGCAGACGAGAAGTATCGGTTGAGGAGTAAAAGGCCAGGGTGATACTCTTTAAGATTTTCCCTTGAGGCAAAGAGAGCTCTTTCCGATAACTCTTCTCCTCTCCCCGGCCTTTTGGAAAATAGTCCCAGAGCCATAAGAGTCCGGAACGAGCCGGACACAGTCGGTCAAATTCCCAGTGGCAAAAATCCTCTCCTGATGAAAGAAAGGAGGTTGCCGGAAAAGGAATCCCTAAATATCTATCCATCCGCTTTCCTTCCCTGACTCCGTAGGTGAGCCAGTAGTAATTGAAAATGGTATATAGGCTATTAATCCTCTCTCCATAGAAAAGAATAAAATCCTCTTCATCAAATTTACCATCCTCCTCTCCAAAAATATAAATCGGAATTTCAACCATTGAATCGGGATAGGATTGATTGGTGATATATCTCCCAATATTATAAATCTGTAAAGTCAAAGGTGAGATGGTTGAAATGGGAATCCCTTTTTCCTTCAAATCCCTTCCGGTAATCTTATAAATCCCGGAGGAATCAATCTTTATCTTCACCCAGTTAAGCGCTCGATTGAAGAAAGAAACCCCGGCCAAATTTTTGGGTGGCGAGACCTTATAAAACTTTGCCCGCTTTCCATTGATGAAAAACTCTTCATAGACATCATCAAAATAGTCCTCCCTTTCAACGATTTGGGGTGGTTGGGAATACTTAATCTGTAATTTAATTTTATTGTAAACTTTTATCCCTCTCTGCTCTTTCTGAACAGGAAAGATATGGACCCGGGCGGCCCTAATCTCTCTTAGATATTCAACGTTTTTAATCTCGGCCAGAGGTTTCTGGGGTATTACCTTAGGCAAAGGGTTGCCATCAAAATCCGAACTAATTTTTCCCTCCCAGAGTTTCTCTTCTTCCCCCGAAGCCAATAAAGAGATATCACCTTCCTGGGGAATTCCAACGAATACCTCAACCGCGGGAAACGGATAATCGCCTACCTTCCGCCCCTCAGCAATTGAAAAAGCCGTCCAAAACTCCTCATCCTTCTTCATAAGAGAATTGGTAGTATCTCCAAAAGCGGTGCAATTCTCATAAAGAATCTCTATCCCCCTTTCATCCTCTTTCAAAACCGTAATCGCCCCTAAAAGATAAAGCGGGAGTAGAAGAAGCCAAAAAGATTTTGTATTATTC
>Ga0209102_1001286_pt1 | contig 13602 bp, 4 predicted proteins | sample ConPoolayeHmetaG_FD_185483 | JGI IMG/M metagenome (GOLD analysis project Ga0209102, IMG submission 185483) | Hot spring microbial mat communities from California, USA to study Microbial Dark Matter (Phase II) - Cone Pool mat layer H metaG... ... | reverse complement strand
TCCTTTCTCTGGGCTTTGGCGCTTAAGGCGGATGTTCCGAAAGGGTTTGCCGCTTTGGGGAGCAGTCTCCCTTCAGACTGGGGTATGCTCAAAGATCTTCCTAAACTTATCAAGGAGCATAACCTGACCGAGTTTGTCTGGGAAGGAGACCTGAGTAAGGAAAGGTGGGGTACCAAGATTGAGCCGGTTGACGAAGAAAGGGGTTATATCGTCTTTTCCCGACACTATCTGGATGATATCTTCTGGTTTAGTGTGCCGAATAATAAGATAAAAAAGTTATCACTCTTTGCCAGTCAAGGTGAATATGAGCCGGTCTCTTTCGCTATCTATCCTTTAAGAGAGATTGAAGGGTTAGAGGTCTCTCTCACGGACCTGATAAATGAAAAAGGGGGCGTGATTAAAAGAGAGAATCTGGAGATAAGGATGGTTAGACTCCTGCCCTTTATAAAGGACGAAAAGACCTACCGGTTAGAACCAACCATCTTAGAAAGGTTTAACAAGGTGAACCTTTCGAAAGAGAAGACAGTCCAATTCTGGATTACTCTCTATGTCCCAAAAGGAACTCCAGCTGGTCTTTATACCGGCAAGATTAAGATAGCAAGTCCATCAACTCAACCCTGCGAGATAGAATTGTCCTGTAGGGTGCTCCCGATAAGACTGGAAGAGCCTGATATTCTTTATGGATTCTGCTTTCTCATCCCTAACCGCTCCTATCTCTATCCGGAAAACCTGGATAAGTACTTTGTTGATATGCGGGAGCATAATCTAAATAGTATGGCTACCTTTCCGGACGCGGGTGTTAAAAGAGAGGGCGATAAGATTATTTATGACTTTGCTCAATTTGGCTTCTGCCGGCAGGAAGTTAACTATTTTAGCCACAGCCTGGAACAGATAATGACCTCTTACCTGAAGAACGGTTTCACCAAACCCTGGGTCTGCGGAATGGGTGACATTTTAAGAGACCTAATTCCTGTCCAATTAGGCTATAGACCCCTTGCTCCGGAATTTGACCAGGCATATGTGGAGTTCATCAAACAGCTCCTTCAGAAAATAGAAGAGAAGAGATGGCCTCCTTTTGCCGCCTTCCATGTGGTTGATGAACCAGCAGGCCATGCTATGGATTATGCCAAATATTATTATAGCCTGGTAGAGAAGCACTTCCCCCAGATTAAGACTATCGCCAATGTAGGACCTTGGGATGTTCCGGGCGAGAAAGAGAAAGATGATGTAATTTTAACTCCGTACGTTGACATTTTGTGGTATAACAACTCCTCTTTGGGAGGCGTGGACCGAGCGAAAAAAGCCGGTAAAGAGGTCTGGTCAATCAATCAGGGTGGTTGGGGTAGAGACCCAAAACTTGACCGATATTGCTGGGGGTTACTCAACTGGAAGGTGCAATATAAAGGCTGTTTTCACTGGGTCTATACCTGGTGGATAGAACCGAAGGTTCCACCTTTCTGGCACCCTTCCTTTGTCTATGTGGTTCCGGCTCCTGATGGGCCACTACCCACCCGTGCCTGGGAGGCGGTCAGGGAAGGGATTGATGATATTCGGTATCTTACCACCTTAAACTTGTTGATGGAAAAAGCTAAAACCTCGGGTAAGAAGGAGTTGATTCAAGCAACCGAGGAGATTCAGGAAAAGATTGATAAAATCTTGGCTACTGTCCCTGTGGAATGGAAAGATAGGGAGAAGGTCTCCACCACTCCTTCCCGAGATTGGGATTTGCAACGGTGGGAGATAGCCCGTTCTATCCTGAAATTGGAGGGTTTACTTTCCGGAAAAGAATAAAGGAGGAGAATTATGCGTGAAAGAAAGAGATTGGTGGCTGTAGTTTCAGGCTTGGTGGTGGGAACCGTTCTTTTTCTCCCATTGAGGTTAACTGCCGCAACTAACCCGCAGATACCCACTGGTTTCACCTGTCTGGGTTCCGCACTACCGGATGACTTAGGGATGTTGAGAGAAGTTCCGAAACTGATTGAACAATACAAGCTGACGGAGACCGATTATCCGGAACTGAAAGCAAAAGAGAAGCGGGGTGTGGAGATCACTGGTCAGGAACAGGAAAGGGGTTATATCGTCTTTTCCCGACACTACCTTGACAATGTCTATTATTTCAGCCTTCCCAACAACCGCATTGATAAGCTCTCCGTCTTCGCCAGTCCCGAGGAATACGAACCGGTCACCTTTGCGATTTACGGCCTAAAAGATATTAAGGATTTCAAGATAACGATTTCTGACCTTGCCGACAATAGCGGAAACGTAATCAAAAGTGGCAACATTGATATTAGGGTGGTCCGTTCCCTACCCTTCATCAGGGATGAAAAACACTACGGCTTAGAGCCGATCCTTCTGGAAAAGCCAAAGGTTATTCCGGTAGAAAAGGATAAATCGACCTGGGTCTGGTTAACCCTTTACGTTCCCAAAGGGACCCCACCCGGAACCTACCAGGCCAGGATAACCCTCTCTGCCCCGGAAACAAAACCCAGTCATCTGGGATTGTCTTTAAAGGTTCTGCCCATCAGATTAGAGGAACCTGATGTGTTGAACGGTATGTGTTTTCTCATTCCCAACAGAGAATACCTCCATCCAGAAAACCTTTCCAAGTACTTTGCTGATATGAAGGCGCACGGTATGAACAGCATCTGGACCTGGCCCGATTTTGAAGTCAAAAAAGTGGGTGAGAAGATTATCTGCGATTTCTCCAAGTTTGGGTTGACCCGAAAGGATTTGCAATACTTTGGCCACAGCCTGGATACAATTCTTTCCGAATATCAAAAAGCAGGTTTCAGCAAGCTCTGGATTTGCGGAAGCGCGGAACCGCTCAATGACCTCCTTTCTCAGATGGGATACCACCATTTCACGCCGGAGTTTGACCAAAGTTATATTGAGTGCGCCAGACAGCTGGTAGCCCATGCCCGGCAGAAGGGCTGGCCAGAATTTGCCTGGCACCCTATAGACGAACCAAACTACAACCGGGAAGGCTCTATGGAATACGCTCTTTACTACTATAAACTCTTAAAAGAACACTTCCCGGAGATAAAGACCTTTGCCGATATCGGACCCTGGACCGGCGAGGATGAGAAACTCTTTCCTTATGTAGACCTTATGACCTACGCCTGCCAGAAGAAAGAGAATATTGAAAAGTGTAAAGAGGCAGGCTGTACCTTCTGGATTTACAACCATGGTGGCTGGGGCCGGTTCAATAAGATTGACCGGCTAAACCGGGGTATCTATACCTGGAAGACCGGCGCCAAAGGTAACTACGATTGGGTCTATACCTGGTGGATAGAACCGAAGGTTCCGCCTTCCTGGCACCCTTCCTTTGTCTATGTGGTTCCGGCTCCTGATGGACCGTTGCCCACGGTTGCCTGGGAGGGGATCCGGGAAGGGATTGATGACCTGAGGTACATCTATACGCTTCATCAGTTGATAGAGAAGGCAAAGGCATCAAAGGATTCGGCTTTAATGGCAGAGGCAGCCAAGGCAGAAGAGGTCTTAAACGATATTATGAAAGACGTTCCCTTTGAGTGGCTGGACAGAGAACCCTATCTGGAGCGGACACCTGGTGTAGAGTTTGACCTCAAACGGTGGAAGATAGCCCAGCAGATTATAGCGTTGGAGAAGGCTACTGGAGATTGTCCAAAAGAGGGAGAGGTCTTTTGGGAAGAAGAGTTCAAAGAGGCACCCCTTACCCGCTGGAAGGTATGGGCTAAATCCATGATAGTTGAGGGGTCTGTCCGTGGAGTAGTAATTGAAGATGGGGTTCTTACCCTTAAAGAGAAGGAGGCTGATCTCCGTGCTACCTCCCTTGACCGTTTTTTATACGGAACCGCAGAATTCCGGGTGCGGTTGACCGGCTCCCAAAACGCCGATTATTACCTGGGGCTGATGGACCGCGAAAAATGGGGTTACAACGCCCTACTCCTGATGACTTCCCGCAATCATGCCTTTTCTCTGGGCACGACCAAAGACGGAAAGTACACCGGCGAAATAGCCAACACCGGCATTCTGGAGAATAACCGATGGTATACCATAAAGATTGTCTGGGAGCCGGAACGGGTAGCACTCTTTCTGGATGAGAAATTGCTCGGCTCTACCGAAGACCCTGCCCGAATTCCCAATGCTTACCTGCCTGTGGTCTTTGACCTGGTTACCTTTCTGGAGGAAGCCGGAATGGATATTGACTGGATAAGGGTAAGGAGCGAAAAGATGGCTTCTGAGGTTCCAGTCCAGACCCAGGTCTCCCTGCCTGCCAACAGACATCTGGACCATCCGATGCCAACTCTGGTAAAGGTCAAACCCAGGGTAATAGTCTCCACCAATTCCGCAATTCTGGAGAATACTTATTACCAGATAAGCCTTTCCTGGGAGAAAAGGTTTCTCCTCTCTCAGATATTCCACAAGTCCATCAGAGAAGACTGCCTTAAAGAACCCAGCCAGAGGTTCTTCAGTGTCACGGTCAATGGGAAAAGGTTTGATGCCTCAGACTTTGTGGTTCAGAAGGCAGAGAAGAAGAGAATAAAAGGAGGAGAGTCCCTTCTGCTGGACCTGCTACTGCCAGTGGAAAAGATTACCGCAAGGCTAAAGATGGATGTCACAGACTCTCCAGAACTCTCCTGTGACCTCTCTTTTCGCAATATCGGAAGCGAAAAAGTAACCTTTTCCGCCTTTTTTCCTCTGATAGAGAATATAGATATTGGCAATGACTTAAGAGAGAACTACTATTACTTTCCCTTTGAGAGCGGTTATTGCGGCAATGCCGTCTTTGACCTGCGCTGCGAGTATGGCGGAGCGGCGCAGATGCAGGTATTGGATGTCTTTAACCGAGAGATCGGTGGTGGGCTTTATCTCTATCCCCGGGATAGTACCGGCTCTTTTAAGACCCTGATTTTACGCAAGATTGAAAAGGAGAATACCATCCCGCCAGCGTATACCGTTACTCTCTGTCCGCAGAACAACCCTGGTGCCATCTTCCCTTTCAAGCCTGGTGTGGTGGTGGGTATAAACTATCTGGAAGACTCTCTGCCCGCTGGCGAAACCTACCATTTGCCCGAAACAATCATCGGAATCCACCATGGTGACTGGCGCACAGCCCTGGAAAATTACAGCCAATGGGTCCATACCTGGTACCAACCGGTTGTTTCGCCACGCTGGTTCAAGGACTTCTTCAACTATATGTCAGTCCACCCCTATCAGGGGAATTATGGCTTTGAAAGAGGTTTTTACTCCAAAGAGGAAGGACGCTACATCTTTGTAGACCAGATGGTCTCAGACCGGGAGGACCAGGTCTCTGAGTGGTCATTGTGGTGGGACTATCCGGAAGATGAATCGATACCGGCCATCGCACTCCTTCGGAAATACAGAATGGGAGATTATTACTATCCGAGCAAAAGAGGGGGCCTGCAGCCGCTTAAAGAGGAGATTAAAAGGGTTCATGAGAGAGGGGGTAGAGTAATCCTCTATATGGAGATTACCCAGTTATGGAAGGATACCGACATCGGCAAAGCCCACGGCAAAGAATGGGCAAGGATGGATGCTCCTGGGGTCTATAACCGCGACTACTGTGTGGAACCGGATGACGGCTGGATTGTCTGCCCCTATGTGGAGGGCTGGCAGGATTATGTTGCCCACAGGTTTGCGCAGATTATCAAGGAGACAGGGGCTGATGGTGTCCGGCTGGATAGGGGCAGCTCCATGTATCCCTGTTTTAACCCCGGCCACAAACATTATCAGGGAAGCGTCAAAAGCGCCTTACCCGCAAAGGATATGGCCTCTCTCCTTCAGAAAGTGACCAGCGCTATAAAGAAGGCTAACCCGGAGGCGGTGGTGGAGTCAGAATGTTTTGCCAGTGATTATCTGGCTCAGTTTATAGACGGCTCCCTTGACCACAAACATGCCTATGCCATTCCGGAATATGGAGATAAACGAACCCTCAATCTCTATGAGATTAACTTCTGGCGGTTCTACTTTCCAGAGAGTAAGTTATACTTGTGGGGTCAGGGCCTGTGGGAAGAAGAGGGCGCTAAAAGGGGGTTTTTTAATGGGATTGCGGTAGAAAGGAGTGTCGGTCCCAGTCCGGAAGAGAGCGAGCGGCGGTGCCGATACCTGGCACAAGTTGCCCGTCTCTTCAAAGAGAACGCAGATGCCTTCAACACCCACAGACCTGTCCCCTTAATAAAGACAGAGAAGGACTTTGTCTACGCCAATAAATTCCCGATTCCGGAAAAGACTCTCTACACCCTCTGGAACCGCAACGACCACCGGATAGAAGGCGAGGTTCTCTCTCTACCGGTTAAAGAAGATCGCCATTACGTAGAACTCTTCTACGACCAGCCTTTAACCGTTAAATATACAAGGGGCAAACAAACCCTTTCACTATCTCTGGAAGCACAGGATGTAATCTGTATCGCAGAATTACCCCAAGTGCTCTCCTTAAACCAAAGAGGCGATAACCTGGAGGTTACCCTAAAGAGAAGGCCGGACAAACCAGAACTTATAGTAGTATTTGGCCAGGACCATCCGAATAACCTGCGGAAGGTGGAGATAAAAGGAGAGAAGGTTGTTGTTCCACTTTCCGAAATTTCTGTGGGAACCAAGGTAATCGTGAAACTTTTGAACGATGGTTACCTTGTGGATGAAGCGGTCGTTATAAAGAAATAGTCCTTTATGAACCATATCCTGCGGTATTATATTCCGGAGGATAAGGCGGAAGAACGGATACCGGAAATAATCGACTACTGTAAAAAGACCGGTTGTCAGCAGGTGGTGCTCTTCACCTCCAGTTACGACCGTCAGCCCTCCTTTATCCCCCTTTCCGAGATAGAGCGCTACTCTGAAAAATTGTGCAGCTGGACAGAAGTCCTGAGAAGAGAAGGGATCAAAGTCGGAATTAACGTGCTGGCAACCCTGGGCCATATCTACTTTCCGGAAGAACTTTCCAGTCAGTTTCCCTTCCAGCGCCGGGTTGACATAGACGGCAACATCTCTCTTGCCTCTGCTTGTCCTCTGGATAGCACCCTTCAGCAATACCTTATCTCAGCATACAAACTTTATGCCCGAGTCAAACCCAACCTTGTCTTCATAGATGATGACTACCGCTATATTACTGAATCTATCTTCTGTTTCTGTTCCCTCCATCTGGAAGAGTTCCACCGTCGGTCCGGCAAGAAGATAGACCTTTCAGAATTGAAAAGTCATATTGTTAATAATAGCCTGAATCCAGACCCCATAAAATACCAATATTCTGAAATGCTCAACGATTCCCTGATAGAACTGGCAGCAAAATTACGGGATGCTGTCCACGAAATAAGCCCGGAAAGTTGCCTGGGCTTTATGACCTGCGAACCGCCAGCATGCCTGTGGGGTCTTGACTTAGAGCGACTGGCAGAGGTTCTGGCCGAAGGCAATCAGGGCAAACCGTTTTTGAGACCCCAAATCTGCGTCTACTACGAAGATACTTTCAAAACGGTCCCCCTTCACTTTGCGTCCCCAATGATTACCCGCAACCTTTGCGCCGGTAAGGTTGAGATGTATCCGGAGATTGAGAATTATATGTACACCACCTTTGCCAAGTCGGCCCAGTTTACCAGAAGCCAGATAATCACCTGCCTGCTCAATGGGATGGATAACCTGATGCTCAATATCTTTGATATGTTCGGCAGCCCCTTAGCAGAGAACAGAGACATAATAGAAATGCTGGAAAGGAATAAAGATTATTTCCGAAGATTGAAAGAGATGGTCCCTACCGGCACCCTTTCCGAAGGCATCGCAATGCCGGTTCACAAAAAGAGTCCTATTTACCGAAGAGTGGACACCACCGAAAAGGACTGGTATGGCACCAAAAAGGGCTGGCTGGAACTTTTCAGTGGTCTCCAGACCTGGTATAACTGGATTCCGATGTTAGGTCTGCCAATTGGCTATCACTGGGAGACCAGCCCCTGGAACTTTCTCTTCGGCGACGACATTTTAGGAATGACGGAAGAGGAGATAGAAGGTTTTTTGAAACGGGGGGTTCTGGTAGATGGCAGGGCGCTTGAGTGTCTGGAGTATCGCGGTTATGGAAAAAGGGTTGGGTTTACGGTGGCAGGGAAATTGAGTCTGGATGAGATTGGGTACGAATGTTTCCGAGATTTTGAGTTTCACCACCAACTGGCTGGCCGGTGCCATCCTCTCCATGCCACCGCCAGCGAGAATGACTACCGGAGAATAACGCCCCTTTTCCCCGAAAGGGTTCAGGTTCTTTCCGAAATCATCAACTATGCAGGTAAGAGTGTTTCGCCAATGATTGCCATTTTTGAGAACGAAAGGGGTGAGCGGATTGGTGTGCTCGCCTACTGCGGAGGAATGGATGCCCGGATTTCCATTGTCAACAGCCGGCGTCAGATACAGTTCCGAAGGCTCTTCGCCTGGCTGGGGAGAGAAGAGTTGCCGGTAGCAGTCATCAATCGTCCCTACCTTGCGCCCACCTACCAAAAGGTCAACGGACGAATTTTACTGGGGCTTTTTAACCTCTCCAGCGATGTCGTATCCGAAGTGGCGCTCCAACTACCGGAGGTGGAGAAAGGTAGGTTTCGGACCGGCTTCCTGGACGGAAACGGCGCCATCAAGAAGTTTAAGGTTATCAAGCCTCAAAAAGAAGAGCCGGTCTATATCTTTATCCACAAAATTCTTCCTTATGAAATAAAAGTCTTTCTTTTTGAGGAGAAATCCCATTAGATTTACCGGAGGTGTTTTATGAAAAAGGTTTATCTTTTGGTCTGGTGCGTCGGATTTACTCTCAGTCTCCTTACTCCTCTCTTTGCTCAGGCCCGAGAAGAACCGGCCACGGTCTGGGAGGACCAGTTTGACCAATTCGATTTAGACAAGTGGACAACCCAGTTTACCGGCGCAAAGATTTCCCGACAGGATATTCCTCCTGGGGTTTTGGTGAGAGACAGCATCCTTTTTTTGAAAGGCGTGAGGCTTACCTCCTGCCAAAAATTTCTTTACGGCACACTGGAGGCGCGGGTAAAGATTAAACCGGTGGGGGCCCAGTATTTCGGTTTTATGTCTCGGGCGCCTTGGGGCGAAAACAGTGCCTACCTGATGAGCGAACCTGGTGGCTGGCACACAATTGTGCGCCGGGAAGACTACCCGGAAGGTTCTCCTTACGCGGGTATCTACCTGACCGTCCCGGAAGAGGCTTGGTATACGATAAGGATTGAGTGGAAGGCTGACCGCCTTTCCGTATACCTTGACGGAAGGCTGGTGGGCGAGATTAAAGATGACCCCCGCATCCCGAAAGTCCCCATTCCTCTCATTATGGACATCGGGCAGCCGGATATCACCATGGAGATAGACTGGATAAGGGTTACCGGCAGTACCTATCGTGATGGCGAAGTACTCCTACCACTACCCCCGCCACCGAGTGAGACCACCATTGTACTTGAGAACCAGGACTGGAAAGTGGTCATAGACCCATCTTCCGGAATCGTCCATAAGATCTATAGCCTGCGACCCAAAATCCAGGCTTGGACACCAGAAAAGACAAGGGGTATCGACCTTTACATAAAAGACTTTCCAGCCGGCGAACCAGTAAGATTTATCTCCCAGCAGACCCCTTCGGAAAGGGCCATAAGAGATAAAGACTTTTTGGAGTGCTTCTTAATCCCAGAAGGCGGGCCCTTCAAAGATAAAGTAAGGGCCGACTTTAAGGTAAGTGTGGAGAGAGAACTGCTTTCTATCTCGGCAGAAATCACCAGCCTCTCCGAAATTAATCAACCGGTGGAGATTGGTCTGGGTTTGCCCTTTCGTCCCTCAGATTGGGAACGCCAGATCTTCCCGCGGCTTCCCTGGCTGATCCTGCCTTCAAAGGAGACTACCTCCCTGCGGCTTTTATACCTTTCTGACCCGGATGACCTGACCGTTGCCAGCGCCACCGGGGGTTGGAACTTTTACCCTTTCGGCATTCTGGAAGGGAAGGACCGCTCAGTCCTTTGGGGCAATTTGGACTTGGGGAAGAGGCTGGTTTTGTCTCCGGGCAATTACGGTTCAGTGCCCGCGATAACCTTAGCACCAAAGGATTGGCCAAAAGGTAAGAGATTTAAACTGGAACTGATAATGCGCTCCTTTCCTGGCTTTCAGGAAAAGCAGTTTTATAAGATTCTACGCTGGTACCTTTCCCATTGTCAGAGCAGTGACCCTTTAACCCGAGACCTCTTTCCGGTCAGAGACTGGACCCCGCGCGTCTTCAAAAATGGTGGTGGTGTGGGAATGTCTGATACCAGGATAACCCGGGTAAACCCCAGCGGAGACCACAGTAGCGGCGACCGGGTACACCACTTTTTTTCTCAATATAACCTTTCAAACCTGTGGGGCATCACTAACCTTGCCATAGATGGGAGGTATCCGGTAGCAGGCAGCTGGCTAAATGTATATGGTATGCCCATCTCTGCAGAATCGCTTAGGAATGAGATTGCCCGACTGAAAGGCCTCGGTTTGCGACCCTGTTTTTACACCTTTCAGTGGATTGTGCCGGAACTTTTGAAGGAAGGCGGTACCCCGGACAAGAACTGGATTGCGTATGATAGCAAAGGAAAGGTACCCATCTGGGCTTCGGTGGGTGCCGGCGAGGGAGTGGTTGGCTGGGAGTGGTTCACCAAGGAACTGGCGGAAAAGATAGGTTCGGAGAAGATAACCTGGGCCTGGGGTGATTTTGGGAATGAAGCGTTTCGAACCTGGTATACCGAAGAGATTAAAAAGACGGTGGACTACTACCAACCCTCCGGACTCTCCTTTGACTGGTCCTGGGCCGGCTGTTGGCCTTACAGCACTTACAGCCGGGCAAATCCCAACTCCAGCCTTCCCGCTGGTATGTTGCGGGCGCAGGCAGAGATTGTCTCCTGGATGAGGGAAAGATACCCGGAGACCCAGGTCATCGTAAACGATACTGGAGGCTCGCCCAGCAACCTTTTAGCCAACTGCGTCCTCCTGGAAAGTACCGAGAAGATGTCTGACATAGACTTCCTTGCGGTCAAGGCGCTTGGTTCGGCGATGTCCAGTATGAACTATTTCAGCGACCATGACCGCCACCGGTGGACCAGACAGGCGATGCTCGATTTGGCACGCGGCTGCAGTATTGGCCTTCCTTCTTGGATTACCGTTACACCACCAGAATCCGATTACCTTCCCACCTGGAAGAAATTCTTCGATTTTTCTGGCCGTACAACCCGGTTACCGGCTCTTCCAGACGAAGATGCGGTTACCTGCATCTCTGGTCAGTCAGAGATTGTGGGTACTGTCTGGTCAGATGGCCAGGAACTGATGGCAGCCGCTTTTGACCGTCGTACTGAAGGGAGTGTGTCCCAGATAACCATTTCGGTGAAAGTTCCGAACCAGCTGCGGAAGGGTAAAGAGTGGTCCGTAACCCGCCTGAACCGGCTGAATATGGAAGTACCTCAATCTCCACTGGCAGAGTATAACTGGAAGATAGAGGGTTTTAAGGGTGACCGGCTTATCCTCTCTGGCCCATTAGGTCCGGGTGAAATGGTCCTTATCGAATCAGCCTTTTGACCCCTGACCCTGGTAGATTAAATAATTGAAAATAGGATGGAGGTCTTTTCAGGAAGTTTTTACAGGTGTTTTGGGACATTACCCAAACTTACTCCAGAAATAAAAGAAAAATTAAAAATTACTCAACCAAAAGTAGGTGGATTACCACCAGAAATATTAGATGATAGTTAGCCTTACCAGAACAAATCCACACAAAATAAAAAACCCCCAGATTTATCGGGGGCACATGCTAACCACTTCAACTAACAAAATAGGCGAATAATCCTATAAAAGAGACCTTTTCGCCTTTTAACATAGCCAGTGGATATTCACGAATCGCCTGTCCTGAGTGTGAGCGAAGCGAAAGACCTCGGATTTTTACTTTTCTATTTCTTTTATGATTATATAAGGAAGAGTAGATGAAGCACCATAGTAACAGCCACTGAATTTGTTAATATTGTCATTTTTCCATTCAAAAGGAGCACCATATTTTCTGTTTGCTATAACATGGTTAAGGAACTTAGCGGTAAGTTGTTTAGCATATTTTATATCAATTTTTGATAATGAATGAATATACCAACCTGTAGCAAAAGCCCAGTAACCACCATTCTGATATTCCTGATATTTAGAACTTGTTTTCTCCCAGGAAGTAGTTTTTGAATAATCCTCATCATTTGGAATCGGTCTAATATAGCCATCTTTATCTACACATTTTTTTTCTAAATACCCTTTTAAAATAGTAGATAGTGAAATTTTAAGTTTATTTTTATCTAAAATATCATTATATATAGCAAATATTGTTCCCCAAACATCATGCTGTTTACAGATTTCAGTCGCTGAAAGAAACCAACCACTTCCATCCCAGAATGTTTTAATCAAATTATCTTTAATCAGTTTTGATATTTTAGCATAATATTTTGCTTTCTCCTTATCTCCTGACTTTTCTACTATTTCTCTCATCATTAATGCTGTTCTATATCTTAATAGAGACGGGAAAAATAATAAACCACTCTTACAAACTGAGTCACAAAAACCCCAATCAACAGTATACTTATTTTTGTCACTATAACAAAGTTGTGTATGTTTATCAATATTATAACTTTCAAATGCAAGTTTTAATCTATCAATTAACATAATATCTTTAATTTTATCTTTTAAAAAATCAACATCGTTTGTTAAAGTAAAATATTTGTATGCTAACTCAATAAAAAAATATTGGTTATCATGAGGTGGATAGAAGCCACACAAACCATTTCCCTGGTCATTTCCAGTATTGTGTGTTCCCGGAAAAAACACAGGTTTACCATCAAAGCTGATATGGTCAGGAATTGACCAGGCAGGGACAATAAGCCCATAATTTAGTTTTCTTGTTTTTTCATTCTGTGTTAAACTAATAAGATATACCATTTTCTTTATTTCTTCACTTTTTATGAACCCGCTTTCAGTAATGTATAAAGCATCTCTTACCCAGAATGCTGGATATTTCATATCACCAGAAGGGACATATAAATTGTATATTCTCTCATCTATATTCTTCACTAATTTACATTTTTCAATTACTTTTTTTGTATGTTCTTCAAAAATATTAATATTACCTATAAATAAATCTTTTTTACTACAGAACTTGTTAAATATTTCGCGTCCGTTTCTTAAAGAGCCGTCTGGTTCTATAAATGCCATATAACCTCCGTGTGAAATCGGTCCATATTCTGGTCTATGCCCATTGCTACTAAGGTATGGCATAGAAGATGTACAATAAAACCAATCTTTCTTGATTGTAATTGGGCCAGTTCATATTCAAGTTGGTTAACTCTTTCCTGGTCATCTAAAGCGCCCCAGCCAGTTTCTGACGCTATAAGTGCTTTTTAGTTTTAGGTGATTGTAAAACATTTGGCACTAGATTATAATAAGTGCCAAGATGTTAATAAGCCAATTCTACCGTCGAATAAAGACTGAAAACAAAGCACGAAAATTTCTCGTAAAAGCGTGTTGGAAAAATCATCAAAAATTCTGCATACGTTGCAAGGCAAAGAAGATATATAGAATTCCAGGCCAAAGATACCGCTGTAA
>Ga0209102_1001285_pt1 | contig 13606 bp, 12 predicted proteins | sample ConPoolayeHmetaG_FD_185483 | JGI IMG/M metagenome (GOLD analysis project Ga0209102, IMG submission 185483) | Hot spring microbial mat communities from California, USA to study Microbial Dark Matter (Phase II) - Cone Pool mat layer H metaG... ... | reverse complement strand
CCGGGATTTAGTGGTCCGGTCATTTCAAAAACAACTTCCCCGGCAGTTACTGAATTTAAAAAATCAAGTAAAAATCGATAATTGAAAGCAATTTCTCCTCCTTCGCCTTCAATTTTAGCTCCAATCTCTGAAGTATTTTCTCCAACTTGAGGAGAATTGGCCGAAATTGTTAATTTCCCTTCAGTAAACTTCAATCTAACGATGTTGGCTGAATCCCGAGCAAAAATTGAAGCAATTTTTACTGCTTGATTTAATTCTTCTTTGTCTAAAAATATTTTTGAAGTATACTCAGTTGGAATAATTTTTTCATAATCGGGAAATTCTCCTTCCAAAAGCCGAGTTGAAAGTTCAATGTCTGGAAAAGTAAAAACTGCCTGGTTTTCGTCTTTGGTCAAACCCATTTCCACTAAATTTTTCTCCTGTTTTTGCTGCTCAGTAAGAATTCTTCCTACCTCAATCAAACTTTTGGCGGGAATTACTAAACTCTTAACTTTCTCTTTTTTAGATTCTTCAATCGCCACTTTCTCTAATTCTATTTTTTTAACTGAGAGTCTGTAACCATCGGTAGCAGCGAAAGTAAGAAGTTTTCCATCAGTTTTTACAGAAACTCCTGTTAATATTGGTCTTCCTTCGTCAGAAGCCGAAGCAAAAGCTACTTGAGAAATTGCTTCCAAAAATATTGGACCGGGAAAAACAAAAACTTTCTTCTCACTTTTGGGTAAAACTGGAAATTCGGAAGCGGCAATTCCATTAAATAAAGCTTTATTTAAACCACAAGTCAAACTAGCAATATTTTCTTTGACTTCTAAATCAATTTTTTCTGCTGGCAAGGAAGAAATAAACTCTTGCAAAATCCTTGAAGGAAGGGTAATTGCTCCTTCTTTTTCAATTTTTGCTCCAATCCAAATAGTTGCCCCCATTTCTAAATTAGTTGAAGCAATTTTTAAACGGTTTTCTTCGGTTGCTATCAAGATATTTGCCAAAACTGGAAGTTGAGCTTTAGCAGAAATTAATCTGCAGGCGGTGTTTAAAGCCTTAATTAAATTTTCTTGTAAAACTTGAACTTTCATAAATTTATATATAAATGATTATATCATTTTAATTAGTAGTAATAGTAGTAGTTTTTGTTTAAAAGTGCAAATTTTTTAACTTTCACTTTAATTTTCGGTTTTTGTTTCTGTTGAGACTAAATATTCTTTATTGTGGATATTTTTGGGGAAAAGCTTGGCATTTTTGGGGATAAGTGTAAAACCCAAAATTTATTTATATAATTTTCTGTTTTATCCCCGAAATATCCACTCTTAAATCCTCATTAGTAGAAAGTAAATTAGTTATCTTTTCCACACCATAAATTATGGTAGTGTGATCTCTTCCGCCAAGTAGATTTCCAACTTCCATTAAAGGAATTCCCAACTCTGTTCTTAAAAGGTACATTAAAATTTGACGGGCGAAGGCAACATTTTTGGTTCTGGTAGGACTTTTTAGTTGAGTTACCTTTAGATTAAAATATTGGGCAACTGCTTCAATTATTTGGTTTGGTTTGATCTTCTTTTTTGGTTTTCCGCTTTCTTCAAAAGATTTTCCTAAAAGTGAGTTGACCAACTCTGGGGTTACGGGAATATTTTTAGTTTTAGTTTCAGAAATTAGCCTGACCAAAAACCCCTCAAGTTTTCTAGTGGAGTCAATATTGGCGGCAATTGTTTGGGCCACATCCATTTTAAGCTCAATTCCTTTTTGTTTTGCTTTAATAAGTAAGATGGCGGTTCTTAATTCAAAATCCGGTTGGGGAATGTCAATTATTAGTCCTCCTTCAAAACGGGAGCGGAGTCTGTCCTCTAACTTAGCAATTTCCTCTGGAGGTCGATCTGAAGAAAGAACTATTTGGCTTCCTTGCCTTTGTAAAGTATTAAAAGTATGGAAGAATTCTTCCTGGACACTGGTTTTTCCGGCAATAAACTGGACATCGTCTAATAAAAGGACTTTGGCTGTCCGGTATTTTTTCTTGAAAACTTCTGTTGTTTTTGAGCGGATGGCGTTAATAATTTCATTTGTAAATTCTTCACCAGTACAGTAGATAACTTTTGTTTGGGGTTTTGTTTTAAGAATTTCCTGACCAATCGCCTGCATTAAATGAGTTTTTCCGACCCCAACCCCGCCCCATAAAAATAAAGGGTTGTAAGCCGAACCTGGATTTTTAGCCACCGCTGTGGCCGCAGCATAAGGGAGCTGATTAATTGAAGAAACCGCAAAATTTTCAAAAGTAAAAAAGGGATTTAGATTTACCTGTGTGCTTTCTTGATATACTGGTCCAGTTGAAGAAAACAAAGGACCAATCTCTCCGGTTTTTTTAGGAAGCAGTTTGATGACAAAAACTAAACTGTTATTGCTTTTAGTTTGTCTGTCCAAAACATCTTTAATTAAACTGTAGTAGCGGCTTTCAATTAGACCTTGGATATAAGAAGAAGGACAGCCAATGGTGGCAACATTGTTTTGGAGGGAAACCAGGCAGGTGTTTTGGAAAAGAGTTTGAAAAATTGCTTTAGAAACATTTATCTTAATTTCCTCTAAAACTGATGACCATAGAGTTTCTGGTTTCATTTTTACGGGCAGATTTTTTTAGCAGGTAGAAGATTAATTGAAACCATCATAAAACAGTTATCCACAATATGTCAACTAGGAAAATCCGAAATCCTAAACAAACTCAAATGTTCAAAATATAAAATTCCAAACAGTTTTAGTCATTGGAATTTCGAGTTTCGTGCTTAGAATTTCTAATTTGAGTCTCAAGCTGTTAAGTTTGTTAATGATATGAATATTCCATCTGTGTTTTTAAATTAAGATATGCTAAACTGATATTATGCCTAAAAGAACTTATCAGCCTAAAAAAATAAAAAGAATAAAAAAACATGGGTTTAGAGCAAGAATGAAAACCCAAGGAGGGAGAAGAGTTTTAGCAAGAAGAAGAACAGTTGGAAGGAAAAAGCTGACGGTTTAAAATGCTTCCTGAAAAGTTCCGTTTACAAGATTTTGGGGAAATTGAAAAGGTAAAGAAAGAGGGAAAATTGATTCAAAACCCCCTCTTTGGTTTGTTAGTTTTAAAAAGAGAAGATAATGGGCTTTCTAGATTCGCTTTCATTGTTTCTTTAAAAATTTCTAAAAAATCAACAAAAAGAAATAGAGCAAAAAGATTGTTATCGGAAGTCGTTAGAAGTTTTCTGCCGGAAATAAAAGATGGTTTTGATCTGGTTTTTTTGGCAAAAAAATCTATAATTGATAAAAGTTTTTGGGACATTAAAAAACAAGTTGAAATTATCTTGAAAAAAGGAGGATTAACTTATGAAGACTAAAAAATATATTTATTTTTTTGCCGAAGGAAAAGCCGAGGGAAACGGCCAGATGAAAGATTTATTAGGGGGAAAAGGGGCGGGTTTGGCAGAGATGACGAACAGCGGGGTTCCTGTTCCTCCGGGATTTACTGTTACAACTGAAGTTTGCAATTATTTTTATGATCATCAAAATAAACTTCCACCTGGTTTTGAAAAAGATTTTGAAAAGGCTTTAAAAAGACTGGAAAAAGTGACGGGTAAAAAATTCGGTGATGAAGAAAATCCGTTGCTTGTTTCTGTTCGTTCAGGAGCGAAATTTTCTATGCCGGGAATGATGGATACCGTTTTAAATCTTGGTTTGAACGATAAAACAGTTGAGAGTTTAGCCAGAAAATCTAAAAATCCCCGTTTTGCTTATGATGCCTACCGCCGTTTTATCCAAATGTTTGGTAATGTCGTTTTGGGGATAAGTAAAGAAGAGTTTGAAGATATTTTAACCAAGAAAAAGGATGAATTAAAAGTCAAGCTTGATACTGATTTAGGAGAAGATGAGTTAAAAGAATTAATTGGAGAATTTAAAAACTTAGTTAAACAAAAAACCGTTCAAGATTTTCCCCAGGACCCTTTTGTTCAACTTAAAATGGCGCGGGAAGCGGTTTTTAAAAGTTGGAATAATCCCCGGGCGGTTACTTATCGTCGATTAAATAAAATTCCTGACAATTTGGGAACAGCCGTGAACATCCAGGCAATGGTTTTTGGAAATTTGAGTGATGATTCGGCTACCGGAGTTGGATTTACCAGGAATCCTTCAACTGGCGAAAAAGAATTTTATGGGGAATATTTAACCAATGCCCAGGGAGAAGATGTGGTTGCTGGGATTAGAACTCCCAAGCCGATTGCTAAACTAGCGGAAGAAATGCCAGAAGCTTACCAACAACTTAAAAAAATTACTCAAAATTTGGAAAAACACTATCGGGATGTTCAGGATTTTGAATTTACGATTGAAGAAGGAAAACTTTATATGCTCCAAACAAGGACTGGTAAGAGGACAGCTCGGGCGGCGGTTAAGATTGCCGTTGACATGGTTGAGGAAGGATTAATTACTAAAGAGGAAGCCTTAATGAGAGTGGAGCCTGAACAAATTAATCAGCTTCTTCATCCAATAATTGACCCCAAAGCTAAGGCCGAATTGATTGCCACCGGACTTCCCGCTTCTCCGGGAGCAGCGGTAGGAAGAGTGGTTTTTACCGCCAACGATGCTTTAATTTGGAGTAAAAATGATAAAGTAATTTTAGTAAGAACTGAGACTTGCCCAGACGATATTCATGGAATGGATGCTTCGGTTGGAGTTTTAACCGGTCGAGGCGGGTTAACTTCCCATGCAGCAGTAGTCGCTCGGGGAATGGGAAAATGTTGTGTTGTTGGTTGCGAAGAGCTTAGAATTAATGAAAAAGAAAAATATTTCAAGGTAGGAGAAAAGATTATTAAAGAAGGAGATTGGATTACTCTTGATGGTTCAACTGGCAATGTTTATTTAGGAAAAGCGCCAACAATTTTACCTTCTTTAACCGGTGAGTTTGGAAAATTTATGGATTGGGTGGATCAAGTAAGAAGGCTTGGGGTTAGAGCAAATGCCGATATTCCCAGAGATGCCAAAGTGGCCCGGGAATTTGGAGCGGAAGGGATTGGTCTTTGCCGGACCGAACATATGTTTTTTGCTAAAGATAGACTCCCTTTTATGCAGGAGATGATTGTTGCTAGTGATGAAATTTCCCGAAAAAAGGCATTAGATAAACTTTTAAAATTTCAAAAAGAGGATTTCAAAGGTTTGTTTCGGGAAATGGCTGGCTTTCCTGTAATTATTAGAACTTTGGATCCACCCTTACATGAGTTTTTACCAAAAACAAGGCAGGAGGCAGAAGAATTAGCCAAAATTATTAATGTTCCGGTGGAAAAAATTTTAAGTAGAACCGAAGAACTCCATGAATTTAATCCCATGCTTGGTCATCGAGGTTGTCGCTTAGGTATCACCTACCCGGAGATAACAGAGATGCAAGTTAAGGCAATAATTTCTGCTGCCTGCGAACTAGTCAAAGAAGAAAAAATTAAAGTTATTCCGGAAATTATGATCCCCTTGGTGGGACATCTTGAAGAATTGAAGGATCAGAAAAATCTAAGTATTAAAGTTGCCGAAGAGACGATGAAGCAATATGGGGTCAAAATTAAATATTTGGTGGGAACAATGATTGAAGTTCCTCGGGCGGCTTTAGTGGCTGATCAGCTGGCCACTGAGGCAGAATTTTTCTCTTTTGGCACTAATGATTTAACCCAGATGGGGATGGGATTTTCCCGGGACGATGCGGGAAAATTTACCAAAATATATTTGGAAAAAAGGATTTTAAAAGACGATCCTTTTCAAACCTTAGATCAGGAAGGGATAGGCCAGTTAGTAAAAATTGGAATTGAAAAAGGCCGGCAAACCAATAAAAAATTGGAAATTGGAATTTGTGGGGAACATGGAGGAGACCCGGAAAGTGTTAAATTCTGTCATCGGGTAGGAATGGATTATGTAAGTTGTTCTCCTTACCGGGTTCCGGTTGCCCGTTTAGCGGCGGCCCAGGCATCAATCGAAGAGAAACAAAAATTAGAATATACCTCTAAGTGAAAAAAATTGTTCTTAAAATAATTAGGCTTTATCAGAAATCATGGTTTTACCGATCAGAAATCTTAAAAACTTTATTTTTGACCGATAGAGCCTGTCGTTTTTCTCCCACTTGTTCCGAGTATACTTATCAAGCAATTGAGAAATATGGTATACTGGTGGGAAGCTGGATGGGTTTAAGAAGAATAATAAGATGCCATCCATGGAGCAAAGGAGGGTGGGATCCTTTGAGATGAAAAATTAAAACTGAAAAATGAAAAATGACAGAGAAAAATTTAAAAATGAATTTAAGAGAAGGATTTATAATTTTGTTCTTCATCTAATTACATTTGTTGATAAACTTCCTAAAAAAGATCCGGTGTGCAGAGTTATTAGTGAACAGGTAATTGATAGCGGAACGGGTATGATTTCTAATTACATAGAGGCTCAGGTTGCTAGTTCAAAGAAGGATTTTACCAATTATTTTCATCATTGTTTAAAATGTTGCAATGAGACAAAAGTTTGGATCGCTTTATTGAGGGATGCTAATAAAGTTTCTAAAGATGAAGCAAATAGATTATTAATGGAGCTCAAAGAGATTGCTGATATATTTGGCTCAAGCATTTTGACTCTTAAAGGAAAGAAATAAATTTTAAGATTTTACATTGTAATTTTTATTTTTTCATTTTTATTTTTTAATTTATAATATGTCTCAAATTTGGTTTATATTACTATATCAACCCTTAGTCAACGCTCTTATTTTTTTATATAAGGTTTTTTTTAACAATCTTGGTTGGGCGATAATTACCTTAACTATTCTGATTCGCTTGGCAATTGTTCCTTTGGTTAGACCCCAACTTGAGATGTCAAAAAAAATGCAAGAACTTGCTCCAGAATTGGAAAAGCTAAAAAAAAAGCACGGAAATGATAAACAAAAACTGGCGGCCGCCCAAATGGAGATTTATAAAAAAGCTGGAGTCAATCCTGCTGCTGGTTGCCTGCCGCAAATTATCCAATTTTTAATTTTAATTGCTTTATTTCAGGCTTTCTCCCAGGTTTTAAAACCAGATGGGGTTACGGTAATTGAAAAGTTGAATCAAGTTCTTTATCCTTCCCTAAAACTTTCCCCTTCCTCCACTTTGAATTTAAAATTCTTATGGCTAAATCTTTCCAAACCCGATGTGGTTAAAACAAATTTTTTGCCAAATTTACCCTTACCCGGTCTTTTTCTTTCATTGTCAGTTTTAAGCCAAGTTTTGCTTTCAAAAATGATGATGCCCCAAATTAAAAAAGTTGAGGAACAAGCAAAAAAAACTGAAACAACCCAAGATGATTTTTCCGCGGCAATGCAAACCCAAATGACTTATATGTTTCCTTTGATGACTTTACTTTTTGGTTTTTCTTTTCCTTCAGGATTGGTTCTTTATTGGTTTATTTTTTCAGCCTCTTCGCTGGTTCAGCAATATTTTATTTCCGGTTGGGGAGGACTGGAAAATTTCAAATTTCAAATTTCAAATTTCAAATATAAAAATGGAGAACGAGAAGATAAAAATAATTAAAGAGTTGACCGAAGAATTGTTAAGGCACCTACTTATTAAAGGTACAGCTGAAGTTTCGGAAGATAAAGAAAACCAGGCTTTTGAGGTTCAGATTGAGTCCGAAGATTCAAGTTATCTTATTGGCTACCATGGAGAAAATATTGAGGCCTTACAGCTGATTCTTTCTTTAATGGTTTATAAAAAATTAGGAAGTTGGCAGAGACTAGTTGTAAATGTTGGAAACTACCGCCAACAAAGGGAAGAGCAATTGAAAAAATTATCCTTGAATATTGCTCAAAAAGTTAAGTTTTCAGGAAGGGAGCAGGCAATCCCCGATCTTTCGGCAAAGGAAAGGAGGATTGTTCACCTGGCTTTGAGAAACCACCCCGATGTTTATACTGAATCAGAAGGGGAAAACGACAAAAGAACCCTTATTGTCCGGCCAAAGAAAAAGTGATTCATAAAAAACTTTTTTTGCTTTTGATTTTGCTTTTACCTGTTCAACTCGGTTATCATTTTTGGCCAAAGTTTTCCTATGTTTATGGATTAAGAATTGATTATTTATCCCCAACTGTTTATCTAACTGATATTTTAGTTTTTTTGATTTTGTTTTTTTGGTTTTTAGAAAAACGTAAAAAAATCTTAATTTTTAATTCTTGCTTCTTAGTTCTCATAATGTTTCTGGTTGCCAACTGCCTTCTTGCCCAAAACCGAGGAGCAGCTTTTTTAAAACTTTTTAAAATTCTTGAGTTTGCCTTGTTGGCTCTATATGTGGCCAAGCAGAGAACAACCCTCTCACCCATTACCTATCACCTATCACTCGCAGTATTATGGTCTTCCTTAATCGCCATTGCCCAGTTTATTAAACAAGCAAGTCTTGGAGGAATTTTCTGGTGGTTAGGGGAAAGAACTTTTAATTTGAACACCCCAGGAATTGCCAGGGCGACTTGGGAGGGAAAGTTTTTTTTGCGTCCCTACTCAACTTTTTCCCACCCAAATTCTTTGGCCGGTTTTATTCTTGTGAGTCTGATTTTAATTTTAGGGAGAAAGAATTTTAAAATGGCCGATCTTTTGGCTACTGGTCTTGGGATTTTTGTTTTGATACTTTGTTTTTCTAAAATGGTTTGGGTAACAACTGTTTTTGTTTTTCTGGTGAATTTTTTGTTAAGAAAAAAAACCAGCAAGCAACAACCCGCCTACCGGCAAGGCAGGTTAACAATTAATAATTTCTTTTTATTTATTCTTTTAACTTTTCTTTGGTTTGGCAGAAACATTTCAGCCGAGTCTTTGATAAGAAGACAAGAATTGGCCAACATTGCACTTCATTTGACTAAAGTGGCTCCTTTTTTTGGAGTTGGGTTAAATAATTTTATTCCCGCAATGTCTAAAATTCAGGTAAGTTTTGATTGGATCTGGTGGCTCCAACCAGTCCATAATATTTTTTTGTTAGTACTTGCTGAGACCGGTATTATTGGATTCTTAATATTTTTATTTTTAATTATTAAAACATTTAAGAATTCATTGGATATTAGAAATTGGTCATTGGTTATTTCCCTCCTGGCAATTTTATTGACAGGGGCGGCAGATCATTATTGGTTGACCTTACAACAAAATCAGCTAATGTTTGCTATAATTTTTGGTCTTAGTTGGCAAAAATGAAATATCAAATTTTTACTGATGGAGGAGCAAGAGGGAATCCCGGGCCAGCAGCTATTGGCTTTGTGGTTCAAGACGAGTCTGGAAAAATAATTAAAAAATTTTCTCAAAGAATTGGGGTCACGACCAACAATGTGGCTGAATATACTGCGGTTATTGAAGCCTTAAAATGGGTTAGTAAAAATTTACCCAAAAAACAAAAAATAGATTTTTTCTTGGACTCAAAATTAGTGGTTTATCAATTAAGTGGTTATTACAAAATTAAAGATTCAAAATTAAGAATATTAATTCTAAAAATTGAACAATATGAAAAAGAAATTGAAGGAGAAATTTTTTATCATTTTGTCCCTCGTGAAAAAAATCAAGTAGCTGACAAACTGGTCAATTCCTGTCTTGCTTAAAAGTTTAATTTTTTTTAAAATATCCTCAATGCCCGAACCTCAAAAAATTATCAGAAGTTCTTCCTTTGCCAGTCCGAATGTTTTAGTTGTTAACGAAGTTGGCCCTGTTGGTTCTCATTTAGCTGATTCCCTTTTGGCTTTGGGTTGCCATCTTTATTATTTTGGTAACAAAAAGAAAGATAAAATTGATCACCTTTTAGGAAAAAGTAATTTTGAATTAATTGACAATTTAGACAGTATTTATGAGTTGTCTTCTTTGACCTATGTTTTTTATCTTTCAGATCTCCGCGGTAAATATCTGGCAGAAATTGCTAAAAAAGTTAAAGACAAGAATGCAAAATTACTTTTCGCTTTTCAGGGGAATCAAGATTTAGCCAGAAAACTTCTTGAAGAACTTAAGTCCTTGGGAATTGATGCTAGGGCTTGCATATTTGGGGAAATATACGGGCCAAGGTTAGAAGGGGGAATTTTTTCCTCAATATTAAAGAATGCCGTTTCTGGTCAGAACTTGATTATTCCTTGGGATGAGACAGCGCCTGTCCCCCTAGTTTTTTGCTCAGACTTTGTTAGCGGATTAACCCGGGCGATTTTTACTCCTGATACTTCAGGCAAAATTTTTTTTCTGGGACAGCCAACTTCTTGCTTAACTTTTTTAAGCCAAGTTGAAAAAAAAGTAAGCAATCTTCCCAAAATAGATTTTGTTAAAAAACAAGGAAGAAATTATTTATGGGAAGAGTTTAAGGAAACCAGCCCGGATTTTGCTTGGTTTCCCCAAACTAGTTTGTCGGAGGGAATTGCCCAAACAATTGCCTGGTATAAACAAATCAAACAACCGTCTGGGCCAAAAGAAAAAAGATCCCCAGTCTTTTTTAAAACCCCCTCAAGCATTAAAAAGAAAATTGCCTTTGGTTTAAGCACATTTTTGTTTTTGATCTTTATCTTTTTCTTTTTCCCTTTACTTGCTTTTTGGGTCAGTTTTTCTTTTTCTAAAAAAAATTTTGAAAAGGCCCAGATAAACTGGGAGAAAGGCGATCTGCCGGCGGCCAAACAAAGCCTAAAGTTGGCAAAAGATAATCTTGTCCGGTCTAAAAGAATTTTTGAGTTATCTTTACCTTTTTATAGTTTAGTGGGACTGGAAACGGGTTTAGGTCGGCTCCAGCCTTTTTTAGATGGTGGGGAAAAATTTCTTGAGGCCACTAGTTCATTTTTGCAAGCTTTAGATATTTTTTCTTCAGGCTTTTCTTCAGCGATCAAAGGCCAGAAAACCGATATTTCAACTGGGCTGAATGAAGCAAAGGAGTTATTAGAAAAATCCTACTTAGATGTTTCTTTGGCTTGGGGAATATTGGAAGGTAGCTGGGAAGAAAAGCCGGTAGCGAAATTGCTTAAGGTAGAAAGCTATCTTGACCTTGGAAAAATTTTTTTGCCAAAGTTGAAGACTGAGATTGTTAGACTAAAAATGATTTGTTTAAATCTACCAGAATTGATTGGGAAAAATGGCCGACGGGTTTATCTAGTGATTCTTCAAAACAACCTTCAATTAAGGCCAACCGGTGGTTTTATAGGTTCATATGGAATTTTAACTTTTGACGATGGTAAGCTGATTGATTTTGATTTTCAAGATGTTTCCTCGGCCGACAGTCTTTTTAAAGGACAAGTTGAACCACCGCCGGTAATTAAAAATTTTTTGGGGGAGAAAAATTGGTATTTAAAAGATGCTAATTGGGATCCAGATTTTACTTCTTCTGGGAGGAAAATTGCTTGGTTTTTTGAAAAGGAAACCGGCCGTCAGGTTGATGGGGTAATTGCAGTTAATCTCTATTCAGCCAAAAGAATATTGGAAATTCTTGGCGGGGTAGAGATTGAGGCTTTTTCCGGGGCAATCAATGCCGCCAATATTTTTGAGAAAGCGGCTTATTATTCTTCTTCCGGTTTTCCGGGAGCACAAGGAAAAATTGATTTTTTTGGGGAAATTGCCAAAGCGATTATGGAAAAAATGAGAGCTGACGATTTTAATAATCTTAAGTTTCTTGAGACCTTAAGAACCTTATTAATTAAAAAAGAGATTTTTTTCTATTCTAACTCCGAGCCGATTCTTAAGTTGGTAAATGCCCTTAATTGGGATGGTTCAATTCCCAAAGAATCTTTTTGCCAAAATATTTCCGGGGGTTGTTTTGAAGACTTTGTTTTTCCGGTTGAGGCTAATTTAGGACCAAATCGGGCAAATTTTTTTGTCAGAAGGATGATTAATCACTCTGTTTCTTTATCTGAGGAAGGAAACCTAAGTGAGACATTGAAAATTAACTGGCAAAATTTAAGTTTGTCTGATGCCTGGCCAGCCGGTCGGTATAAAAATTATTTAAGAATTCTTTTGCCTTCCGGGACAAATTTAGAAAGTGTCATGCTCAATGATCCGGCGGACCCAAACTTTTGGATACAAATTCCCCAAGACAAAATTGAAGTGGCCACTATCAGTGGAAAGTTAAGTTTTGGCTTTTTGTTAGAAATTCCCGCCGGAAGTAGCCGAATCGTTGAAGTTAAATATCTTTCACCTTTTAGAATTGGCCCCCCTGGAAAAACTAGCTACTTTTTGTTTGTTCAGAAACAATCAGGAATTGAAGAGACCCCTTATAGTCTTGAGTTTTCTTTCCCTTCTAAGTTTCAGCCTTTGAAAATTTTACCAAAAGGAACTTTTTCCTCCGGCAAGGTGGTGATTAATGAAATTTTGGATGAAGACAAAATTTTTAGAATTGATTTTAAAGATTAAGTCTGTTAAAATTAAGACCTTATGGAAAGACCACAATTAGTTGCCAAAAAAAGAGAAATTTTTGGCAGAAAAGTCAAGAATTTAAGAAATCAGGGAATTTTGCCTGCTAATGTCTATGGTAAAAAGATTAAATCTGAGGCGATAGCGGTGAACCTTAAAGACTTTGCCAAAATTTATGAGGAAGTGGGAGAAACAGGAATAGTTGATCTTAAGATAGAGGGAGAAAAGGAATTAAGACCAGTTTTAATTCACAATGTCCAAAAACACCCAGTTGAGGGTACCTTTCTTCATGCTGACTTTCATCAAGTAATTTTGACAGAAAAAGTTACGGCAACTATCCCCGTAGAATTGATTGGAGAAGCCCCGGCTGAAACCCAAAAATTGGGAATTTTGGTTCAAGTAATTTCCGAGATTGAAGTTGAGGCCCTACCAACTGATTTACCAGAGCATTTTCAGATTGATGTTTCCAAACTAGAAAAAGTTGATGATGCCATTTTGGTTAAAGATATCCAAGTTGACAGAAAGAAAATTGAACTGAAGATTGACGAGAATCAAATAATTGCCAAGATCGAACCTTTGGCCAAAGAAGAAGTTGTTACCCCGCCCCCGGTAGAGGAAGTTTCCCCCGAAGCCACTCCTCCACCAGAAGAAGCTAAACCTGAAGAAAAGAAAGAGGAATAGTTTCCATATTACCCTAATCCCCTATTAATTTTTCAAAATTTAGAACAACTTCGTTGGTTGGGTCTAAGGCCTTGGCTTTTTGAAGGGCTTGCCTGGCTTTTTGCCTATCTCCAATTTTGTAATAGGCGGCTGCTAGCTGAACCCAGCCATCACGATAATCAGGTCTTTCGGCCAGAATTTGCTCCCAGACAGCAATTGTTTGCTGGTTAGCTTTCAATTGGGTTTGTATTCCCAAAATTTTTTCTTCCTGTTTTTTGTTTTCAATAGTGACTAAAAGCATTGAGCCAAGATAAAAAATTAAACTAAAGATAAATTTTAAAGGCAATTTTTTAGACATGGGGCCAGCTAGAAATTATTAAAGGTTCTTTTTCCTGGGGAAGCATTTGCCAAATTGTTTCCGTGATAAACGGCATAAAAGGGTGAAGGAGCTTTAATGAAGTGCAAAGTATAAAGTTCAAAGTGCAAAGTGCCGATTCTGATGACTTACGACTGGTATCTGAAGACTGACCAAGTCTTGGTTTTACCATTTCAACGTATTTGTCGCAAAAGGTATGCCAGAAAAAGTTATAAATAGTTTCCGATGCTTGACCAAAACG
>Ga0209102_1001283_pt1 | contig 13608 bp, 13 predicted proteins | sample ConPoolayeHmetaG_FD_185483 | JGI IMG/M metagenome (GOLD analysis project Ga0209102, IMG submission 185483) | Hot spring microbial mat communities from California, USA to study Microbial Dark Matter (Phase II) - Cone Pool mat layer H metaG... ... | reverse complement strand
CCTTTACGAACTTAAGAATTTAGCCATTCGATATGTAAGAGAGAAGAGGGCATGACCGAGTTTGCTTTTTTTATTGGTTGTCAGATCCCAGCCCGATTGAACCAGTATGAATCATCAGCCAGGGCTGTCTTGAATCGATTAGGAGTAGAATTGATTGACCTCAAAGAATTTAATTGCTGTGGATACCCCTTGAGGAATATCGATTTCAAGGTCTTTCTCCTCTCATCGGCAAGAAATATTGCCCTGGCAGAAAAGAAAGGCCTCGATCTACTGACCCTATGTAAATGTTGTTATGGCACCCTGAAGAAAGCCGATTCCATAATAAAGGAGTATCCTTCTTTAAAGGAGGAGGTAAACCAAATTCTTAAAAAAGAGGGCTTGAGATATGAGGGAAGATCAGAAATTAAACATTTTCTCTCTCTCCTCTATAGGGAGATCGGTTTAGATAGGATTAAAGAGAAGATCGTCAGGAAGTATCGCGGCCTTCGAGTGGCCACCCATTATGGATGCCATGTCTTAAGACCGAGTCAAGTGGTCCAATTCGATAACCCCATCCATCCCTCTCTCTTTGATCAGTTAGTGGAGGTGACGGGCGCGGAGGGTATCGATTGGCAGATGAAACTTGAATGCTGTGGAGCTCCTCTCCTTGGGATGAATGATGAGCTCTCCATGGATTTCACTTTAAAAAAATTGCAAAGTGGAAGGGAAGGGGGGGCAGAATTCCTGTGTGTGGCCTGTCCTTACTGTCATCTCCAGTTTGACAAAATCCAAAAAAGGATTCTTACTCAAAGGGGATTAAACCATCCCCTTCCTTCCATTCTCTATCCCCAACTTCTTGGATTAAGTTTAGGAATTGAGGGAAAGAACCTCGGGTTAGAGATGAACGAAATCCCCATTCTAACCATTGAAAGTGCTTTATACGATCTTCACAGAGAAGGTGAAAAGGAAGATGAATCAAAATAAATTAGGTTCGGTCATGGTCGTAGGCGGAGGAATTGCCGGGATGCAGGCGGCTCTGGATCTGGCCAATTCAGGATACTACGTGTATCTCGTAGAACGGTCCTCCTCCATTGGTGGGGTCATGGCGCAGCTCGATAAGACCTTTCCCACCAATGACTGCTCCATGTGAATCCTTTCGCCGAAACTGGTCGAGGTCGGCCGGCATCTCAATATTGAACTCTACACCCTCTCCGAAGTAAAGGAGGTTTCAGGGGAGGCTGGACATTTTGAGGTCAAGATCACCCAATATCCACGCTATGTGGATATGGCAAAATGTATTGCCTGTGGCCTTTGTGCGGAGAAATGCCCTACCAAGGTGGACAGTGAATACGATGCAGGGCTCGCAAAGAGAAAATCCATCCATGTGAAATATGCTCAGGCGGTTCCCCTAAAATATGTGATCGATCCCATCAATTGTATTTTTCTTACCAAAGGAAAATGTAAAGTTTGTGAAAAACTTTGTCCGGCCAAGGCCATCCATTTTGAAGATAAAGAAAGAGAATTGACCTTTGGAGTGGGAGCCATCATCATCGCTCCTGGATGTGAGGTCTTCCGTCCCGAGGTGTATGATGTATATGGATATAAGCGCTCCCCCAATATTGTGACCAGTCTTGAGTTTGAAAGGATGCTTTCTGCCTCCGGTCCGCTGGGAGGGCATCTCGTAAGGGCCTCGGATAAAAAGGAGCCCAAAAAGATTGCATGGATTCAATGCGTCGGTTCAAGGGATATCCATCAGGGGGCAAAGTCCTATTGCTCTGCGGTCTGCTGCACCTATGCCATTAAAGAAGCCTTGGTGGCTAAAGAGCATTCTAAAGATTTTTTAGATACGGCCATCTTCTTCATCGACATGCGCACCTATGGAAAGGATTTTGAGCGATATTACCATCGTGCCCAAGAAGCGGGTGTTCGATTTATCAAATCCCGAATCACCAACCTCCTTCCAGTTCGAGAAAGCGGTGATCTTCTTATCCGTTACATAGATGAAGGGGGTCGAAAGGTTGAGGAAGCCTTTGATATGGTGGTTCTCTCGGTGGGATTGAGTGTTTCTCAGGAAGCAACCGAACTGGCCAAACGATTGGGGGTTCAACTCGACTCCCATCATTTTATCTCTACCCGTAGTTTTTCACCAGTTCAGACCTCAAGAGAAGGAATCTATGTGTGCGGAGCCTTCCAGGGCCCAAAAGATATTCCAACATCGGTAATGGAATCCAGCGCCTCTGCAGCGATGGCCGAAGGCCTTCTGGCCGAGGCCCGTTGGTCTATGACCAGGCGAAAAACCATTCCTCAGGAAATAGAGATAAGAGGTGAGGCTCCCAGAATAGGGGTCTTTGTCTGTCGGTGCGGTACCAATATTGCAGGGGTCATTGATGTTGCTGCCATTGTGGAGTATGCGAGGACGCTTCCAGGTGTGGTGTATGTGACCGATAATCTCTTCAGTTGTGCTCAAGATACTCAAGAAAAGATGGCCCAGATTATCAAAGAACAGAAACTCAATCGGGTAGTCGTTGCCGCCTGTAGCCCCTTGACCCACGAATCCCTTTTCCAAGAAACAGTGGTCAATGCTGGAATCAATAAGTATCTCTTCGAGATGGCCAATATTCGAAATCAGTGTTCCTGGGTCCATGGAGCTGAGAAGGAGGAGGCCACGGAGAAGGCAAAGGACCTGGTTCGGATGGCCGTAGCCAAGGTCGCCTTCTTCGAACCGATGACCGAACCCTTGATTAAGATCGACCCAAAGGCTTTGGTCATCGGGGGTGGAGTTTCTGGGATGGTGGCCGCAAAGAATCTCGCCGATCAGGGATACCATACCTATTTGATCGAAAAAGAGGAGTCCTTAGGAGGGCAAGCTCGAAACCTTTATCAGACCTGGAAAGGTGAAGATGTCCAAGACTATCTGGAAAAATTGATCAAAGAAGTCCAATCTCATCCAAAGATTGAGGTCTACTTAAAGACCGAAATAAAGGGAGTAGAGGGATTCGTTGGGAACTTTAAAACCCTTATTCAGACCAATGGCCATCTAAAACATTTAGAACACGGGGTTGCGATTATTGCGACCGGAGCCTCTGAACTTAAACCCAATCTTTACCTCTATGGAAAGGACGATAGGGTGCTCACCAGCCTGGAGCTGGATCAACGATTCATTCAAAAGGACCTTTCTCTGAAGCAGTTACGAAGTGTGGTATTTATCCAGTGTGTGGGCTCTCGAATCGAAGAACGGCCTTACTGTTCGAAAGTCTGTTGCACCCATTCGGTCCGCAGTGCTCTCACTTTGAAAGAGCTTAATCCCGAGACCCATGTCTACCTTCTTTATCGGGATATGCGAACCTATGGGTTGCGAGAGGACCTTTATCGGGAGGCTCGCGAAAAGGGAATCCTCTTCATCCGATATGATGATCGGAAAAGCATCCAGGTGACGAAGGAGGGAGAGGATCTCCGGATTCGTTTTAGCTCCTATGTCCTTCAACGAGAGATGGAGATCCGTCCCGATCTTTTAGTTTTAGCCACGGCGATCGTTGTGCCCAAAGAGAATCCCTTGGCTAAACTTTTTAAAGTCCCTGTGAATATGGATGGATTCTATGTAGAGGCCCATGTAAAGCTTCGTCCCATCGATTTTGCAACGGATGGAGTCTTTGTCTGTGGATTGGCCCACTCCCCCAAACCGATTGATGAATCGATCGCCCAAGGATTGGGGGCTGCCTCCAGAGCAGGGACCCTCCTCGCCCAGAAGGAGATGTTTGGCAATGCGATTGTGGCCACCATCAATCCTGAGAGTTGTGTTGGCTGTCAGGGATGTTTAAAGGTCTGTCCCTATGAGGCCATTCGGTATATCGAAGACAGAGAGGTCTGTGAGGTCAACGAGGTGATCTGTAAGGGGTGTGGAACCTGTGCAGCCACCTGTCCTTCTGGAAGCGCTCAGTTGAAACGGTTTACCAGTCGACAGATCTATATGCAGATTGAAAAGGCGCTGAGGGCTTAAATCAAAAAACGCCAAGCGCTAAGCGCAATGCACATAAAGAGGAGTTTATGACAGAGGAGTTCCAACCAAAGATCATTGCTTTCCTTTGTACATGGTGAGCCTATGCCGCTGCTGACCTGGCTGGGGTCAGTCGGATGCAATATCCCACTTCGGTTCGGACCATTCGGGTGATGTGTAGTGGAGCCATTTCACCCCATTTCATCCTGAAAGCCTTTCAGAGAGGAGCCGATGGGGTCTTTGTTGCCGGGTGACGAATCGGAGAATGCCATTACCAGTCTGGTAATGTGATGGCTAAAAAGAGGTTGACCATACTCCAGAAGCTCTTGGAGTTTTCGGGTATTCATCCAGAAAGACTCCGGATGAGATGGGTGTCCTCTGCAGAAGCAGCGGAATTCGTCCATGAAATTACCGAGTTTGTAGAGACGATTAGAAAGTTAGGTCCAAATCCATTAAAAGAGAGGGTAGCCGCTTAAAAGAATGAGTCAAAAGATTAAAGAACAGGTGAAACAACTCCTGGCCGATAGGAAGATTAAAGGATTTTTGGGGCTGAGAGAGGAAAACGGCCATGTGATGCCTTACCTTTTCTGCGATCCCCAGGAGCTGGACTCTCTTTCGGTTGGGGATTGGAAGAAACCGGGAGATGCTCGTTATCCCCTTAACCAAATCTTGATCCAATTGGCGATGGCCTATCCTGATGAAACCTTTGCGGTATTGGTGAGGGGATGTGACGAGAGAGGGCTTCGCGAGCTGTTTAAGTGGAAGCAATTGGAAGAGGGAAAAGTGATCCCTATCGGAATGGGTTGTCCGGATGAGTTGGCAAAGGCCTGTGAATGCGAAAAGCCTTTTCCTGATTGTCAGATTGATGGGCCAAAGGGAAAGGGAGCACCAAGCCAACGAATCTCGAAGATTGAGGCAATGGCGCTTGAAGAGCGATTCCAATACTGGTTAAAAGAATTTAATCGGTGTATCAAATGCTATGGTTGTCGTAATATCTGTCCCATGTGTTTCTGTAATGAATGTAGCCTCGAAGAGGAGCTTCTTGTTGAAAAAGGGGATATTCCGCCAGACAATCCCACTTTCCATCTGGTTCGAGCGATGCACATGGTAGGCCGCTGCATCGACTGTGGCCTCTGTGAAGAGGCTTGTCCGGCTGAGATTCCCTTGAGAATCCTGTATAAGAAGATTACGGAAGTGGTGGCGGAAGAATTCGGCTATAAAACGGGTTATAGCATAGAAGAGAAGTCTCCCCTGAATCTCATTGAGGTGAAATAGGTCATGGAGTTCAAGACCGTTTTAACCACCTGTCCTTATTGTGGATGCGGTTGCGGGTTGCTCTTGGAAGTCCTCGATGGAAAGGTCATTGGAACCCTTCCTTCGAAAACCAGCCCTGTGAATGAAGGAAAACTCTGTATCAAAGGATGGAGCGTTCACGAATTCATTCACCATCCCGCTCGTTTAACCCATCCATTGGTAAGAAAAGAGAATGAGCTGAAGGAGGCCTCCTGGGAGGAAGCCCTTGATCTTACGGTCCGACGACTCAGAGAGATTAGAGAGAAGTATGGGCCTGAGAGTATAGGTGTTTTAACTTCAGCCAAATGTACCAATGAGGAGAATTATCTACTCCAAAAATTTACCCGAGCTGTTCTTGGAACTAATAATATCGATCACTGTGCCCGTCTTTGACATTCTTCCACGGTGGCCGGGCTGGCCGCCGTCTTTGGAAGTGGGGCGATGACCAATTCCATCGAGGAGATTGAGCGAGCCGAATGCATTTTCGTCATCGGATCGAATACCTCCGTAGCTCATCCTCTGGTGGCTACTCGCATCTATCGTGCGAAAGCCAGAGGGGCAAAGATCATTATCGCTGATCCAAGAAAAATCCCATTGGTCCTCATCAGTGATCTCCATCTTCGTCATCGCCTCGGAACGGATGTGGCTCTTATCAATGGTCTTATCCATCTCATTCTGAAAAAGGGGTGGCAGGATCAAGTCTTTATCGATGAGCGGACCGAGAATTTTGAGGAACTTAAAAAAGTGATAGAAAATTATCCTCCTCAAAAGGTTTCGGAGATAACAGGAGTTTCGGTCTCTGATCTTGAACGAGCTGCAGAATACTATGCCAAGGCGGAGCGGGCGAGTATTCTTTATACCATGGGAATAACCCAGCATACGACCGGAGTGGATAATGTAAAATCTCTTGCCAATTTAGCCATGGTTACGGGAAATCTCGGAAAAGAGTCTACCGGCATCAATCCCCTTCGAGGACAGAATAATGTCCAGGGGGCTTGTGACATGGGAGGATTGCCAAATGTCTTTACAGGGTACCAACCCGTGACGGATCCCTCTGCACGGAAAAAGTTTGAGGAGGCTTGGGGGTGTAAACTTCCTGAAAAGGTTGGATTCACTGCAACAGAAATGTTCCCTGCGATACTTGAAGGGAAAATTAAGGGAATGATCATCTTAGGTGAAAATCCTATTGTCAGTGACCCAGACAGCCATCATGTGGAGAAGGCCCTTAAGGCCCTTGACTTCCTGGTAGTCATAGATATCTTCCCTACCCCTACCACCGATCTCAGCCATGTAACCCTTCCAGGGGCTTCATTTGCTGAGAAAGAGGGAACCTATACCAATACAGAACGGAGGGTTCAAAGAGTCCGTAAAGCCGTTGAGCCTCCTGGAGAGGCAAAAGAGGATTGGCGAATCATCCAGGAACTCTCGAATCGATTTGGATACACCATGGACTATGAGTCTCCTCAACAAATTATGAGAGAGATCGCCCGGCTGACTCCTTCCTACGGAGGAATTACCTATGAGCGAATTGAAGGAGAAGGATTACAATGGCCCTGTCCAAACCTGGAACATCCAGGGACAAAGTTTTTGCACCAAGGTCGTTTTACTCGAGGTAAGGGACTCTTCACTCCTATTGAGTTTAAGCCTCCAGCTGAAGTCGTCGATGAACAGTTTCCCTTCTGGCTAACCACCGGAAGGATTTATGTTCATTACCACACTCGAACCATGACAGGAAACTCTCCCTCCCTTAATCAGGAGACTCAGGAATGCTTTTTAGAACTGAATCCTCTGGATGCAAAAGAACTCGAAATAAAAGAAGACGAGATAGTAAAAGTAGAATCGAGAAGGGGATCTATTTTAACCAAAGTAAAGATAACCGAACGAGTGAGTAAAAACGTCGTGTTTATCCCATTTCATTTCTTAGAAAGCAGAGCCAATATATTGACCAATCCTGTCTTAGATCCTATTGCCAAGATACCGGAATTCAAGGTATGTGCAGTGAGAATTGAAAAGGTCATCCCTAAGACAGAATCCCGACCCCCTGCCAACTAAAAATTTTTGAAAGATTAGGGTTGAATAGTAAGGGATTAATTTTTGAGGGGGTAAAGATGAATGTAATTTATTTCACTAATTATTTTTTTCTTTAAAAACAATATATTAGATATTATTAAATCGAAATGATTTTTTAAAAAATTTTCTCTTGACAAAATAAAAACAATCTTGTAGTTTTACCGAGAACAAGAAAGTTTTCACAAATTGACCCGGGACTAAGGGAAAAGAGGGTAGGATATGTTAATCGAATACTTTACGATAGGAATTTACATTGCCATTGCGGTTGTCTTTGCCTGTTTCGCTGTCCTTGCCTCCCATCTTTTAGGCCAAAGGAAACCCAGCGCCATCAAGCAAGCTCCCTACGAATGTGGAATGACCACTGTGGGTTCGAGCTTTCGGAGGGTTCCCATTAAATATTATATTATCGCTATGCTCTTTCTCATTTTCGATATCGAAGTGGTCTTTCTCTACCCCTGGGCCGTCGTTTTTAAGGATTATCGAGTATTCGCTTTCTTATCCATGGTCGTCTTCTTAGGCATCTTAATTCTTGCCTATATTTATATCTGGAAAAAAGGAGCACTGGAATGGGAATAGAAACTTACCTTGAGAAAACCCCCTTTCTTCCCCTCTTAGATAAAGTGGTCAACTGGGGTCGAAAATACTCCATCTGGCCTGTCACTTTTGGGTTGGCTTGATGCGCTCTGGAGATGATGGTTGCCAGTATGGCAACCTGGGACATTGCACGATTTGGGTCAGAGGTCTTTCGACCTTCCCCACGCCAGGCCGATCTCATGATTGTTGCAGGGACATTAACCAAAAAGATGGCCCCTATGGTCAAACGCATTTACGAACAGATGCCCGAGCCAAAGTGGGTCATTGCCTACGGGGCTTGTGCCTGTTCGGGAGGGATCTTTAAAACTTATAACGTCGTCCAAGGAGTCGATCAAATTCTTCCAGTGGATTTCTATGTCCCTGGATGCCCACCCAAACCTGAAGCCCTCCTTGCCGCTTTGGTGAAACTTCAGAAGAAGATCGAGGGAGAGTCCCTCAAGGATCGAAAGGATGTTCGAAGTAGCTTGGAGATTTAAGGGGTAATCTATGAGCGAACCTCATCTCGCAATCCACAAATTAAAGGAGAAATTTCCAAATTCCGTTTTGGAGGTAGAAACCTTTCGGGGAGAAATCACGGCGAAAGTAGCCAAGAAGGATATCTACGAGATCTGCCGGTTTCTCTATTCCGATCCTGAACTTCAGTACCATATGTTAACCGATCTCTGCGGGGTAGATTATTTTCCAGAGACCCCTCGGTTCGAAATTGTCTATCTTCTGCACTCCTTTAAACTGAACCATCGATTGAGATTGAAGGTGAGGGTGAAGGAAGGAGAATCGGTTTCAAGTGTAGAATCGATCTGGAAAGCAGCGAACTGGCTGGAAAGGGAGGTCTATGACCTCTTTGGAGTCCCCTTTGAAAACCATCCCGATCTCCGGAGAATCCTCCTATGGGACGGTTATGAAGGGCACCCGTTAAGAAAGGACTTTCCGGTAGAAGGACCGGATTTTGATAAACCCTATAAACCAGAGGTCTGAAATGGCAGAGACACGATGGATGACCATCAATATGGGTCCCCAGCATCCTGCCACCCATGGGGTGTTGAGACTCGTGTTGGAATTAGATGGCGAGATCATTGTGAAGGCAATCCCTCATATCGGACACCTTCATCGGGGAGTGGAAAAACTGGCTGAGAATAGGACGTATCACCAGGTCATTCCCCTGACCGATCGTCTGGATTATACCAATGCCATGGGGAACAACCTGGCCTATGTATTAGCGGTAGAAAAGCTTTTAGGGATTGAAGTTCCGAAGCGAGCTCAGTATCTGAGAGTGATGATGGCCGAGCTTCAGCGGATTGCGGCACACCTCATCTGGTTAGGAACCCATGTCCTGGATATTGGGGCCACCACCCCCATCTTTTATACCTTTCGAGAAAGAGAAGAGGTCCTGAGGATTTTTGAAGAGGTGGCAGGAGGGAGACTGACCCCTACCTATCTGAGAATCGGTGGAGTGGCAAAGGACCTTCCCGAAGGGATTGAGGAAAAAATCAGGGATTTTGTGAAGACCTTTCCACAGAGAATCAATGAATATGAAACATTGCTGACTCAGAATATTATCTGGTTAAAAAGGACCAAAGAGGTGGGGATCATCTCCAAGGAGGATGCCATTAACTGGGGAGTGACAGGTCCTACCCTTCGGGGCTCGGGTGTGAAATGGGATGTAAGGAAAGCCTTCCCTTATTCCAGTTATGATGAATTTGAATTTGATATTCCGGTGGGTACGGTGGGTGATGTCTATGATCGATATATAGTGCGTCTCCGGGAGATGGAGTGGTCCAACTCCATAGTCAGACAGGCCTTGGATCGATTACCCAAAGGTCCTATTCTTTCGGATGATCCTCGTGTGGTGCTGCCTAACAAAGAGATGGTTCTTACGGATATTGCCTCCCTCATCCGGCAGTTTAAGATCGTCTCTGAAGGATTTACCCCTCCTAAAGGGGAAGTCTACGCTTCTGTGGAGGCGGCCAAGGGAGAATTGGGATTCTATATCATCAGTGATGGGTCTAATCGTCCTTTTCGTTTAAGAATTCGCCCCCCTTCGTTTTTAAATCTGGGGGCATTGCCCAAAATGATCGAAGGAAGTTTAATTGCCGATGTGATTTCAACGATTGGCAGTATCGATATTGTTTTAGGTGAAATCGATCGGTAAAAAATAAAGGAAGAGGTTGGTATGGGAGATATCCTATTCAGCAGTTGGGGCGGATGGGTAGTCGATAATCGGGGAAAACCCGAAGATCAGTGGCAAGACGTTCCGAACCTCAATCTCCCCGAAGAATTCGACAAAGAAAAAAAGATCAGAGCCTTTGTGGGTTGGGATGGGATTGCCATTCGAGATCCTCAGGTCAATATGGTCGACCTAATCCGTGCCTATATAGAAGCCGTCCAGAAAGAATCCTGTGGAAAGTGTACTCCCTGTCGAGTAGGAACGAGAGTTCTCTCCTCGGTGCTTAACCGAATTTCTGATGGGGAAGGGAGAGAAGAGGATTTAGGCCAGTTAAGAGGATTGGCAGAGATCATCTCGAGGAGCTCGAAATGCAATCTGGGACAGACCGGGCCCAAACCGCTCCTTCATGCCCTGGACCATTTTGAAAACCAATTTCTGGAAGCCATCCGATCGAAAAAGAAGATTCCTCGAGAAGAGTATAAAATCAAGGTCACGGCCCCCTGTGAGAGTGCCTGTCCCTCTCATCTTCCCATTCACCAGTACATCGAGTTGATCAAAGAAGGGAGATTTTTGGAATCCCTGGCTGCCATTCGGGAGGCCACTTGCCTTCCAGGAGTCCTTGGAAGAGTCTGTATCCGACCCTGTGAGGATAACTGTCGACGGCAGAACGTAGATGAGTGTGTGTCCATTAAGTGGCTGAAACGATTTGTAGCAGATTATGAGATTGAAAAACGAAGAAGACCCTTCATCAAGAAGGAGCCTCCCAAGCCCGAAAAGGTGGCCATCATTGGAGCAGGGCCCGCAGGACTCTCCTGTGCCTATTATCTGGCTATCAAAGGCTATTCCGTAACGATCTTTGAGAGATTAGGAGAGCCCGGAGGAATGGCCGCTGTGGGAATTCCGGACTATCGGCTTCCAAGAGAGATCTTGAGAAGGGAAGTCGAGATTATCGAAGATCTGGGCGTGGAGATTAAATATCATACCCAGGTTGGAAAAGATATTACCCTCTCTCAAATCTTTGAACAGGGATATAAGGCCATCTTCATCGCCGTAGGAGCCCAAACCAATACCCCCATGGGAGTGGAGGGAGAGGATAAAGGATACAAGGGATTTATTCCGGGTGTTTTCTATCTCTTAGAGATCAATTTAGGGAGAGACCCCTATCCGGAGGGAAAGAAGGTAGTCGTTGTCGGTGGAGGGAATGTGGCCATCGACTGTGTAAGATCCTCCTTCAGGATCGGCAAACAGGATGTGAATCTGGTCTATCGACGGACGAAGAAAGAGATGCCTGCCGATCGGGTGGAGATTCACGATGCGGAAGAGGAGGGAGTGAAATTCCACTTCCTCTGCAATCCTGTCAGGATCATAGCCAAGGACAATAAAGTGGTTGGTGTAGAGTGTATCCGGATGGAGTTAGGAGAACCGGATGAAAGTGGAAGGCGAAGGCCGGTTCCAATTAAAGGGTCCGAATTCTTCATCGAAACCGATATCCTCATTCCTGCGATTGGCCAGGCCATCGACCTCTCCTTCCTTGAAGAGAAGGATGGGATCAAGACGACCAGACGATCCACCATCGCGGTAGATGAAAAAACATTGATGACCAGTCGTCCAGGCATTTTTTCAGCCGGGGATTGTGTGACCGGACCGGATGTATTGGTTCGTGCGGCAGGTCATGGAAAACGGGCCGCCGAAAAGATTGATCTCTTCCTGAGAGGACTGGAAGTGAAGGAGTCTGAGGAGGAGCGTCTGGAAGCCTTGGTTGAGAAAATCAAAGTCTATAACAAGGATGAAAAGATCGGCTTGCCCGGAGGGCAGAAGAGGGCCACCCTACCGATGCTTCCTCCAGAGACAAGAAAGTGGGTCTTCGACGAGGTAGAGGCAGGATTCACCATTCCCGTTGCCCAGAAGGAAGCGGAGCGGTGTCTCCGCTGCGTAAGAGTGGGGCTGTTCGCCGTATAAAATTTTTATTTATTCTCGGTGGAGTTGGATAGGATGTTAAAGCTGACGATTGATGGTAAGGAGATAAAAGCAAGGCCAGATCAGACGATTCTGGAGGTGGCGAAAGAGAATGGGATTTACATTCCATCTCTCTGTTACCATCCCAAACTCAGTTTGATCAAATCCTGTCGGATCTGTCTCGTGGATGTGGACGGTTATGAAATGCCTGTCGCCTCCTGTGCCACTCCTGTGCTCGATGGAATGGTCATCCACACGAAGACCGAACGGGTAGAAAAGATGAGGCTGGAGGCCTTGAAGTTATTGCTTGTCAATCATCCCCTCGACTGTCCGATCTGTGATGCGGGAGGGGAGTGCATGCTTCAAAATCGGGTCTATGACTTTGGGATCGAGAGGAATGAATACCCTCCCGAGAAAGTAGAGAGACCCCCAGCCGAGTATGGAACCCCTCTGATTCGGAAATGGCCTGATCGGTGTGTCATGTGTCTCAGATGTGTCCATGCCTGTATCGATGTTCCTGGAGCAGATGTCTTAGAGGTCGCTGAGCATGGGTTTGCTTCCTATATCCAGGCTGCCCGGAAAGAGAATTGCATCTCCTGTGGGGAGTGTCTCCACGTGTGTCCTGTGGGTGCATTAACGGAGAATCTGAGCAAAATAAAAGGGAGAAAGTGGCAACTCGAAAGGGTTCAGACCACCTGTACCTTCTGCGGATGTGGATGCCAATTAGAACTTAACACCCTTCGAAAACAGAGGGTAGTGAAAGTGACCTCCAAAGGAGAGGCCGGCGTCAATCAAGGAAGCCTCTGTGTTCGAGGGAGATTTGGTTACGATTTCATTCATCACCCGGAGAGGCTTCAAAAACCTCTGGTGAAGAGATCCGGTGCCTTTGTGGAGACCTCCTGGGAAGAGGCTTTAGAGTTGATCGCAACCAAACTGAAAGAGATTAAGGAGAAATACGGTCCCCAAAGCATTGGAGGCATCTCTTCCTCCAGGGCCACCAATGAGGAGATTTACCTTTTTCAGAAGTGGATGAGGGTCTGCATAGGGACGAACCATGTCGACAACGGGGTCCGACTCTCTAGCGGCCCTGCTCTTTATGGGATGATGGAGGGTCTTGGACATGGAGCGATGACCCATTCATTTGAAGAGGTGAAGAAGGCGGATCTCCTTCTCATCATTGGGACCGATGTCTATGAGGATCATCTCATCTTCAGTAACCAGATGAGAAAAGCGATTCGATTCAATGGAGCCAAAGTCGTCTTGATCGACCCTCGAAGAAATCAATGGGAAAAATGGGCAGACCTCTGGTTGAGACCCATTCCTGGTACCGATCTCGTTTTAATCAACGGATTGATTCATCTTTTGATAAAAGATGGAGCCCTTTCAAAAGGCTATATCGAATCCAAGACCGAGGGCTTTGAGGAGCTCCGATCCTCCGTTGAGAGGTTCACCCCCGAAACCGTCAAAGAGGTCACAGGGATTCGTCCCGAAGATCTTAACAGATTGGTTCGTCTTTATAAGGATGCCAAACGGAAGGCGATTATCTTTGGTTCTGGAG
>Ga0209102_1001282_pt1 | contig 13613 bp, 7 predicted proteins | sample ConPoolayeHmetaG_FD_185483 | JGI IMG/M metagenome (GOLD analysis project Ga0209102, IMG submission 185483) | Hot spring microbial mat communities from California, USA to study Microbial Dark Matter (Phase II) - Cone Pool mat layer H metaG... ... | reverse complement strand
TCTTCTTCAAAACATCCACATTTTGAAACCTGTAAGAAAGACTGAAGACATCTTCATCTTTGTTTTTAAAATCATCTAAATTTAAATAAATAAAATCAAGCACTGCTTTTTCTGGCTCGGCAATAAGGACAGGAAAGCCATTTTCATCCACAATCTCTTTAAAGCCAAAGAACAAACTGGTTTTCAGGTGCTGATAGATGAAGGTTCCAAAAGGATTTATAAATTTCGCAGTTTTTTTGGTAGTAACTGATGTGACATCAACAACCTTTTCAGGAATTAAACCATAGTAGCCAAGAGCATAAATTGTGCTCACATAAGATGGTGAATATAGAGCATTGGCAAGAAAGATTCGGGATGGTTCAAATTTCCTATCTCGCTCATTTAAAACGTAAAGTCCCCTTTTTAACTTAATGATTAAGCCTTTTTTTTGCCAGCTGACTAACTGGGCTTTAAGAGTCCGGGTCCCCGTATTAATCTTAGAAATATGGGTTAATGAGATTAAAGGAAACTCCCTCACAGCATCTTTAAATTCTAAATATTTCATTTCCGTAAGTTATAAAAAAATATTATTTTCAGAAATAAATATAAATCGTAAAATCAGGTTTGTCAAATGGATTGACGGTTGATGGATAAAATTGTTTGCATTTTGATCCAGAGGAATGACCCATCATAATCTCTTCCTTTTAATAGTAAAATCTTAAATATAGAAGCTTTTCGTTCACGAAGGCTCAAAGAGATTATAAGGCTATTTTGAAAAATGCTTAACAAGATTTTTAGTGAAAGATAATCCGATAAAGTTAATGGGTAGCTAATCAGGAATGGGAAGGTGACCCGGGCGATAAACTGCAGATAGTCCACACGCCCCACCTTCTTGCGCCCCCCTTATGACAGCACCCTACCCTGTCACCGCATGTTTCGTAAAAATAATTAAAGGACGGGGAAGAACGGAGCAAGCGTTTCGCGATTCTTAGCTTATTATTTGCTTTTGATTACAGGTTGTATTACTTCCCTGGCGGCAGGGGTCACCAGGACCAGCTCGCTCGTCTGACGATTACTCTCCAGCAGGGACCAGGTTTGATCGCTATGGCCTAAATAAATTTTGCTACCCCATTCAGGATTGGATTCAATCCTGATGCGCTCCTTTTTAGTGGGGTCGTGAAACGAAAGAAAAGCGGTGCCGCCCGTAGAAACTGTTAAATTTATGAGAACATTGCCTTCATTATCCATCATCATCAGGTAAGGCAATTTTTTACCTTGAAAATCTTCCAGGCCAAGACGCATTCTCTCTTTATTGAACACTGGATCGAAAAATCCCAGTTCTGGAAGGCCCTGGTTATTCGTTTTGAGTTCCGCAATTAGCTTATTACCGGCGTTAAGAATCTGAAGATGTTTTACCTGAAGCAGGCCAATTTTCTGTTTAACCACCTCTTCCGCCAGCTCGGTTTCTGGCGGTTTAATTCGTTGAGTAGATAGGCTCTTCTGCTGGGCGAACACGGGATTTAAATTGAGGACAAGAAAGGCCGCCAAAAGTCCGGCTAAAAAGCCAATCCCGATAGACCAGAAAAGCATTCTGTAATTTTGCCTTTTCAATTTATTCCTCCTGATTTTTAATTTTTTATTTTAATTGTTAAATTTTTATTTTATTTTCAAATAAAAAGCAAAAATATCTCAGGGCAATGATTATACCTGTTCCAGTGTGGATTTCAGTGCAGATGAGATAGAATGATTTTCGATATATAATTTAACCAGGTAAAGGGGGGTCATTCCAGTTCAGAATTCAGGGGTCAATTTGAAGAAGCAGAGCAAATTGATGATTCTTCCTTTTGTGTTTTCCTCCGGTTCTTCAGACCTCCCCAATGTCCCGCTCACTTTAATTCAAAAGAGCTATCCTGATACAGATAAAAGAGCCCTAAGAAATAGAAAATATTTCCTTTAGGTTAAATCTTCTGTCTTAAATGAGCATAATCGGCGTGTTAGAGGTGGAGTATGCATCTGTAATTACATCAGACCTCATCAAGTTCTTGATTACACAGCCTTTCACAAGCATTAACGGCATTGGAATAAAGAGAATAAATCTCCATGTTGCTTTCATGAAATCAAAAAACGGCTCCGAAAAAGTGTTGTAACTTCAGCAATTTTTTTCCTGAATTTCTGGTCTTATTTCTGCTTTAATCGGCTCTTCTATCAGGGGAAAAGTGGGATTTTAAAAGTTCTTATCTTTTTTAAAACCTAAAATGATAAAAAATGCGATTCAATTTCGGAATTGCTCTGTAGCTAGTTTAAAATCTTATAATTTATTGATTTTAAAAGAAATACAGCCGATATAGGCCTAAAAATTTACCACATTTTCACGCAAGAGCCAAAAAACTTGACAAAGCATTCTGATATGAAATATGAATTACATTGAATGCTAAAAATAAAAAAGGAGGCTAAAATGAAAAGGATTTCCTTCTACTTTATCGTGGCCATATTTCTACTGGTGCTTGTGTCTCCTCTATATCTTTATGGCCAATCACGCGAAACAGGCATCATTCAGGGTAAAGTTCTTGATGAGGAGGGCAATCCTTTACCCGGAGTTTCCATAACTCTTTCTTCACCCAGCCTGATGGGTACACGCTCCACTGTGAGCGACAGCGAAGGCCGATTCCGCTTTCCAGCTCTTCCTTCGGGCGTCTATACCATAGAAGCTTCTTTACAGGGATTCAATCCTGTCAAAAAGACCGATATTCGCCTGCACGTTGGTATGACGGTAACGGTTGACATTTCGATGACCATAGCCAAGTTAGAGCAAGAAATTACAGTCGTCGGGACAGCCCCGGTAGTTGATGTCAAGGATTCCTCGCTCTCTAAGGCCATTTTAACAACTGACTTGCTGGAGTTTATCCCGGTAGCCCGCGATGCTTCTCAGATTATTAATTTAGCCCCAGGTGTTTATAATCGAAGCGCTTATGGCGGAGGAAATGCCACCTCAAATTCCTTTCAGTTAGATGGTGTAGAGCTTGTCGATTCCTGGCTTGGCTCGGGAATTTATACTACCCCTATAGATTTCCATGTGATTGAAGAAACTCAGGTTGTGGCTCTGGGAGCGCCGGCCGAATACGGGAATTTTACCGGAGCTTTAGTTAATATTATCACCAAATCAGGTGGCAATAATTTCAGTGGTGACCTGCTTTTTTCCTACCAGGGGATGAACTGGAAAAGTGAAAATATAAACGCCAAAGATCCTAAATGGTCGCTTCTTCCTGAATCCCCGGATATAAGAGAGATAGACACCAGCTTCCATCTGGGTGGGCCTATTTTAAAAGACAAATTGTGGTTCTATACAGGCTTCGAGTTCCTTTCGACAAGAACGGTTATGAAGTCCATAGATAAAGATAGTCCACTCAAATACCCCAAGGTATTTTTAAAATTAACTTTCCAGCCAACCGAACGTTCAAGAATTCAGGCTTTCTTCGAACATCATAACCGAATTTCGGAAAGAATTGGTCTCAGCCCATTAATTTATAATGATGCTCAGTGGGACCTAAGATACCCCGTCTATATTGGTAATCTGACCTTTTTGCACACCTTTTCTCCCAACACTATCCTGGAAATGAAATTTGCCGGCTATACCATGTCGTGGCATTCAATTCCAACTAGCCGGGATAAACAGACTCCCGGTCATATCGATTTAGCTACGGGCGAAAGATATGGCAATTCTTACTGGTGGTCCCTGTGGAAGTCGAGGAGGCTTCAAGCTACAGCTTCTATTTCTCATTATGTAGATAATGTTTTGGGCCTTTCTCATGATTTAAAAGCTGGATTAGAAGTAGAAAGAAGCGCCGGTGGCGGTGATGTTGCCTTAAATGGCGGTTTTGTTTATCTCGATTTGAATCACAAACCATACATGGCCCAGAAATATACGATGAACGAGTGGGCTATCAATTATCGCTATACGCTTTATATCCAGGATAGCTGGAGCGTGGTCGAATCCTTAGTCTTTAATCCAGGCTTTCGATTCGATGTCTATCGGGGCCAGGTCCCTGGATTGGGCACGGTATATAAACCGACTGCTTTAGAGCCAAGGTTCGGTCTTACCTGGGATATTTTTAAAGACCATAAGACAGTCTTCAAGGCTCATGTGGGGCGATATAACGAAAATACAAAGACCTATTACATCTCTCGAGCCAAACAAGCAATGAGTGATACCATTTATTATTCTGTTCCTGAATGGGGCACATTAATTGAACTCTATAGGATTCCGGCCGTCAATCAGTATTTCGTTGACAGCAATATAAGACATCCTTATATGGATCAGCTTACCTTTGGAATTGAGCGAGTTCTGGGGAAAGATTTCTCTTTGAGTGCCGCTGTCATGATGAAGGATTGGAATGCCATTATTGAGGCCATTAATTACACCGGTATTTTTGAACCCAAAACCTTTGTCGATCCAGAAACAGGAAAGACTTATACGGTTTATAATCAGCTCAATCCTGGAGCCGATAGATATATGATTACCACTCCAGAAGCAGGTAAAGACGTCGGACAAGCTTATAAAAACATAGTTATGGAAACGCCAGATCGTAAATACAGGGCCTTAGAGGTGAGTTTGACCAAAAGAATGTCAAACAACTGGCAGATGGTGGCTTCTTACGTTTATTCAAAAGAAGAGGGAAGCTATCCCAATTCTCACGCCTGGGGTTTAAGCTTCAATATGGGCCGATCAACCGTCTATTTCGATCCCAATTATCAGATCAATCTAAGGGGCCGCTCAATGCTGAATATCCCACATCTTTTTAAACTTCAGGGAACTGTCATTCTGCCTTTCAATTTTGTTCTGAGCGGATATTATCTCTACGCATCAGGGACTACCTGGACAAGAAGGATTTTAGTGACAGGATTGAAACAGGGAAGCCGCTATATTTTAACTGAACCAGCTGGTTCTCGCCGTTTGCCACCTACCAGCAATCTGGATCTTCGCGTAGAGAAAATGTTTGATATCAGGAATATCAAGGCCAGATTCATGTTTGATGTTTTTAATGTTTTCAATAGAGGGGTAGAGACAGCCGTCCAGGATATTTATGGCGTTAATATCGGCAAGCCAACTTCGGTCTGTTCACCTCGTACCTTCCGCGCTGGAATCAGAGTGATGTTCTAAAAATTAATCTAAGAATAAAATTTTTTAAATAAAGTAGCTAAATGATTACGAGCCGATAGAAAAACAAATTTAAGACAGAAATAAAAAAGAAAAAGAAGAAAATACAAAAGAAATAAGAATTATAAAGGAAGAGAGGGGTATTATTTAAAAGTTACATAGCATTAATGCTTAAATACAATTAATATTTAGGAAAAGGGAGCGAGTATCGCTATATAAAAAATTATAATGCCCAAATGGATTTATGTCCCAGATTATTTTAAAAATTAAAGGGGAAAAGATAAGCTTCTTTCGAAGAATATTGAAGGTAAATTTTATTCTAAATTTCATTTTCTGTCTTTATTTTTTTCATTGTAGTCTTTTTTTATGTCCTCCTATTTTCTCCGCAATTGAGACCAAGCCTTCCATTGAAACAATGCCTAAGACAGCCGAAAAAGGGAACCAGAACGTTTTACTGATAACTCTTGATACAACCAGGGCTGACCGACTCGGTTATAGTGGCTATGCCCGGGCCAGAACGCCAAACCTTGATTATCTGGCCAGAGAGGGGGTCTGCTTTTACAATGCTTACTCGCCGGTTCCACTTACTCTTCCTTCTCATTGTTCAATAATGACGGGTACTTATCCTATTTTTCATCAGGTCCGAAACAACGGTTTTTATTATCTTTCGCCAGAGCTAATAACCCTGGCCGAAATAATGAAAGAGAAGGGTTTCACGACGGCTGCTTTCGTCAGCTCCTTCACCGTTGATTCGCGCTTTGGACTTGACCAGGGATTCGATTATTATGAGGATAAATTCCAGGAAGACGAAATATTAAAGAATTTTCGTTCGGAGCGGCGAGCTGATGAAACCTTTACTCGTTTTTTAACCTGGCTCGATAAGAATCATAACTCGCCTTTCTTTGTCTGGCTTCATTTTTATGATCCCCATCTTCCTTATGATCCACCCTCCCCATTTAAAGAGGAGTTCGAAAAAAACCCTTATGATGGCGAGATTGCTTTTGTCGATTTTATTCTTGGCCAGGTAATTGATTCTCTAAAGAATAAAAATTTATACGATAATACTTTAATCGTAATTGCTGGCGACCATGGCGAAGCCCTGGGTGAAAGGAAAGAAATTGATCACGGTCTTTTTCTCTATGACAACAGTTTGAAAGTTCCTCTCATTTTTTTCTGTCCGCGGATGTTACCATCAAAAAAAATTTACTCCCGCGTGAGGTTAATTGATATTATGCCCACGATTCTTGACCTGATGGGAATAACCAGCCCGAAGCAGGTTCAGGGCATTTCTCTCAGGCCGTACATTTCTGGCCGGAAGAAAGAAGATCTTGATTGCTACATTGAGACTGTTTACCCTCTTGAAAATTTTGGCTGGGCGCCCCTGGAGGGATTAATTAATAAACAATGGAAATTAATCCTGGCCCCAAAACCTGAACTTTATGATCTCAAGCAAGATCCGGAGGAATTGGAAAATGTTGGAGCAGAAAAGAAAGAGATTCTGGCTGAATTAATCAGGAAATTGGACGAATATAAAGCTCAAATCTCAGCCAGGGCTAAAGCAAGGCCGAAAATCCCGGGCCTTAAAGAAATGGAAAAATTAAAATCGCTCGGGTATATAGGCGGCCCCCACGAGCATGAAAGCAGCAAACCCCTGGCTGATCCGAAAGATAAAATTGATGATTATCTCCTTTATTTTCGCGCCAATCTCATGGAGACTCAGGGCAATTATGAAAGAGCCGTCGAGTATTATCGTCAGGTTTTAAATTTAAATCCCGATTCGCCCTGGAATTATGTTAATTTAGGTTTTGTCTTTGTGAAAATGAATCGAGTCAAGGAGGCCATCAGCCTTCTGGAACAGGCAAGGGAAAGATTCCCTCATTCAATTGTTATCCTGTCCCGTCTCATGAGCTTTTATCTTCGCGATGAGAGGTGGGAAGAGGCTCTGGCCACGGGCCAGGCTATTTTGAACATTGACCCCTATTATTTTGACGCTTTATTTTTAATGGGAAGTACTCTCGCCAAGCTTGGCCACTGGCAGGCGGCAAAAGATTTTTATGAGAGAGCATTAAAAATCGAACCGGAAAATAAAGTTTTAAGGCAAAGATATGCCTACAGTCTGATGGCCAGCGGTGAGTACGAAGCCGCCAAACAAGCTTATGATAATTTATGGAAAGATTTCCCCAGGGACCATTCCATCCTGCTTGATCTGGCCCTGCTCTATAAAACTACAGGTAAATATGATGAGGCAACAAAAATTCTGGAACGAGCGGTAAAAGATTTTCCCGGCGCTGATACCTATTATGCTTATGCGCTTCATTTAATTGAAGTTAAACGAAATAAAGAAGCCATAAATTATTTAAAAAAATTCTTGGAATCAGCGCCAGCTGAGGATAAATCACGCCGGACCCAGGCTAGCGCTTTACTGCAGGAGCTTTTAAAGGAGATTAAATAGGTTTCTCCGGATTTTTTGATTTCTTTTTATTTGATATATTTCTGAATTAAAAAGGAACCCCTGAAGGGAGGATCGAAGAATGAAACAAAAAAGCGTAATGATTTTCAATTTTATTCTGACGACACTTGGGATTTTTCTTTTGTGTCAGCCCATAAAGGCCTCGGAAAATTATTTCATTAAGGCCAAAAAAATCTATACGGTAACTAAAGGCATAATAAATGATGGTGTCATCGAAGTAAAAAATGGCAGAATTGCCCGTATCGGGCAAAATATTTCATTGTCAGAAAAATCATCCATTATTTCGGCAAATGTTGTTATTCCAGGGTTGATTGATATTCATTCTCATATTGGAGCTTATAGCGTTCCTCCGGTTGCTGAAAATAATGACATTAATGAAATGACCAATCCCATCACGCCCCAGGTGAGAGCTCTCGACTCTTTCAACTTTGATGACCCGGCAATTGCCGTTGCCCGGGCTGCCGGTGTGACGACAGTTGTTTCAAGACCGGGAAGTGCCAATGTTATTGGAGGGGTCAGCGTCGCTGTTAAATTAAAAACTGGCCGGCCTGAAGAAATGATTTTAAAGGAAATATGCGATCTTAAAATGGCCATTGAGGGCAATCCCGTCGGCGTCTACGGCCAGAAGAAGCAGATGCCCTCGACTTTAATGTCTGTTTATTTTCTGGCTCGTAAGGCTTTTCTTGAAGCCCGCGATTATATGGAGGCCTGGGAAAAGTATGAAAAAGAGAAGGAAAAGAACAAGGATATTCTGCCGCCCCCAAGAGATTTAGGTAAGGAGATGCTCGTTAGAGCTTTAAAACAGGAAATTCCCGTCCACATTCATTGTGCCACTGCTTCAGAAATAATGAGCGCAATTCGGTTAGCTGACGAATTTAATCTTCGCCTGAGCTTAGGTCATTGTTATTGGGCCCATTTAATCATCGATGAGCTGGCTTCACGGCCTGATGTTTACTTTAATGTGGGTCCTCCCATGTTTTTCACCTATTATGATAATGTCCTCGAGTTTAAAAATACTCCCGCTCTCTTAGCCAGCGCCGGGTTGAAAGTCTCGCTCCAGACAGATGCCATCGGCGGTACCCAGCAGAATCTTTTGCATCTGGCTCGCCTCTGCTATCGCTTTGGCATGAAAGAAATTGATGCTTTAAAGGCAATCACAATAAACGCCGCTGAAGCGGTCGGGCTTGAAAAGAGAATAGGTAGCCTGGAAGAAGGCAAGGATGCTGACCTTGTCCTCCTTGATGGTGACCCAATGGAGTTTACGACAGGTGTAGAAAAAGTAATAATTGACGGGAAAATAGAATACAGTCGTGAAAAAAAATTTGGTCCTCCCCATTTAAAAGAGATACCGCCAGCCAAAGGACGTCTCACGATTCCCAGAGGAATTTCTAATGGGCCTGTGGCTATCAAAGCTGGCTATCTTTTAACCATGGCTGGTGAGCCAATTAAAGAAGGGGTCATTCTAATTAAAAATGGAAAAATTGAAAATGTTGGCCGTCATTTAAATATTTCCGGGGGCTACAAAATAATAGATGCCTCAGACTTCGTTGTTATGCCCGGACTTGTTTGTCCGCGCTCATATATAGGCATCTCTTCTAACTGGCGGCAACAAAGCTCAATCGATGAAATAGCTAATCCCATTACCCCTGAGCTTGAAGTAAAGCACGCCATCGAGCCTCAGGCTCCTCATTTTACCTTTACCCGACAGCTCGGAATCACCACGGCCCTTATAACCCCGGGCAATAAAAATGTCATCGGCGGTCAGGGAGTCGTCCTGAAGACTTATGGTAATGTTGTTGATAAGATGATAGTTAAAGATAAGGCCATCATGGTTTTCGGCCTTGGAGCTCAGGCCAAACGAGAAGATCAGCTGCCCCGAACGAGAATGGGCCTGGCGGCTCTCCTCAGAGAAACCCTGATAAAAGCGAAAGATTATCTGGAGGCTAAACAGAAAAATGCGAGCGAAAGGGAAGGGACAAAAAGGCGCGATTTTTCTCTGGAAGCGTTGATACCGGTCTTAAAGGGAGAAATGCCGGTTCTCGTTCACTGCGAAAGACTCGATGATATTTATACTGCCCTGAGAATTGCCGATGAATTCAGAATAAAAATGGTCATCGATGGCGGGACCGCCGCTTATAAACTGGCTGATGAACTTAAAAAAAGAGAAATTCCTGTAATTATCGAGGATCTTCTGCGAGGGACAGGTGGCGTCGAAGACAAAGATTTTACGCCGGAGGCTCCTGCTATTCTTTCCAGGGCTGGAGTTAAAATAGCCTTCAGAGCAAAAGAAGGAACCTGGTATGCTCCAGGAGTGGCCTGGGGCGGAGGCGACCTTCTTGAAATTGCCTCCTTTGCCGTCCGCAATGGAATGGACGAAGAGGCAGCTCTCCGGGCGATTACCATAGATGCGGCCAGAATTATTGGCGTTGATAATCGTCTCGGAAGCCTCGAACCAGATAAGGATGCTGATATTCTCATTCTGAGAGGGCATCCCTTCAGAACGAAATCTATCCCCGAGGCCGTTTTTGCCGATGGGAAACTTATTTATCAAAGAGAAAAATAGATTTTGCCATGACCAGAAAGATTTTTGAAACGATAGGAGAGAAGATGAAAAATGCCTTAAGAAAATTATCTATCCATATCTGGCTTACATTAATCCTGACCGCCACTGGCCTTTTCTTCTGTCCTCTTTCCCTGGCAAACTCTAAAAAAGAAGTTCCTTTAATCATAAAAGCCGGCAAAATCCTTCGAGTCACCCGACCGCCATTGGAAAAAGGAATTATTCTTATTGAGGAAGAGAAAATAGCAGCCGTAGCCGAAGATATGGCTATTCCTGAGGCTGCTACTGTCCTGGATTATCCTCAGGGAATAGTTTTCCCTGGCTTCATAGACGCCTGTACTAACATAGGGCTGGAAGACATCGAACCAGATGAACGCGATAGCCAGGAAACCTCTATGTCCATCCTGCCCCAGCTTAGAGTCATTGAGGCCTTAAATCCAGAAAATCGCTTTATTGCCCTGGCCAGAAGGGGTGGGGTAACATCAGCCCTCATCGCCCCGAAAGGCGGGGCTTTATTATCAGGACAGAGCGCTTTAATCAATCTTGCCGGAAAGACTGTTGAGGAGATGCTCGTTAAATTTCCTGTGGGCGTTCATGCCACCTTGGGCGAAATCCCAAAAGCTATCTACGGCAAAAGGGGCCAGATGCCATCCACCCGAATGGGCGAGGTCGCCCTTTTAAGACAGACATTAACTGAGGCCATTGATTATTATCAAAAAAGCAAGAGAGTCCAGGAAAAAAGGGATTTCAAACAAGAAGCTTTAATCCCAGTGATTAAAGGCGAATTACCTTTAATTGTTCAGGTGAATCGCTTGAGTGATATCCTTTCTGCCCTGAAAATAGCCGATGAATTTGATCTGCGCATCATTATTAATCAGGGAAGTGAGGCATATCGTCTTGTGGAAATTTTATCAGCAAAAAAAATTCCTGTGATTCTGGCTCCTGTGGAAATATATTATCAATCCTTAGAAACCAGAGGAGCCTCATACAATTCTCCTTTTATTTTAAATAAAAGCGGAGAAAAAATTGCTTTTCAAACTGGAGATATCAGGTACGGAACTTCACTTCTTCATCAAGCCCGAAAGGCCTTTGAAAATGGTTTAAGTTATGAAGAAGCATTAAAAGCATTAACCATTTACCCAGCTGAAATTTTTGGGGTTGATAATCAACTGGGTTCCATCGAGGCAGGGAAACTGGCTAACCTGGTTATATTTGAAGATGATCCGCTCATCGGCCTGGCCAGGGTAAAGGCAGTAATCATAAAGGGAAGGATAGTGGAGAAATTCTAATTGATTGAATAGATCGTAAGAAAAAAATTTCTTTTCTTATTCGAGTTTTGTAATTAAAATAATTTTGTAATTAAAACTGTTTCGTGATTAAAATTGTTTTGTGATTAGAATCGTTCGGGGATTAAAATTGTTTCGTGGGGGTAAGTCCTCTGGGTAATCCGTTTTTCGGGAAAAGTTACCTTAGTGAAAGATTTATCTTAATGACTTACCTTAATGACTTATCTTAATGTATGTAAGGATTACCTCAAAGGATGGAGATGAAAGGGCTATATCAGGGAAAAGGGCTATCGCAGAGAAATGGGCTACCTCAGGGAAAGGACTACCTCCTAAATGACTGAACTCAGCGGCATTTCCATTGAAACCTTTCGCGGGGATTTTGAGGCCCTGGAAAGGATGGCCCTCCTTTCCTGGCGGGAAGAATACGGCGAAGCCTCCTTCCCTAACTTCTACCGGCCGGCCTTCCTCCATTATCTTACTGACCGCATCGAAGATAAAGCGCACCTCCTCGCCGCCTACAAGGGCGAAGAAATCGTGGGCTTCATGGCCAATCTCCCTCAGAAAATAAAATATGGCCAGAAGATCTACTTGGCGGTTTATACCTGTTTGCTTGTCATAAGAAAGGAATATCTGCGCAAAGGCCTGGCTGAGCGCAGCCGAACGAACGGCCTTTGTTCATGCTTTTCTCCACTTCGCACAAAGAAAGGGATGAGTGGGCGCAATTGAATGGACCCGGGGCTACTACCCCCAGAGCCCATTTTATCGCGCTCATTTTTTCCCCTACTTTCGCTCCGTGAATATGTTTTCCTGGAGCCTGAATCCAGAGGTTGTCATCCAGAATGTCCGCCGGGTTTATGAAATTCAGGTTTGAGGGCCAGCTTGATTCTTTAAATTCCTGTATTTATGTATATGTCATGTTATGTATTTATATGTATTTTTTCGCATAATTGCCTCTATATGTTCCTTCGATACCAGCCTGTTTTATTCGTCACCTTATCTCTCTCTACCTTGTCTCTTTCTTCCTCGCTCCCAGCGCTCAGGCCTGCGGTAGACTCCATGAAAAAAATCAATTAAAAGAGACGTTCGATGGCTAAACATTTTTCCTGCCGGCTTTACCTTGTCGACATTAATTGCTTAGCCTATTTGCTTTTCAGTTTAATACTCGTTATTTTCTTTCATCAAAAAGGAACTCCCTGGCTTTCTCAGGCCCTAATTCATTTTGCCTGGATAGCCGCAGTTGTTATCTGCCTTTACCTGGGGAGCAAATATCCTGAAAATAAATGGCTGAATTTTCTTCGTATTTTTTACCCGGTAGCGGTCTTACTTTTTACCTGGATTGAGCTCAAGTCTCTCTTTCCCCTGACCGGCATTAAGTTCCATGCCACCTCATTTATCATCAGGCTTGACCGGCTTATTTTCGGCCTTCATCCCGCTATCTGGTTCCAGCAATTCTATCGGCCCTGGCTGGATGAACTCATGAGCTTTTTTTATTGTGTCTATTATCTCTTTATTCCTCTTGTCACGCTCACCCTCTATTTTCGGGGAAAAAAGGAGGCGGCGAGAGCATCTTTTTCGCTGGCCACCCTGGCTTATTTCAGCAACTTCGTCCTCTTTTTCCTCATTCCTGTCCTTGGGCCAGACAAAGTAGCCACGTTGCAGGAAATGAAGCAAGCTGATTACTCCGGATACTTTTTTTCATGGCTCAATCGCTCCATTCAGGCGAAAGCCGGGGTGGCTGGCGCCGCCTTCCCCTCTTCCCACATTGCCGGCGCTCTGATCTGGGTTCTTATGGCTTTGAAGTACGAGAGAAAGCTGGGTTATGTTCTCCTTCCTTGTCTGGTTGGAGTTTGCATTTCCACAGTATATCTGGGATACCACCATGCAGTTGACCCGATCTGCGGCCTCCTGTGGGGCGCCCTGTGCTACTGGCTGGGCTGGAAGATCCTGAAAGCGCGAAGCGAACCTACCCATTTTTGATACGAAAAGATTAAAGCAAAGCTATTGCAATCGCCTCGGCTGTTGTGCGAAATAATTCGCACTCTGATTAGAGGAGGAAGCCTTTGTAAACTCTCTTTTTAAAAGATCTTTTAAAAAAGAAAAATTTTAAAAAAGGATGTGTCATTTATGATGGCTCATCCCTCTCGATCAAATTGCAACCAATTT
>Ga0209102_1001280_pt1 | contig 13628 bp, 17 predicted proteins | sample ConPoolayeHmetaG_FD_185483 | JGI IMG/M metagenome (GOLD analysis project Ga0209102, IMG submission 185483) | Hot spring microbial mat communities from California, USA to study Microbial Dark Matter (Phase II) - Cone Pool mat layer H metaG... ... | reverse complement strand
TCCTCATATCGCTCCGACCTCCCTGGGCATTAAGCGGTTAGTAGTTAAGTCTTCTCACTACAGCCACTACTTTCCCCTGCACCTCGATGTCGTCGGGCTTTGCATAGATTGGCTTCATCTGCTCATTGGCTGGCTGAAGTCGAATGCGCCCTGGTTCGCGGTAGATCTTCTTCAGCGTTACCTCTTGCCTGTCTTTCAGCCAGACAGCCACCGTCTCCCCGTCCTCGGCAGTTGGCACGGCTTCCATGACCACGATGTCTCCGTCATTGATAAGAGCATCAAGCATAGACGTCCCCTTCACTTGCAGGGCATAGACATTCCTCTTGTTTCCTACCACGTCTGCTGTTAGCTTGAGCGTCTCTTCGGGTGGGCTAACCCAGGTATCTGAATCTGGCACGGGGATCGGCTTCCCGGCAGCAATCGTCCCCAGGAGCGGCACCTCGACGACGTCCTTTTCCATCAACTGGATACTCCTGACCACCTGTGGGTCACGATGAATTCGGCCTTCTCTTTCCAGAATATTCAAATGGTGCTGGACGACAGATGTAGAACTGAGGTTGCAGCCCTTCATAATGTCTCTGACGGTGGGCGCATAGCCCTTTTCTTCAAAGGAACGGCGTATGAATTCCAGAATCCTCTCTCTGACCTCAGGCTTTCTCATCAGTACCTCCTGTAGCAATTTACTTGTGACGGATGTTCTATAGAACAAGTGTATCAATGCAAGTCAATGGTTGTCAAGCCCTTTGGAAATTGAGGAAGGAATTTTTTCTGAACAGAGCGGCTAGTTGAACCTGTTCATTGCCGCTTCTATCCCTCGAGTGAGAAAACAATCAATAGCTTCAGCCACTCTGGCAATCACAGGCTCAATTATTGCTTCTTCCTGTGGGGAGAAATCGCTGAGCACGTAATTGACTATGACCTCTTCGGCGTTGCTGGGTTTGCCTTCTACCTGAGGCCGCCCGATCCCCACCCTGATTCGGGGGAAGTCCTCGCTGCCTAACGCAAAGATAATAGAATTCATCCCCTTGTGTCCTCCTGAGCCTCCGCTCTGGCGCAGGCGAATTTTCCCCAGGGGCAAATCGAGGTCGTCGTATATCACCAGCAGGTTGCTCAAAGGGATTCTGTGCTTGCGCATTAGGCAGGCTACGGAGTCGCCACTGAGGTTTACAAATGTCATCGGCTTGGCCAGCAGCAGCTTCTCGCCGCTTGCTTCGCCGATGCCCACTCTAGCCCGGCATTGCCTGCGGTCAAAGCGAATGGAATGAAGCCTGGCGTAGTAATTCAGGCACTGGAAGCCAACGTTGTGGCGGTTATGGGCATAAGTGTTGCCGGGATTGCCTAAACCAACTATGAGTTTCATTCAATATCGCTAACATCCCCGCCGATTGGCAGCGACCGTATGCGAATGCGGGTCGCTTCCAGTATTACGATGCTACCCTGCTCGAGGGCTTCCTCAATTGCTGGCGAGTTTGCAAGCAGAAGAGCTAACTGTGATTGAGGACGCTTCTGAGGATGTCGGAGCAAAATCACCGAAGGCTTGTTATCACGCCATAAGGCTAATAATGCGGCAAAGTCAGTGTCTGCCGAAATCAGGACTCGAGCTTGATTAGCAGCAAATTTGAACACGGCTGTGTCAGAAGCAGACTGCATTCCGTAGTCGCGCACATGGATAGCATCGTGTCCGGCTTGTTTTAGTCCTTCGGCGATAATTGGCGAGAGAGCACTATCTATCAGGAACTTCACGGGGCGCTCACCAGTGGGAGTTCACGCTCCCTTACTGCTTCAGCGGCATAGTGCAAGGCTTGACGAATATCCTCGGCTTCAAGGTCGGGGTATGCCTTCAGTATCTCTTTCTCGCTCATCCCATCGGCTACCATCCCCACGACTGTAGCTACCGGGATGCGCAGTCCCCGTATACATGGTAGTCCGCCCATTTTATCAGGTTCAACCGTAATCCGAGTGAATCTCACCTCAGTCCCCCTTTTTGCTTGAGTATGGTGTTCGTCTTTTTGGATAGTTTTATCATGCCATCAAGCAGGCACGGGATGTTCAAACTTGATAACGTCAATGGTCAGACGTTTGAGCGGCTTCACTCTGCCTTTCGCCAGTCTTTCCATCTCCTTATAGACTTCGGCATCAAAATATTTCTCGCCGCACTGGCGACATACCATCGCAGGAACACCTTCAATAACTATCAAATCCTTTCCCCAGCGGAAATCTACATTGACCTTTTCTTGTGCTACCCTACCCTTGCAAAAAAAGCATTTGTCAGCCATTTAACTGTCTCCTTGTCTTCCAATCGGGTTTCCACTCCTCAAGGCTGGGCTCATATGCCGTAATAACGAGCAGCTCTCCTTCTATTATGCCACACACTACGTGCAGTGGTCTATTTCGTTGCGTATACCCCAATATTAGGCAGCTTGGTCCCCGTGGGTCGGTGGGATACTTCTCTATTATCTCGCCACTAAGTATCGCCTCCTCCAATTCTCGTATTTCAATTTTCCTTTGCCTGAGTTTTTCCGTGTGAGTAAAAGAGACTTTGTACCTGCCGTTCTTGACCTCCTCTTTAAGCTCGTCAATATCCATCTTGAAATTTCACTTTATGCCAATTCGGTATCCGGATATTATGGCTGATTCTGCTGACGCTAAGCAAATGGTCCTTACCTAAGACAGCAAGCTTGCCTAGAAAGGTAACATTTTGGCCTTTTGTTACCTCAGTAATAACAACACAAGCTGAGGTACAATATTTGGAAAGGTGGCTGATAGGGCTATGCCTTCGCTCTCCGATGTCTCCGAATCAGTATGACCGCTGTCGCGAGTGCAACTATGAGAACGGCTATTATTGCCCAGCCCGAGGGAGGCATCAGCGGGGGTTGTGCAATCTGTACCAGCTTCGTGTAAACGAATTTGCTCCCACTTTGGAGTGTTGCATTTATCGTCAAAGGATACGAGCCACTACCGGTAAATCCTCCACCTCCGATTAGAGTGAGTGTGGCGCTAGTGCTTCTATTAGGCTGCAAAGGACGTGAAGGAGTAACATCAAAGGTAAAGTCGAAGGATTCGCCTACTTCAAGGGTGGCAGTCAACGAAACAACAGGCTCGATCCCCACGTTCTTCAGGGTAATCTTGACTGTCGCTCCCCCAGGAGTAAACGGTCGGATAGGGCCCAACACAGACACGATTTCAATTGGTTCATGGTCTCGCGGGGCTGAGACTAGATGGCAGCCGGATGCTGTGAGTGCTAGAAACGTACTAGCAAGAAGGATACTGGCAGCTATGACGCATGCCGGTCTTTTGAACATGTGCCACTTCATCCTATTACTATAACGCAGAAGAACAAAAAAGGTTGCACTCGCCAGTATTTAGCCTTTACACTTTACTGAATCCTATTTTGGAAAGGCTGCATAAACCAAAGGATACCGCATTAGGCAACCGGAACTTAGCTTCCTATCTACTTTAGGAAATAGTAAAGTGGAGTATGACCAATGCACCCCACTCATCACCTCCAACCACGGTGTAGATGCCGGGGGTGAAGATGTTGAGGGTCGCGTCTGGGCGGCTACCTGTCCAAAATCCTGCCGATGTAACCTTGGTAGTCATATTGATTTAATTGAATATGGGTCGGGGTTACCGGGATAGATAGCAGCAATATCGCTCCAAGGCTGAAAACTATAGCAAACAGCAGCCATATACACTGGGCAATAATGTACTACATTGGGGTCGAAAAGCTGAAGCGGAGTGATGGCAGCAACGCTTTTTGCGTCGTAATATCCCTGCAGGATGGATATTCCAAAGGGATGAACCGTGCGACAGGGGCCTAGCTTCAAACCTTGAACTGGCCATCTATCGGCTGCGCGGATGTTATTTTCTATTGCCAGGATGTTCCTTTCACCAATGGTGACGGAAATCTGCTCTCCGGGGTGGTAGGTCGTTGAGTTTAACGATAGAGTGAGGCTCAGGGCGTACCTGGAGATAACAGTGGATGGGTATTGGTCAAGGGTAACAGGCGTGTACGTTGCTGTTGAAGTTGGCGTGGTGCATCCCACTATGACCGTGAGGATAAGCATAGCGATGCTACTAATCAGTGGAACTAGGTTCCGGTTTAGGTTGGTTCTTATTCTCTGTCCTCCTGTTCTCGCGGTTTTGCCCCACTGTCTCCCGTTATCTATTTCACCATCCTTTGGTCTAACTGTTATTATAGCGCGGAAGGCCGGGAAAGGTTGCATTCACCGGTATTTAGTCTTAACGCCTTAGAATATCCCATTTGACAGAAGTTGCATGGGCGACAGTAGCAGGGAAGCCGGGATGATTCGTTTTGTAAAAACAGCTATTTTTTCTGGAATCCGACAGCTCTTTTTCATACGTAAGGCGGCCACCTGCGGCGGATTCAGTTGTTAAAATACGTACGATTCGTTTCGTCAGCATTTGCCCTTTATGCTTGTGGTCCGTGCAAACCGGCGGAGTGAGGCAGGGAGGCGATTTCCAGAATCTTGTCTAGGACGTAGCACACGGGGTTCTAAGCACAAATTAGCATAAATTCTTTGTTCGAACAAGGGGAAAATGGCGCGTTTACGCCGAGGAGATTAGAGATGCGATAGAGACTGTTAGAGAGTCATAGAAACAGTGGAGATACAGTGGAGATACGTTAGAGAAGCTGGAGACAAGTGGAGTTCATTGAGTTGATAAAGGCTGAGACACTTAGGGATACGATAGGTTATCGGAGATTGACGGAGATTCGTAGAGACAAATAGAGATGCAGTGGAGAAAGTGGGGATTGGAGATTAGGGGCTGAGGGAATGATGCTAAGGGAATGATGCTGAGGAATAGGCAGCCGCCTCAACAGGCTGGCGGTGTTGTCCGCTTTGGAGGGTCTTATTTTGAAAGGGTTGGGCAAACCTGGCCAGCTTAAACCGCCCTGGAGGACGAGGCTTGAAGTGGGGAGTCATTTGCGATTTCGACGTATGGCATGGTTGTCGAGCGAGGAAAACTACCGTGAGAACTCTCACCACAGTAGTACTCCTTCTTCTTGATTCCTGACTCTGCTCGCTTCTCACCGGAAATGGTTAACACATCACCGGCAACAGAGACATCTACGTTTTCCTCTTTGACTCCGGGTAGTTCTACCTTCACCACAAACTTATCCTCTTTTTCCAGTACAGCTACGGCAGGGGACCATGCCATAGCTTCTGAAGGAAAGCCGCACCATGACGCCGGAAGAAACGGCCGGCCAAAGAAATCCTCGAAGCGCCGTGTCATCTCCTCCAAGTCTCTGAGTGGTTACCAGAGCGCCAATTAAGCTAATGACTTGGCGTAGGTCCGTGCCTCAATGGCCTCTAGCACCGCGACTTCAACTTCGGCAAGTGCTACTGCGGCAAAGTCAATCGCTGCGGCGGCATACATTTCGGCGTCATCGGCTCTACGCATGGCTCGCTTTCGCTCTCGAGCGTCCTTTTTTGCCTGAATGTTGCTCTTGATTTGGGCGAGTTTGCTGTCATGGTTCGCCTGGAGCTCTTTCCAGTAGCAAGCCACCGCTACCTGCCCTTCATTGACAGTGGCCAAGAAATCATCCCGTCTGGCCTTGATATCCGCTTTGGCTGCTTTGACGCGTGCTTCCACCTCCTCGCTTCTTTCCTGCTCCGCGGCAGCAACCTTCTTCTCCACGTCTGCCACCTTGGTAGCAAGTTCGTTCAGATGTTCTGATAGTTTTTTCACTTTTCTCTCCTTTCTTGTTGTGTGATTTGACACTCGTGTATTTGACTCATGTTGTCTGTCTTTTCAGCTTACGATTCTGTTCAACAGTAGTTGGTGGTCTGACCAGCAACAAAGGTATGTTCCCAGAATGCACCATTTTCTCGGCCACGCTCCCTAATATCTGAACCCCCTCCTCTCCCGGGGTCAGGGCCATAAGGTCGGAATGTCCTTGAACCGACATTGCCACAATGTCTGCCTCGATTTCGTTAGCCAGCTTGATAATCTCTCCGGCGACCGCCGTTGGTTCCAACCAAAGCTCTTTGAAAACAGCCCTGGTAGCAATTCCCTTTCTTTTGAACCGAACTGCTATGTTCTCAACATAATCTCTCGATGATGCTCTCAGGGTCTTCAATAGCCGAAGTTGCTCCTTAGAGGTGAAGCCATAATCCGGGGGCATCGCGTGAAGGAAAGTCACCTCCATCTTGAGCTTAGATGCCAATTCCTCGACATAGGGAATCACTGCTTCGCTCTTTTTTGAGCCATCGAGGGGAACCAGCACTTTATCCAATATATCCTTCTCACGCATGTCAGAGCAGGCACCCGTGGCCCTTATGAGCAGTACCGGCTGAGATGCCGCCTTCACCACTTTGTAGGCGACACCGCCTATAGCCCAGCGTCCAATGCCGGTCCTGCCATGAGTCGATATGACAATCAGGCTTATCTTCTCTGCATCAGCATACTTGACAATTTGCTCGGCAGGGTATCCCATCAAAATTTCCCAATTTGCCTTGATTTCCTTTTTCGCTATCTGCCTTGTTCTCGTTTCGGCGCCCTTCCCGACGCTCTGGGCCATTCGCTGCATGTAGAAAAAGTGCATGTGATACTGATCATCGGGCGGCTCACTGACATACAAGAGAGTGATTCTGGAACCCAGTCTTACGGCGAGTTCCTCAGCGTAGGGTAGGGCCACCTCAGCTAGCTCAGACCCATCGAGCGGAACAAGTATTCTTTCGAACATTCGCGCCTTCCTTCATGTTTATTTTCCTATCGTTGTGAGGCATCAGGTTGGATTCCACTGAGCCAATCTATCGCATCCTCAAAAGACGTGAAGGCCTGGATTCTAAAACCTCGGTTTTGGCCACAGAGCGCAAAGAATGCGGCGTCGTCGAATCGTTCGGTGGGGCAAAGAACAGCCGTCTTTTGACAGAAGGCCTTGCCCAGGTTGCTGAGTTCACGCGCCAGGTGCCAAAGATCTCCTGCGGCTATCTGCATCTGTGTCTTTCGAGTGTCCAGGAGTATTCTGTAGTTGACAAGATGGGCTGTCGCTGAGGCGACCTCTATCAGGGCTTTCTTGCTCATTTCGAAATCAAATTCTCCGGATGCGGTCGCTCTGACGAAGTCATATGCGGATATTATTTTGATGTCTGTTGGCATGAGAGACTCCTCTACTCCACATTTACTCCTTTTCAGTCCCGCTTCCTGGGCTTGTAAGCCCAATTGAGTGTTGGCTCAAGGATGGATCCCAAATTGGCTAACACTTCGCTTTCATTCCTGTGTCGCCTGGATTTTGTTTTTCAAATCTTTTAGACCAACTCCAAAAGCAATATGATATATGCCGAACATGACCGCGAAGAATCCTATCAACCATGCCAGTGCCAGCGCTCCGGCGTCGGGACGAGCCACCAGGAAAAACCCGAAGACAATGGAAAACACTCCGCCCAGTGCCAGTAATAGTCTATTGCCAGTACGGATGGGGGCAGTAAAGGCAAATACCAGTTGGGCGATGCCGGTAAGGAAAGCCCAGGCCGCGACGATAAAAAATAGTACCACCGCGGTAATAGCCGGCCAGGCCAAAGCCACCACCCCGGCAGCTATGCCGGTGATTCCCCAGAAGATAAGCCAGCCGCGGCGGTCCTTATGAGTAGAGGCAAGCATCAACGACACAATACCGTCGGCGAGCACGTAAATGCCAAAGAGAATCGCGAGTGTGAGGATGCCCGCGATAGGCCAGGCAACAATCAAAATTCCGAAAAGAATTGCCACGACACCGCGCACAATGAATAACCACCAATTCTTGCTCAGGGCCTTCATAGTCTGTTCCATTAGTTGAAGCATTTGTTTTACCTCCTCATGCTGTAGTTTGACGATCTAAGCAGCCTCTCTTTCTCAGCTATATCTCGGCCATTTCCTTACCTCCTTGTTTTGAAACCACGTTTCCCTTGGGCTTCACTTAATTTCACCTAAGTCTCACGAATCTGATTGACAGAGATGACCGTTCGATTCAAATCCCAAATCCTCGAGAGAATGCCATGGAGGGCGGCCTGGTCCAAGACCTTACCTCTCAAAACCGTAACGTCACCATCATGACAAATGACCATCCCTCCAAGCCAGTCCGACCAGTCTTTGTCCAGTCTTCCCTGCAACCGGATTTCGTAAATCCATGAGATATTCGTGCTTGGCTCTTCATTTTTCGCCCAGGCCATCTGCTATACTCTCGGTCAATCTCTTCCTTACAATTGCAATTCTGGCACAGAAGGGGTGTTGTTGAGACCGACCTTAAGTACAGTTTTGGTACAGGTAGGCTGGATAACATTGGGCATGGGGGTGAATTTGTGGATAAATTTGTGGATAGTTGTAATTGTGTAATATGCTAAAATATTAGGTAATTATGTGTGCTGGGAACGCTTCTAACCTAAGGGAATTTTAAGTCTGGCAGGACGATTCAGAAGCTCCTAGCTCATGGGGCGTAAGATGGTCTCTGAACGGTTACTGCAGACCAAGCTTCAAATCCCTCGCAGGCGGACCCCGGCGGTGGTTCGTTCCCGCCTTATCGCCCGTCTAAACAGCGGCATCGAAAGTAAACTGATCCTCATTTCGGCGCCGGCGGGGTTTGGTAAAACTACCTTACTAACAGAATGGGTAGCCAGCAGCCACTACCCCTCAACCTGGTTATCTTTAGATGAACATGACAATGAGCCGGCGCTTTTCTGGGACTACTTTGTTGCGGCTTTGCAGAAGGTGAAAGCCAGCCTGAGCGGAGCCGCTCCGGGTTTGCTAAACCCACCCGACAATTCCCTTTTAGAACCTATTGTTGTTTTGATAAACGAGATTAACTCTATTCCCGACCATTTTATCCTTGTCCTCGAGGACTACCATACCATAAGAAATCAAAACGTTCACAAGACACTTTCTTTCCTGATTGATAACCTGCCCGCTAATATGCATCTAGTCATCGCCAGCCGCTTCGACCCACCGCTCAACCTAGCCTGTCTGCGTGGCCGGGGCCAATTGACCGAATTACGAGCTGATGATCTGCGCTTCACCCCCGAGGAGATTGCCGAGTTTCTAAACCGTGTCATGGAACTGAATCTGAATGGGGAAGAACTCGATTTATTAGATAGCCGCTGTGAAGGTTGGATTGCCGGACTACAAATGGCCGCCCTCACCCTGAGAAGCCGAACCGATACTGCCGGATTTATCAAAGCCTTATCCAGTAGCCGCCAGAATATCCTGGATTACCTTTTTGAGGAGGTATTTCAACAACAGACTGCGGATGTCCAGTCCTTTTTACTGCAAACGTCTATTTTAGACCACCTATGCCTTTCTCTCTGTAACGTGGTTACCGAACGACAGGATAGTGGTCAGATTCTGGACAAAATTGAGCGGGCAGACCTGTTCGTCTTTCCTCTAGATGACGAACTCGGCTCGTATCAGTACCATCCTTTGTTTAGGGACCTTCTGCGGCACAGGCTCAGCATTACCCATACCAAAATACTGCCTGTGTTGCACCGTCGCGCCAGTGAGTGGTATGAGCGAGAAGACCTTCTCCCGTTAGCCATTGGTCATGCCCTTGAAGCCCAGGATTATGATAGGGCCGCCCGTTTGATCGAGAGACGGGCGGGAGAAATCTTGATGCACGGTGAATTTGTCACTTACCTGAGGTGGATGGAATCTTTTCCCCAATCCATCATTCAAATGTACCCCGACCTTATCCTCCATCGCATACTCGCTGAAACACTGGTGACGGGACTGCCGCTGGAGGATGTTGAAGCTAGGTTACAGGAAGTGGAAAGGTTAGACCCCCAGAGTGATTTTATTAGGGGAGTGGGGATGACGTTACGGGCCGTAGCACTTGGCAATCAAGGCGATTTGTCGCGAAACCCGGAACTTTGCAGAAAAGCACTGGAGCTAATACCCCTACAAAACACCTTCTGGAGAGGCATTGCCACGTCCGGCCTGAGACAGTATTGGTTGCTCGAAGGCGGTGTCCCGGCTGTTCCCACGGCCATTAAACTCTATAATGACGCAATGGAGACTGGCCAGAGAATCGGAAATCTCTTTATCAGAATAGTGGCACAGCGCCGGTTAGCGGAGGCATATATAGCGGCAGGATGTCTTCACCAGGCTGGCAATTGTTATCAGGACATCTTGGAAGTGGCGGTGAACCAGCAGGGACAGCTGTTGCCGCTTGCCAGTTTTGGTCTATTCGGTCTAGGGATGCTACATCGTGAATGGAACGAATTGCAGGAGGCCCTAAAGTATTTGAAGAAAGGGATGACGCTGGAGGGCGGCAGATTGGGGCGCTGGCAAGTGGACGGCATCCTTGAACTAGCCCGAACCAAGCAAGCGATGGGAGACCTGGAGGAAACTTCGCAGTATCTGCAGAAAGCCCGCCACCTTCTCAGCAAGTTTCCAAGGTATAGGAGTTATGAATCGATTATTACGGCTTGTGAGATCAGCTTGGCGCTCGCCCAAGGGGATATTGATAAGGTGAGTACCTGGGCAAAAGCATTCGACCCGGTGGGGCTGGCAGGTTCTTTTGAGATAGAGGGGGAAATCCCGACATATATACCCCGATATCCTGCCCGTGAGTTGGAACTGCTCACCCTTGCTAAAGCCTATGTCGCGCAAGATAGGCCCGCCGAAGCCCTGAAGCTGTTGGAAGCATTAATCAAAGCGTCCGGAAAATTAGGTCGGGCCGGAGTCACGCTGGAAGGTCATATCCTTTCCGCCCTAGCTTATAAGGCTCTCGGTGATGCTGGAGAAGCCCTGCACCACCTGAAAGAGGCTTTGCAGGCAGCGGAACCCGAAGGGTACATGCGTCTCTTCCTAGACGCCGGACCGGCTATCGGCAGCCTGCTCTATGAAGCGGTGCGGCAGGAGATTACCCCCGAGTATACTCATCGGCTAATTGCCGCTCTTCCGGCGTTAGACTCCAGACCCCGGCGCCCAGATAGATCCATGAGACTCGTGGAACCGTTGAGCGACCGAGAGTTGGATGTGCTGACATTGATAGCGCAAGGACTATCGAACAAGGAAATCAGCCAGCGCCTCTATATCGCGACGCGCACGGTCAAATGGCACACCAGTAATATTCTGGCCAAGCTGGGTGCCCAGAACCGTACCCAGGCAGTGGCCAAGGCTCGTGAATTGGGCATCGAAAAAAACGGATAAGCGAATAGTATGACGATTTGTTGTGCGTGTCACGAAGTCGTGTCCCCTCTCAGTTCGGGAACTTCGCTCTTGGACTTAGCGAACTCAGAGCAAGGCTAGAGCGTTGTAACCCAATAAGATTAGTAAATGCAATTCCGGCGGACTTAGAGTTAAGAGAGTTTCTGTAATCTGCCTATAGCCTTATCCAGCAATTCCAGGAACTCAGCTTCGCTGAGTGTCTTTATCCCCAATTTCTGAGCTTTGGCTAGCTTGGAGCCAGGGTCGGCGCCCACCACCACGTAAGAGGTCTTCTTAGTGACATCCGAGCCTACTTTGCCGCCAAGAGCCCTTATTTTCGCTTCTGCCTCTGAGCGAGCAAAAGATTCGAGTTTGCCGGTCAGGACAAATTCCAGCCCGGCTAAGGGCAATTGCTTGGCCTTCGCTGTCTCGACCTTTTCGGTTTCGAGCTTGACGCCGGCCTTGCGCAGCTTTTCGATGATCTGTCTGTTTCCTTCCTGTCGGAAGAAGGCAACGATGCTCTCGGCTATCTTAGGACCAATCGAGGGGATGGTGGATAGCTCCTCTTGACTGGCTTCAGCTAGCTCGTCTATGCTGCTGAAGTGCTCTGCTAATAGTTCCGCGTATTGCTCACCGACATGTGTGATCCCGAGGGCAAAGATAACCCGGCTTAGAGGTCTGTCTTTGCTGCCCTGTATGGATTGGATGACATTGGAGATACTCTTGTCAGCCAGCTTCTCCAGAGTGAGGACGTGGTCCCAGGTCAGGTTCTGACTGAGGTCTTCCTCTTTGAGTATTTCAGGAAGAAGCTCGTCTATCTTTTGCCTCAAAGCTAAGGCTGTTTGCGGCGTAAGCTGGTATCTGGCACAAATGTCCTCGATTTCTCGCCTGTCGGACAGAGCTTCGTTGGTCAGCCTTTTCAAGGCGGTAAGCTGAGTCTTGGTGAGATCGTGAGAGGTAGCCAGGGCGTTCTGGACTCTGGAAATTACTGCCTCGACCTTTTTCTTGGTGTCTCGAAGTTTTTGCTCGGTCAAGGCATAAAGGTCGCCGGCGTCTTTCACCAGTCCGGCATACAACAAGGCTGTGCACAGCTTTTCCCCCACGCCCTCCATATCCATAGCGCCGCGGCTGACAAAGTGTTTGATTCTCTCCAGGGCTTGAGAAGGGCAGGCAGTATTGGTGCAGCGGTGCATAGCCTCGCCCTCAGGCTTGATCACCTCGCTGCCACATACAGGGCAATGGCTGGGCATGTGGAAGATTTTCTCCTTGCCGGTACGGCGGCTGACAATAGGTTCCACAATCTCGGGAATAACCTCGCCAGCGCGCTGCACGACAACCCAGTCTCCAATCCTGATGTCCTTGCGGTGGATGTCCTCTTCATTGTGCAGCGCCGCCGAGCTGATGACCACACCACCCACCTGAACCGGCTCCAGAATGGCGTAAGGGTTCAGGCTGCCAGTCCTGCCCACATTTATGCCAATATCAATCAACTTGGTTACGCCCTGCACAGCAGGAAACTTGTAGGCAATAGCCCATCTAGGCTCGTGGGCCACAGTGCCCAGCTCCTGCTGGAAGGCAATGGAATTGACCTTGACCACTATGCCGTCCACCTCGTATGGCAGGCTCTCACGCTGGCGCGCCATTCGTTGATGGTATTCTTCGGCTTGTTCCAGGGTGCGACAAAGCTCAATGTTGGGGTTTATTTTGAACCCTAGCGACTTGAGATATTGCATAATCTCCCAGTGTGTGTCGGGCACCTCTTTACCTTCAGCCCAGCCCAATCCATAAACAAATATATCGAGGGGGCGTCTGGCGGTGATGCTGGAGTCGAGCTGTCTAACGGAGCCGGCGGCGGCGTTCCTGGGATTGGCAAACAGGGGCAGGCCATCTTTGGCTCTCTCTTCGTTAAGCTTCTTGAAACCAGCTTTGGGAAGATAGACTTCGCCACGCACCTCGAATCGGGGTGGTGCATCTTTAGGCACGGAGAGAGGAATACTCTTGATGGTTCTTAAGTTCTGGGTGATGTTCTCACCTCGATAGCCATCGCCCCTGGTTGCTCCGGTGACCAGCAGGCCATCAACGTAGGTCAAAGCTACCGCCAGCCCGTCAATCTTGGGTTCGCAGACAAGGTCAAACTGGCGCCCTCCCAGAAGGTTGCTCACTCTTCTATGCCAGGCAGCAAGTTCTTCATAGGAAAAAGCGTTTGCCAGACTCAACAGCGGCTGAGGGTGTTCTACAACTCCGAACGCCTCTACCGGGGGCGCCCCAACCCTCTGCGTGGGTGAGTCAGGGGTAATAAGCTCAGGGTGCTCTGCTTCAAGCTGCCTGAGCTCCTTCATCAGCTCGTCGTACTCGGCGTCGCTGATTTCGGGACTATCCAGCACGTAGTAACGGTAGTTATGGTAGTTGATGAGGCGCCGCAGCTCTTCTATCCTGTCTTTGACCTTGTCTATGTCCCCCATAAAGCTATTCCTCATTTATAGTAT
>Ga0209102_1001278_pt1 | contig 13640 bp, 9 predicted proteins | sample ConPoolayeHmetaG_FD_185483 | JGI IMG/M metagenome (GOLD analysis project Ga0209102, IMG submission 185483) | Hot spring microbial mat communities from California, USA to study Microbial Dark Matter (Phase II) - Cone Pool mat layer H metaG... ... | reverse complement strand
TATTGTTTTCACTTCATTGTGATAACCTTCGTAGGTTCTATTTATAATTAGATTTCTGATGTACTCAATACAATCCGCTTCAGTAACATCATTGATTTCTGCTGTTAAGGTTTCGCTAATTTTAACATAAAGCTTCTGGCCTAGATAAGTTATATATTCATCTGGCTTAAAGTTTATCTTTTTTTCTTTTAGAAATTCTGCCAGCTTTTTCAGATAATATTGCTCCCAATCTGACACTGTCTTGGGGACGCATTCCCTTATCCATAGCGCCACGGGGCCCACGCTATTTTTCTTGTTTAACCCCCACCTATTTGTGGCAATATTAAGTATCCATTCCTTAGCCAACAGGTTTCTCCCGAACTGAAGCTGTAAATTTTTCCATCTGCCTGTGAATCCGAGAAGTATCCGGAACAGCTAAGCCGGACTTTATTAAATATAAATTTATGAATATTTTATTCTTTAGATATACATATCCGCTAATCGTTTCCTTAGGTAAAACGTGGCCCCCTTCAATTTTCAATAATATTTCTCTGCCCAAAACATAATTGTTTAGATATTCAAGAGTCTCTTTTTTCTTAACTGCCTTCACTCCTAATAATCTGACCTTCAAGCCGGTACTTAAGCGGAGTGTGTGCTCATCCACAATTTCTATCACTTTGTAAAGCCTTTCTCGCTTGAAATTGAACAGCCTGGGGTCAATTTGAGGCTTTTCGTCCTTTATGGATGGAGTATAATCCAAGTCTCTAAAAATATCTTCAGGTAGATGTTCATTCCCATCGCGCTCGATAATTCTAATATTGTTGAACAGTCCAGGCAAAGCCTCTTTCATTCCTAGCTTTTCCTTGATCACCTCCAGAAAGTTCTTATTAATTTCATAACCGAAAGCATTTCTATTTAGTTCAAGGGCTACCTTAACAGTCGTCCCGCTACCCAGAAAGGGGTCCAAGATATTATCGCCGACAAATGAAAACATCCTGATCAATCTTCTGGGCAATTCGTCTGGAAACATGGCCTCGTGATTAATTTGTTTAGCCCCCTTAAAAGTCCAGTGGCCGGAAAAATATTCTTTCCACTCTTCTTTGGTCAGTTTAGAGGCCTCTTTAATTTCTCTTGAAACCTGCTCTATTTTCCCTGGTTTCTTAAAAATATGAATGTACTCATAATCAAGCTCTATGAGTCCATTGGGCGGATAGGGAAATGAGCCCATAACATTGGCTCCGCCGGTAGTGTTCATCGTCGTTTTCTTCTGCCAGATTATTGAGCCCATAAAATCGAATCCGATTTTTTCGGCTTGGGAGATTATTTCAGCATGGATTGGGATGACCTTATATCGGCCGTAGATAATCGCTCGAGCGAATTGATCGCCGACATTGATACAGAGTCTGGAGCCGGGCCTTAAAACTCTAAAGCTTTCCCGCCAAACCAAATATAAAGACTTCAAATAATCATGAAGGCTTTGGCCGTAGCCAACCTGACCAGGCAGGCCATAATCTTTTTGGGTGCCAATAGGGAGGAGAAGTAACAATTAAATCTATAAACTCGCTTTTAATTTCCTGCATCGAACGGCTGTCGCCAAAAATTATCAGAGCATGCTGTTCCATTTTCTTAGCTATATTTTAGTAAATTTTCGGTTTTTTATAAAGTACCGCCATTAGTGAGTGCGACATAGGGATAGACGTGATTAAAAAGAGTTTAATCTCAAGTTAAATGAACTGATCATACAAGATGATTTTGCCCATCGTGCCACGTCAAGCGCCTTGAGGGGTGGGGCGAGTGGATGAGGGAAGAGCTTCTCCTGGATGTCTCTCACCGCCAGGTCGTCTTTACGATCCTAAAGATGCTGCGGATCTTCTTCCGCTACAAGCGCCGGCTCCTGGAAGATTTTTGTCAGGCAGCCGTCCAGGCTCTCCTCAAATACCTCTAGGCAGCACCCGGCACAGAGAAGGAGGAGTCTGGCTGATTTTCGCATTTTTTAGTATATCTGCTGCTTGTGAGGCATTTTCTCCCACCAACAAAGGCTTGCCAATTGCCCTTGACATCCATTTTGTCACGATTTATCTTTCTTACCGATGGTTGAATGGGAAAATGGCAATTAGGATGCACTCCCAGCTACTCCAGCAGAAAACCAAATTCCTATCCTTCAGGTTGACTCTCGGCGATGCTTTGATTTATCATCCTTTGTTGAAATTCTAGAAAAGATCGGGGCGAAGACGTTCATCTTGATAAAAGACCCGAAAAAGAGCGCAATCGTCAAAAAAATCCTCTATCAGGAACCCAGGGTGTGGATCTTTTTTACCCTTCTCTTTTTCCCTTTTTTCAGCACGGGAAGCAAAATGACTGATTTTCCCATGAGGCCCAAAGCTACGAATGTGGAAAATGATGTGGCTCTTCCCGACTCTCCCCTCCATCTGGGACAAGGTCCTCATTTTTTCTTTGACGGGGATCTCTTTTTTCCTCAAGACGGCGTGAAACTCGTGGCTGGCCCGCTGAAGAAACATCACGAGAACCCCATTATCCCGGCCAAAAACCCCTTCACCGAGCTTGAGCTTGCTACAGGACCATTTACCGTCCTTGCGGAAGAAAAAAGTGGGGGTTTCCGCATGTGGTACATCCCCTATAGCAGGGGGCCACTCGGGGTCCACTTGGGGTACGGGAGGAGCAGCGATGGAATCCGCTGGCAACTTCCCGACCTTGGTCTAACGGAATTCCAGGGAAGCAAGCACAACAACCTGCTTTTAACGCGTGTGCTGGGAGGCCGGATCCTCTATGACCCCGCGGCTAAAAACTCTGAGGAGAGATACAAGGCCGTTTTTTATCGTTATGAACCGCAGCCTGTTGGATTCTCAGTCGCGTTCTCGCCTGATGGCTTGGTATGGAGTTCCCCTTTATGGATTGAAGCGCTCGACGACAGGGAAGAAATCCAGGGTCGAGGTGCGAGCGACATCGTCAATGCCTTCTTCGACCCTGTCCGACAGGAATTCGTGGCCGTTTTCAAGATGTGGTCCCTTGAGGGGCAGTATCAAATTCCGGTCAAACGGGGCATTGACCCACCACGCTGCGGCCGCCGGGTCGTGGGCATGAGCCGAAGCCGGGATTTCCGCATCTGGTCTAAAGCACGACAGATTCTCCTACCCGACGAAAAAGATCCCCCAACGCTTGAATTCTATGGCCTTCAAGCAATCATCCGGCGCGGTGACCTCTTTATCGGGTTCTTACCCTGTCTCATCGATGATGCTCCACCCGACGGCGTGGGTTGGACCGAGCTCGTCTATAGCCATGACGGCGACAACTGGCAGAGGATTCGGCTCAAGGTGCTTGACCGATCAGCAGGAAATCAAGAAGCACCTGATCAAGCCATTGCCTGGGTCTCCGAGGTCATCGAAACAGGAGATCAGCATTTCGTTTATTACAGCGGCATGGAGCATGGGCATAAAACCGGCCTCAGGTGCGGGTGTCTGGCCTTCCTTCCCAAGGACCGCTTCGTCGGAGTAGAGGCAAGAGGGACGGAAAGGGTCATTCTCACAAGGCCTTTTTACTTGAGTTCAAAAAGGGCAAGGGCAATAATTCTCAATGTGGACGCCTCAGCTGGAGAAGTGCGCGTCCAGGTCAAGAACAGGCAGGGAGTGCTCAAGGGCTATGCATTTAAGGACTGTGAACCCATCCGTCTGGATGGAATTTCCGTTCCGGTTAGCTGGCGAGGAAAAAACCGGTTGCCCAAAGCAGACCAGCCGCTCCAGCTTGAATTCAGGCTGAAAAATGCCTTGCTTTATACCTTTTCTTTTTAAGTAGACCACCTTGCTTCTCCTTTCGAATTTAAAAACAATTTTTCTGCTCCTCCGCATCGACAACACTCGGCTCGCCGCTCGAGGAGCTCTTCGCGAGCGAGGTCCTAAGGTTTATGGTTCACAGAATCATCAATGACCTCAAGCTTACCTCTGTCGCCGACAGACCTCCCGCGCCTCCCATCGCCCATCAAGAACTTTATCTGGCCTGGGAGACTGGCGGCGGATATTTTCGCGGAGTCAGGCCAAAGAGATTTGACACTCCCAGGCTCGTCGAATATATTCTCAGGCGGTATGGCCGAAAAAACAATGGAGATCATCGACGAGGGAATCGTTTTTCGCGGTGAGAAAGGAACAGACCACGCCAGCTGCGCTTTTCCTGGAATCGCGGTCATTCCGGACGGTCGGTGGGTCTGCGGTTTCAGAGCCGCCCCGACAAAAAAGGGAACAGCTGGCCAGCATCCTCTAATCGCGATTTCAGATGATGAGGGAAAGACCTGGCCAATTGTTCTCAGTCCTTTCGTCCCTCCGCGTGTGGACGGTAAGCCAGGACTCTTCCGCGCTGCTTACCCGACAGCCCTTGGCGCAAGAGAAGTGCTCGCCGCCCTTTGCTGGGTCGACCATTCCGACCCGGCCCTGCCCTTTTTCAATGAACAGACTGAAGGCCTCCTGGACACGCGGATTTTTCTGTCACTCTCGGAGGATGGCGGCCTGACCTGGTCGGCTCCACAACTGATCGACACCTCACCATACAGAGTCCCCACTCCCTTGACCGGGCCCGTTCTCATCTTGCCAAACGGCGAGTGGGTCCTTCAGTTCGAACTCAATAAGCCTTATGATGATTTGCAACCCTGGCGACATGCTTCCGTCCTCATGTTCTCTTCCAACCAGGGCAAATCCTGGCCGCACCATGTCGTCGTCAGCCAAGACCCGACCAATAGAATTTTTTATTGGGACCAGCGGCCGGCTGTAGTTGATAACGGAACATTGTTTGATTTGTTCTGGACTTATGATCGAGCGACGGCTGATTACCTGAATATTCACGCCCGAAAATCGACATCCGGAGGCCGACTCTGGTCTGAATTCTGGGATACCGGTGTCTCCGGCCAGCCGGCCCAGCCGATTTCTCTCCACGATGGCCGGATGATTATGGTTTATGTGGACAGGACGGCCTCCCCGGCAATCAAACTCCGCGTCAGTACCGACGCAGGGAAAACATGGCCGTCAAATACCGAAATGACGCTTTATCAACCGGAGCTCGTCGGGCAATCAGGAAAAAAGAGCTCTCTCCAAGAAGCCTGGTCGGAGATGGAGAAGTTTTCGCTCGGTCTACCCGCGACCGCCCGCCTGCCCAACGACGATATTCTCATTGTCTTCTATGCAGGTCCTGAACCCGACCTGACCGACATCCGCTGGCTCCGCCTCAAATCGTAACGGTCATCGCTTGCCTGATATCGATTCTCGGCTCAAAGCCACGGCCCTTTAATTTTCATTTCCCGTTTTTCTCGATATCTAAATCTAACCCATCGATTCACAAATCTCTGAAAAAAACCTTTTCCATCTGCATTTGTGAGTTCCTCCGGTTAATACCTTCCATGTTGTTCAACCAGGTGGCGCATGATGAAAATGCGCTCCTCGTCTGCTCCTGGCGGGACCTGGTCTCCGGCGTTGGCAATCAGGCGGGGACTCAGCTTTTTGAGTTTGAGCCAATCCAGGACGGATTTTTTAAAAATGTCGAGAGGGACATCAGGAAGCCACAGGTTGGGCGGGACCCCGCCCGATAGGATAAAATTCGGTCCTGCCTCCTCCCGGCACTCTTCCGGTGTCATATCGCCGAAGGGGGCTGGAGTTACGGCATCGGCGCAGTCGGCGCCAGTGTCCCGGATCATGCCGAGCGCTCCTCGCAAACGGCCGTCGATGTGGACGGCGACAAACTTTCCCGCAGCCTGAAGCCGTCGCACAGCCTCGATGTAGAACGACCTGGACCATTGGTTAAAGAAACTCGGCGGTTGGATATCGCTCGAAAAATTATCGCCCATGCAGATGACCTCAGCGGGCGATTGAGCCAAAAGGTCGATAAGCGCGAGGTTATTTTCGTTAATTTCGTCCACCACTTCGCGCATCGTCTTCGGCCAGTCCGCCGCAGCTAAGAGGGTCCCCTCAACTCCCATCCAGTAGTGCATCAGCTGGCCGATGGCGCTGTAACCGTTGAGCGCATAAACGACGCCCGTGTCGCCCACCTCATCGTTCCAGGCGCGGTAATTATCCCAGAGCGGAGAATAAACCCGGGATCGGAGTGCATAGGCCAGGATGCGGAGGCCCTTCTCGTCCCTTACGCCCCATTGGCTAATCGCCCAGGAATAGGACTCTTCATTCCAGATGCGTTTGCGCTCGATTGCGCCGAGCGGCGTCGTCAGCTTCCACGTTATCTCCGGAATACCATTCTTGAATTCCTTGTTGACTTCAGAAACAACATCCTTTCCGTACTCCACCGCATAAAAAGCAGCCAGGTTAGGGATATAGAACCCAACGCCTGCCTTTTTATGATAATCAATGAGGGCTGTCTCTGGTTTCTCGTAGGCGACAGTAAGATCCCAGGGTTTACGGTTCTTATGGTAAAACCAATGGGAAAGGTCCAGCATATAGGGAATGACATCCGGCGTCTCACCACGATAGACCGCTAATATCCTCTCCCGTAGATTCATTTCCTTCTCAATTTCTTGGTAATCTCTTTTTTGATTCTCGCTGTCTTCATAAAAGCCTGGCGAAACCGGTGTGGCCGGGAGGCCCCTTCAGCCTTTTTTTCACTTCGCCTTTCCCCAAAGCGTCGGCAATTTCTGCGAAAACTGCGTCCGCCGCAAGGCCGAACTTCGCCAGGATATCTTCGCTATGAGCCAGGCTTGGATAAAACTGGAGTCCAGCCAGAAAACCCCGCTCAAGCATGAGCTGGGTATAATAAGTCCGCAGTTCGTTTCCTTCTTCGTGATCAAAGCGAAAATGAGCGAGACAGGGATAACCATCATCGACGACGATGGAAAGACCATGCTTCTGGCCGTATTTCTGCCAGATTGCCATGACGCGTCTTCCCACTTTCTCGACGTGGGCCGGGACGTTGACCCGCCGCATCTTCTGGACCGCAGCCAGGGCTGCTGCCGGTCCGATACTCTCTGTCCAGTAAGTACTGCTGATGAAGGAGAGATGAGCCCCTTCCATGGCTGCGGCCCGTCCGATGATTGCGGCCATCGGATGACCATTGCCGAGCGCTTTAGCGAACACAGCGATGTCTGGAGAAATGCCGAATTTAAGGTGCGACCCTCCGCAGACGAGCCGCCAGCCGATGGTGATCTCGTCGAAGATAACGAGAGCACCAACAGCGTGGGCGCGGTCCATGATTTCCTCCAGAAATCCCGGTTTAGGGTCGTGGTAGCGACAGGGCTCCATGACAACCGCCGCCAACTCCTTGCCGTGACGGTTGATGATCTCCCGGAATTCTTCTTGCTGTTCATAGCGGAAGGTCAGAGCCGTGCCCCTGAGCTCGCGAGGCACGCCGAGCGGCTGAAGTCCGGGAAGGAGGTGTCCGCGCAGGGCGTCCGCCGAGCCAAGATTGGCGGCCAGGTACCAGTCATGCCAGCCGCTGTAGCCACAGATCGCCACCACTGACCGGTCGGTCGTCGCCCGGGCGATGCGCACGGCCACGGCCATAGCCTCTCCGCCGGACCGCGCATAGCGGACCCGCTCCGCCCACGGATGGATTTCGAGGAGAAGCTCAGCCAGAGCCACATCCTCGGGTGGGTTCAACTGGCTCATCGAGCCCAGATTCAACCGCCGCTTTACCGCCTCGGTGACATCAGGGTCGCGATAACCCAAAAGGCAGGAGCCGATTCCGCTTCCAGAAAAATCGAAGAACCTGCGGCCGTCGAAATCCCAGACCTCGCATCCCCGGGCCTCTCGAAAGTAGGCCGGCCAAAGCCCAGGAGCCTGCATCTCAGGGCGCTTGCTCAAAAGCTGGGTTCCGCCCGGAATAATTGCTTTTGCTCGCTCGTAGAGTTTTTGACCCGTTATCTCACGCTTTTCGATTCCGAGAAGGTTTGCCGCATTGCCGTAAAAAATGTCGTCAATGTCAGATCGGTCAAGACCAACTGCCTTAACCGCATCGCGAAGCGCTCGCAAAGATTCGATTTCCACGAGAATCGGCTGGCAGGCAGGGGAAACTTTTTCCCAACGAACGGTCTCATCGGTGAGCCAAACAAAACCGTCGCCGACGGTGACGGCCTTTCCCCGGGTGTCTGAAATCCAGTAATCGCTTCCCCAGAGGAGTTTGCGCGGCCCGAATTCCTCTAAAACGGCGATAAGCGGGGCCGGCTCACAAATGGCTGCCGAATCGAAAAAGACATTTTCCAGCCCGCACAGGGCCGCCACTCCTTTAAGCGTATTGGGGGCGTGAAATCCTCGGCCCGCGTGGGCCAGAATGAGCGTCGCGTTCGGATAGCGCTCGCATTTCTGGCGGATCTCGCGCTGGTTCTGCGGGTCGCTGAGGGCTCTTTCCCGAACCAGATGAAGGACAATCACAAGACGATGCTCGTCAGCCAGGTTCCAAGCCCACTCGGGAAGGAAGCCCCCTATGGAAGATGAAAAAGTGGGCTTCTCCAGGCTAAAGGTATGGTAAGGCTTAAACCCCGAGATCATGCCCGACCTGATATATTCCTCGGCCTTTTGACGAGGATAACCCGGCGTGATGAGGATTGCTCCTCGGCTCCGTGGATCACTCTGGAGTTGATCCATCAGATGACCATTCGCCGCATCGGGGTTGGAGCGCGGCTCCCCCAGGAAGAGGCCGCCGAGGACTCGGCCAGGGCCGAAAATTCTTTCTTGACTCTCTCGCCAGGACCTGATCGTTCCATCAGCGGCTCGAGCAGCCTCACAACCTGGTGGAAAGACACAATCTCTTACTCTCCAGAGATGGGCATGGGCATCAAAGACCCGGCCGGGCAGAAATTCCTCGAGGTCATCGAGAATCTTTTTCTCGGCGACGGTCAGCCGAAGCGAATTTTTCTCCGCCATCACCTCCAGCCACTATACAAAAAAGTTCGCTTAAGCTCAAGCTTCTTTCAGCCGTATCAATCAAAGGAACGAGAATTTTATGAACGAGCTTCCGAAAAAAAATTCTATGGAGGAAAGCTTTCTGGATTTGGTTCGGTGACAAGCTGCCGATGTCCTTTTCTCCCCATAAAACTGAACAGGATCGAGGATAGGATTGAGGTCACAAGCGAGGCGGGAATGATCCACTGGAAACCGGGACTCGGATGACCCGTCAACGGTTGCCAGAAAGCAATGAGGAAGCCGGCGATAAAACCGACGGCTGAGCCGAGAATGGTTCCGAGCGGAGTCGCCCGCCGCCAGAAAATCGCCATGAAAAACAAATTAAAAAGGGGCGCAATAAAAAGTCCGTTGCTCCGATTGGTCATCTCAACGATGTTTCCGGGGACGCGATTCATCAGCGTGCTCAAGAAAACCACTACGACGCCGATGATAACGGTTGCATAACGAGAAGCCCGGAGTCCGGATCTTTCTTCGCCGTCTTTCTCCCGGACGGGCTCAAGCGCCGCTTCTTTTTCCGGGTTATCCGAATTTCTTCTGGTCTTTTGTCGTCGCTTTTGCCGTCGTCCCAGAAAATCCGTCACCACAACGGCAGCAGTAGAATTCACGCCCGACCCAAAACTCACCAGGACCGTCGAGATCACTCCAGCCAGCAAAAATCCAGCCACACCGTGCGGCAGGATGTTGGCAATAAGATAGGGAAAAAGAAAATCGGCGTCGCCGGTGATGCTCGGCCCTCCGGTTGCAAGATGAGCATTGGCCTGGAAGAAGGCCAGGACGGCGAATCCCACTGCGCCCAGGAACATGGTGAGGATGGCGTCAGCAATATTATTGGATAGAAAAGCCTTCCTCGCCTGGCGAAGATTCCGAGTCGAGATGTACCTCTGAATGGCAATCTGATCTGAACCGGCCGTGCAGATCCACCAACAAATCGAGGTAATCATCATCCCGATGACGGTGATCCGGACTCGCGGGTTGAAACTGAAAAGAGTAAACGATTGCCAGTGTGACGCCCATTGGGTCGGAAGCCAGGCGCTGACCCCGCCCATCCTGATGCTGATGAAAATAAGCGTCAGAACGGCGCCAAAAAAAAGAAGGAAAAACTTGACCACACCCGTCGCCACGGCTGCCTTAAACCCGCCAAGGGCTGAATAGACGAGAGTCGTCGTCCCAAGAACAAGAACGATGGGTAGAATCGTCTCCTCTCCCCAGTTCATCATGACGGCAAAAGTCTTGGCCGAAAGGTAGACAATCAGGGCCATCCAGACGAGCCTGATGAGGATAAAAAGGGCGGATCCGGTCAGGCGAACGGCGCTTCCCAGCGGCTTCTCCAGGATCTCGTAGGCGCTCGTGATTGGAAGCTTCATGAAGATAGGAATAAGGAAATAGGCGACAATCAAAAAGACAAACGGCAGGGCAAGGAGTGAAGCGATGATGAATATCGGGCCGTACTTGATCGTCTCGCCGACAACGGCAAGGTAGGAAATGAGACTGATCAAAGTGACGATGATGGAGATACCGGAGGCGATGGGATTTGTCCGCCGCCCGCCGAGGAGGAAGTCGTCGCGGCTCTTCTGACGCTTCGAATAGTACCAACCGATCATGATAACGATGAAAAAATAGAGACCGACGACAAGCCAATCCAAAAGCCCGACACCTCGGTGGATCATGGGGCAGGGATTATATCACAAAACTGCTTTCCGTCAGCCTCTTCTAATTCGACTGCGTCACCAATACCTTGAAACGGAAGACTATCGAACATGAATCTTCACATCTTCTCAAATAGTCCAAAAGAAGGGCCCTGAAGTGACCTAAAATTTTATTCTTATCCCGGCGATAGCGTATACACCGCTAAAATCGACAGTGGCTTCGCGGACGTTACTTACATAGGGACCGGATGGCGCCGTCTCTCTCACATCAAGCTGCGTAAAAATGTCGGGACCCCATCTCGAATCAGAGGCATAGAGCTTGCCTTCTCCAGAATATGTCCAGCCTTCCCAATAATATTTCTCGACAGTGCCGCTGAAATGCCCGATTTTGGCGGACCTTCCGTATCCCTCGATGAAAAGCGCCAGATTCGCAGCCAGCTCCAATTCGAAGCCGAGGCCGCCGTGGAAACCAAACCCGTTGGCACTGACTTTGTGGGTGATCTTAACGACATCATCCCAGTAACCAGCACCTTTAATTTCCCATTCATAAGAATATTTTGAGAGATAATACCCTGCTCCCAAATTAAGATTAAAATAGGCCCTTCCGCCCAAGGGCAGGTTGAGGAATAAGCCCGCCCGCAGCGGAATGGCTGTCATGTCCGGCTTGGATGTCATAGTCAAAAGATAGGTCCCCCTTGAAAAAGTAATTTCGCTGTCTTCTCTTCCCCGGACATATCCCGCTCCGAAACCGAGACCAATTCTGGGGGTAAAGTAGATGATCAGGTCTCCTCCAAACTCATTTCCAATTTGGATGGGCTTTGTCTGCCCCGAAGCAACATATCCCGTAATTCTAGCATTATAGCTAATAGCGCCATTCCTCCCTTTGTTCCCGTCATTGACATCCTTGGCCAAGAGATAGTTCATTCCTCCCCAAAGCCTGATGCTGAGAGGCGAACCATCCAACCTGGGAAGGGCAACGGCAAGGACAACGAACAAAATGAAAAGCCGTGGAAAACCCTTATGGAAACATCCCATTTGTTTTCCTCCGTTATGACAAAAAGTTTTCTTGCTTATATCAAGTTTATTTTTTCTTGTCAAGGTCGCATCTTTCTTGCCCGCTCCCAGCTTTGAGAGCCCAAGCCGGCAGGCCGATGGGACCCGACGCTGCGGAGAAGCGACTCTGGAGCTTGTCTTATCGCCGGCCACAGGAAAATCATTCTCTTTTTTTGAACTAAACAGCGACGATTTTCATAACGGTTTGACCAGAACGCAAAGCTTGAAGAGGCTCCTTTAAAATCCGAGTCAGGTTGGAAAGACTGAGGAGCAAAGGACCAACGACAAGCATGAGGGCCAGGGAAAGCAAGCTGAGCGTCCGCCGGGAGCCGTGGCGGGCGCGGCGGCGGACGACTTCGACCTGGCCGCGCCATTGTTGAGCCAGACGGCCGGCTCGAAACGCCAGATGCAAGAAATACGCCATGGCCAATCCCATCAACAGACGATTCAACCGCTCCGCCTTGCGGGCTTTGAGGTGCAAGCCTCGCACCCCCAGCCATGGATCATCGAGCCGAGCCTTCGCATCTCCGAGCGAAGGCTCCGCGCCCGAAAGGGAGAATAAGGAAAAGAAGACCTGGTAAGTTTCGGCTGGAGTGAGAGGAACGCACTTTTTCTTTCCTCTTCTTAGAGGATGATCAAAGTGATTTCGTCATCCAAAGGAGGTGAGAATGGAGGTGAGTTAGAAGTTTAAGGGGCAATGGTCAATTTAACGAAAGGAGGTATTAAATGTTTAACAAAAGGTTTCTTTCTTTAGTCCTTGTTCTGGCTTTCCTCGGGGCCTTCACCCTTGCGGTCCTCATTCCTGGCCATTCTCAGATTACTCCTCCCCCGAGAAAGCCGAAAATTCCAGTCGGGGATGTTGTGAGAGCTCCCTTGGCTACCATGACTCAGCTCGAAGGGATTGCCTCGCGAATAGAAAGTAATAAGCTCATCACCCTTCAGGATGAGAAGGACATGGAACGGCTCATGATGGAGTACGCGAAAGGAATGTTTGGCGCCTTTGAAGCCGTCTTAGAAGAGGCCAAAATTTACGCTGAGTCAAAAGGAACGAAAGGGAGCAAAGATCCGCTGATAAATTTTGAGAAAAGCATAGCGGAGCATAAGAACCGGGTCGATGCTTTGGGAAAGCGATATTTGGATTGGGTAGATGATAAAATCCCGAAAGGAGATATCATTCTGGGACGGGATATCCTCATAACATTCCCACCGGATGCGTTAAATGAATTTACCAGGAGTTTGACCAAGCCAGCCCTCGAAAAATACCGAAAATTGTACCCTGACCTGGTCAAGACCGAACCTGTTCCTAGGGATGCCGAGGGAGAAGGCCCTAACCTAATTGATTTTGGTGAGGTAAGCGAGGATTGCGAGAACTGTGGTTCTTTTGAACCGGGTCTGGCGACTGCTGGGGGGTTGGAAGCAGCCAGGTGTATTGTTTATATTCTAAAGATGCAATGGGTTGAGGCTTACGAATGCATCAAAGATATTCTTGGAAAAAAAGCGGATCAAATATGGAACGATTTCACGTCTTGTTGGGAGGCGTGCGGAAAACACTACGAGGGTCGACCTTTGAAAAGGGGGAAATGCCGGTGGCTATGGCAAGATTACTTAGACAAGTTGGGCTGTGTTCCTAAATTAATTTTGGATATTGGATGAGCCTGAACTTTCCTAATGCCCGGCGGGGGGCGATCATGCCCCCCGCCCCCTTAACTATTTCTTGATGGGCGTTTCGATAATCCTCTAATATTTTTAATTTTTTGACCGGGTCTTTTTCCCCCCCTAACCACTTTTTTTATAGCTTGGCAAGAAAACCTGGTTGTTCCCTTCTTGAAAGGTCTTCCTAAAAGGCTGGTCCAAAAGAGAGGTTCATCCTCCTTGGGCTTTATTTCTTCTCGAAAGGTCAGGCCGTGGAGAATGCGTATCGAACAACCGCAGCCATGGCGGTCAAGCTCCTTCCTTCAAACGTCCAGATGATACTGGCATCCCTGTTCCCAAAATGAAAGAGCAAAGGAGCCATCGCCTGAAGAAAGAGAGGCGCCCCGGCCGTGGACGCGACCCTGGA
>Ga0209102_1001277_pt1 | contig 13644 bp, 12 predicted proteins | sample ConPoolayeHmetaG_FD_185483 | JGI IMG/M metagenome (GOLD analysis project Ga0209102, IMG submission 185483) | Hot spring microbial mat communities from California, USA to study Microbial Dark Matter (Phase II) - Cone Pool mat layer H metaG... ... | reverse complement strand
TAGTGGTTCTTTATGGAAAAGAGGCTATAGAAAGAAAAAACATAGATCTTGGGGTTTCTACAATAATTGAAACTTTTCCTTCTATCAATAATCCTTATTCAGGTGTTCCATTGGAAAAGATAGTCTCATGGGTTGAAGAAAAACTTCCGGAATTAACAAATAAAGTAAAAATGGCCTTTTATACAGGAGGAGAATTAAAATATATGCAATTGGCAAATTATCCTCTTGAAAAAAATAGATTCTTCGTTGATGTCGACCATCCTTCGCTTATCAAGTTCGAAAACTTCTCTGCTAAAAATAAAGAAATTTTCAATAATATCTCTCTTAAAAAACTTGAATCCTTAATGCCGGAAAATCCCTCATGGATGCACGGAGCAAGAGGTTGCTCAGCTATAGCTCAAGCTATATGCGAAAAATACAAGGTAAAATATATTATTCCCTCAAACTCTAATATCATTAACGGTGTAATAAGACAAGAATTTAAGTATGTCACAATCAGCGGAAGTTTTAGAAAACATCTCTTGGATATAATAAGAGTTAAAAAATATTTAGAAGAAATAGGAACAACTGTCCTAAGTCCAAGATTTACAACTCCAAAGAATCTCAAAAGCGAATTTGTAATTTTTGACGGCGAAGATGGATTAACTCCTCTTCAGTTAGAAAGATACCACCTTGATTCTATTGGCAAATCTGATGCTTTAATTATCTGTAATCCTCAAGGCTACGTAGGGCCATCGGCTTTAATAGAAGTAGGCTATGCTCATGCCTTGGGGAAAAGAGTAATCTTTACCGAAAAACCAGAAGAATTCATTCTTAATACCCTACCATCAGAAATAGGCTTATAAAATTATTCTGGCTTATTTTTCAATTTATCCGCTATCCTCCTTCCAAATTCTTCAGCGGCTCCTGGACCGTTGGCGGTAACAATTTTGCCATCAACTGTTACTGACTCACCAGTATAGTAAGCTCCTTTGGCGCTAAGATTTCCTTGCTCTGAAGAAAAAGCAGTTGCTCTTTTTCCTTGTAAAATCCCGGCATTAGCTAAAATTGAGGGAGCAATACAAATAGCGCCAACCACCTTACCTTTTTCAAAGGCAGTTTTTACTAAAGCCAAGGCGGTTTGATCTTCAAAATAAACTGCCGCTCCGGTCCCGCCAACAAAAACCACACCCTGATAATCATCAACGTTTACTTGAGTAATGTCTTTATCAATCTTTGCTTTTGTTCCAAACATCCCTTCTGCTTCCGAAACCTCTTTTGAAGCGACCTCTATTTTGAAACCAGCTTTTTCCAAAACCTGCCGCGGTTTTTGATATTCTTCATCACGAAAATTTTGAGGAGCAACCACCATTAAAACCCTACCTAAACTCTGCATTTCCATTTCTTTGGTCTCACCCCCTTTCTTAGATAGTTTTTCCGAATTTTCTTTCCTTAAAATTAAAACTACCCCCAGAAGAATTAAAAATAAAAGAAGTAAACCTATTGGTAAATTTTTCTTCATTATATTTTTTCAGACGCTTATTGGTGGCAGGGAGCGGTCTCGAACCGCTGACCTGGCGGTTATGAATCGCCCGCTCTAACCAGCTGAGCTACCCTGCCAGTAGTAAACTTCTTGTTGCGGGGCTAGGAGTTGAACCTAGCCTGTGAGGTTATGGGCCTCACGTGCAACCGTACACTACCCCGCACAATAAAAATACAATTTTTATTATATCAATTCAAAAAAATAAATTCCACCATTTTTTCCAATTAGGAAGTTGAGGATCAAGCTGACGTTTAGGATAATTCATTAATTCATTTATATTGGAGGGGAGAATAACTACTGTTTCTCCTGGTTTTGCCATATTTAATTTATTTCTTGCCTCTTCCTCTATAAATTCGGGAGACTGATAATATTTTTGTTTGGAAGAAAGCTTCCTTTTTTCTTCTTCTAATTTTACTACTCTTTCCTCAATCATTTTTATCTGCCGGCTAGCCCTGATTAGACGCCAAAGACCGTTTGTAAGTTTCCATACCAGAATCAACCCTAAAAGAACAATAATTATTTGAAAAACCCTACTTTTCATTTAAATTTCTATTGACAATTAGAACTTATAATGATATTATGGGATACTGATTATGACCGATTCTGGCAAAAGTCTCAAGCTTGCTCAAAAACAATTCATAGATTTTTTAAAAACTCAAGGTAGAGCCTCAGCTACTATTGTAGCATATGGAAATGATATTGAACAATTTGTGAAATACTTAACTGAGGAAAAAAAGATTACCCAAATAACCTCAGTTCTTCCTGAACACATTGAAGATTTTAAAAAATATTTAGCCGAAAAAAAATATCTCGCCAAATCAATTTCCCGAAAACTTAATTCAATTAAAACTTTTTTCCGTTTTTTAATTTCTAAAAAACTAATTAAAAATGACCCCGCAAACTCTGTTTCTCACCCTCGCTGGGAGGTAGCTCCTCCCCGGATTCTTTCTAAAATAGAATATCGAGCCTTACGTGATTGTGCTCGCGATGATCCTCGCTCAGTTGCCATTATTGAAACCTTACTCCAAACAGGAATGAAAGTAGGCGAGCTTTCTCGTTTAACAATAGATGATATTACCGATAGGGAAATTAAAATTACTCCTTACGAATCAAATTCAGGAAGAACAGTGCCTTTAAATTCGGCGGCAAAAAAGGCAATTCAGCGCTGGTTAGACTTTCGACCAAAAACAAACAATAAAACTCTTTTTATTACCAAAAACGGCAAACCCCTTCCTATCAGAAATATTCGCACTCTTTTTAACCGCCTTTTTAAAAAAGCAGGAATTGAAAACGCCACTATTAATTCTTTGCGTCACACCTTTATTGCTCATCAATTAATGGCTGGGGTAACCCTAGAGCTTGTTCAAAAAATAGTTGGTCATAAAAGGATTTCTAGTACCGAAAAATACCTCGATCTAATCAAGAATCAACTTCCTTCAACCGGCAAGCTTGAAGAATTATAAACTTATAATTGAAGGTGCGCGTGCCTGGATTCGAACCAGGGACCTGTTGTTTATAAGACAACCGCTCTCGCCCCTGAGCTACACGCGCAAAACACATAAAGATACTTAGGATACTAAGAGGGATTTTAGCAAAAATTTATTTTTTTGACAATTTTTTTAAAGTCTTGCTCTTTGGGCAATTTCCGCCTCAATAATTTCTCTTGCCTGACCATAACGCAGCTGAGAAAGCTGTTTAATCATTTCCGCCACTTTTGGATTACGAAGTTTTTTCATTACCTCCATATCCTTAGTTAAATCCATAGAAAAAGGAGGTACAGGCTCGTTGCGGACAATTGTTTTTACATAGGCATGAAATCTTTCAATATTTAGCAAATCATCCTCTCCGAAGGTTGGTTGGAATTCGTGTTGTAAATAAGAGGCATCGGTTACCCCCACCCGAAAAGCAATCAAAGTGCCAATATTGCCAAAAACAGCATTTTTAATTTCTTCCTCCATTTGACCAATAAATTGGTTGGCAACACAAAGATTTAAACGGTATTTTCTAGCTTCAGATAAAATTTGAGCGAAATCAGGAGTAGCAAAGTTTTGAAACTCATCAACATATAAATAAAAATCGCGGCGTTGTTCCTCAGAAATATCTGCCCGAGACATAGCGGCAATTAAAATTTTTGGCACTAAAACCAAACCCAAAAAGGAAGAATTTTCCTCGCCAATTTTTCCCTTGGCTAAATTAATAATTAAAATCTTTCCCTCATCCATAACTTTGCGAAAATCAAATGAGGACTTACTTTGACCAATAATATTTCTCATCATTTTATTGGTAACAAACCGGCCAAATTTAGAAACAATATAGTCCAAAACCTCAGACTTATGAAAATCAGAAGTTTGGGCAATCTGATCAGTCCAGTAACGACGCACCATGGGATCTTGAACTTTGGGCAACATCTCCTGAACAAATCGCGAATCAGTCAAGCAGCGAACAACTTCAACAAAAGTATTTCCCGGTTCACTCATTACTGTCAGCATCGCATTACGGATCGCATGCTCAAATCTTGGACCAATAATTCCAGTTTTATAAGGGTCATAGAGTTTATACATCAAGTTAATAATTGCCGTTGTTACCATATGCTTTTGGTCCTCAGTATAAGCTTCTAGTAAATTCAAGCCCATTGGTCGCTCAGTATTCGAGGGATCAAAATAGATAACATCTTCGGCTCTTTCCGGAGGAATATAATTAAGCAAATCTTCGGCCAAATCGTGAGGATCAATTAGGCAAACTCCTTTTCCATTGCGAATATCTTGTAAGATTAAATCGCGTAAAAGCTCGGTTTTTCCTGTTCCTGTTTTTCCAATAATATAAATGTGTCGGCGGCGGTCATCATCAGAAATAAAAACAGGCCGGCTTACTCCTCGATAAACAGATTTTCCCAAATAAAGCCCTTCTTTGGGTATTTGAATTGGCGCCGGCGCCCTTTTTGAATAAAGCCAAAAAATATGTGGGGTTTCTATTTGTTTGTTAGGAAAATGGAAAATTGTTGCCAACTCTTCAGAATTTAAAACTGTTTTTCCTCCCCATCTCAAAACCGGCTGATAACGATAGATAAAATCAATCATAAATCCAGTTTTTAACCAAATTTTTCGCGAACCAAAATAATTTAGATCCGAAGCAAATTGAGAGAAAGCAGATTTAATGTTTGATAAATGGGATTTTGCTTGTTCTAAAGAATGAGAACAAACAACAATTCTAATAAAAGTATTAAAGCCTGGTTTACTACATTTATTTTCAATTGCCTCCAAAGTTTTGGCGTCAACTTTAAATTTTGCTTTTTGAGGATCAGCTTCGGTTTTTTTAACCCCAGAAATATAAGCCCTCCCTTTTTTCTGCCAGCTTGAGTCAGCCGGAGAAATCATTATTTGAATCGCCGCTCCTTCCTCTGGTTCCATTTTTGCCAAAGAAGTAGTAATTGCCGACAGGGGATCCACCGGTAAGTCCTTATAACATTTTATTGGGTTATAAACTGATTTTTTTATTTCCAATTCGGCAAAAGCAACTCGACCATTTTCTGTAAAAATATTGTATTCTGGGACTTCGATAATCTCCGCATCCGGATAAGCAGAATGAATTTGTTTTTCAACTAAATCCCTAAGTTTTCTAGGAACAGAAACATAAAAACGAAGATCTTCGTGTTTGGCAACAATTTCAAAAGAAATATGAGGTTGTAAACGTAAAAACTTCAACCAACCCCCTTTTTTAAGAGAGTATAAAGAAGCAAACATCTGTTCGGCAGCATCAATTTTTATTTCATTATTAAAAGGAACAGCTATTTGGAGTAAAACATACTCTAGAGAGTATTTTTCCCTATCTTTATTTCTCCACCATAAAACGAAAACATAACTAAAAAAAACCAAACCAATAACAGCAAATAAAAATATCATCAATAAAAATAGCCAATATTGAATAGTAGAAATTAAAACCGATGTATTCATCTGAATTTACAAGTGCACACCTAAAGTTCTTCTGCTTCTTTATAAATCGTCTGGGGATATTTTAACATTTCCTCAACTACCTTTCTTCCATTTTCACTCACTTTCTCTTGAAGTTCCAACAAAACCTCTTCATGCTTTTTGCTTGCTTTTACTAGGGATTCTAAAAACTTCTTTGCATCTTCACCTTTTTCTTTGGCAACCCTTCCTTGAATTAGAGCCTTCTCTAAATATTTTTCTGCCTTACTGATAGTAGTAATCCCCAATTCTTCCTTACCATTCTCAATTAAAACCTTTCCTGCTCCCAATCTTTTATCAGCAAAGAGTAAAAGTGTTTGGGCTTTTTGCAGAGGATCTGTAGTTAAAAACAACCAAACTCTATCTCTAACCATTTTAAACGGATATAAAAATTGGCCAGGCAAAATTCCTGGATAAGCCAAAAAATAATCAACCGAAGCGGGAGTTGGCAAGGGTGTTGGAGTAGTAGAGGCCAAGGTTTTTCCAAAAGAAACCAACAAAATCCCCCAGGCGAGAACTAGCAACATCAAAATTAAGATTAGGCTTTTGAATTTTAGTTTTGGAATTTGGAATTTGGAATTTGGAATTTCTATATTCACCTCCTTTCTATTTAAACAAAATCACTGGCCAAGACCAAAAAACATGAAGAAAAATACAGGAAACAATATTTTTGGTTCTGGCAAAAACAAAAGCAGCACCAATTCCATAAATTAGGACCAAGAAAAGATAAACCAGCATTGCTGTTGGCGTATAACTTAAACTAAAAACCGCAATCGGTAAATGAATAAAAGAGAAAAGAGCCGAAGAAATAATGTTTGCCAACCACTCCTTTTTCCAAATTTTTAAAAGCCGGTTGAAAATATAGCCGCGAAAGACTGTTTCTTCAGAAATTGCGGTGACAAAAGACAAAAATAAAGCTCCAAAAAAAATTTCGGGAGAAGCCTGAAATGAAGCAAGATTTAAACCGCTGTATTTTATGATATTAGTCACTAATCCTTCCAAAACAAAAACCATTCCCAAACCAATTCCCCAATATAAAGAAGGGAATAAATTTTTCTTTGTCCAACCCAAAGAAGAAAGAGGTTGGCACTCAACTTCTCTAACAATAAAAAATGTAGGTACTAACCAGACAATTGGTTTTAAAATAAGTTCCTCAACCCAGGTGGGCAAAATCCCAGGAAAATATCGATAAACTGCCCAAATGACAAAAATAAAAGAAAAAAGACCAAAAACATGTTTTAAAGAAAGCTCCTCTTTATGAAAAAAGCGATTTAAAATTTTTCTTAAAAACATCTTTAAGATATAATAACTCAATGAAAATGAAAAAGTCAAAAGTAAAAACTAAAAATAAAAGCAAAAGATTTTCTTTTCTAAGAAAAAAGGTTAAAAAAATCAAAGAAAAATTTATAAATCAGCCAAAGAAAAAACTACTCTTGGTAGGGGTTGGCTGTTTTTTAATTTTAATTTGGTTATTTTGGAATTTACCTTGGCCAGGGAAACTTTCCTCTCATCCATTTCCTGCTTCAACTTTAATTTATGACCGAGAAGGTAATCTTTTGTATGAAATTTATGCCGAAAAAAACCGAGTGCCGGTAAAACTTAACGAATTGCCTCCTTATGTCAAATGGGCAACAATTGCCTCGGAAGATAAAAATTTTTATCGTCACCACGGTTTTGATTTTGGGGGAATATTGCGGGCCGGGTATAATATTATCTTTCACCGAACCCTACAGGGTGGCTCAACTATTACCCAACAACTGGTAAAAAATGCTTTATTAGAAGACCCTCGCCGAACTTTGCGCCGAAAAATTCGGGAAGCAGTTTTAACTTTAGCTACTGAGGCAATTTATTCTAAAGACGAAATTTTAGAAATGTATCTTAACCAAGTCCCTTATGGGGGAACTGCCTGGGGAATTGAAGCCGCTGCTCAAACTTATTTTGCTAAACCAGCAAAAGAATTAACTTTAGCCGAAACCGCTTTACTTGCCGGTTTGCCTGCTTCCCCCACCCGCTTTTCTCCTTTTGGCGCTCACCCGGAACTAGCAAAAGAAAGACAAAAAAGAGTTCTTCAAAGAATGAAAGAAGATGGTTATATTACCGAGGAAGAAAAAAAACAGGCAGAAACCGAGCCTTTAAAATATGCTCCAGTCTTAACCAGTATTAAAGCCCCCCATTTTGTTTTGTATATTAAAGAACTTTTGGTTGATATGTATGGCGAAAAAATGGTCGAACAAGGAGGACTAAAAGTAACCACTACCTTAGATTTGGATTTACAAAATTTTGCCCAGCAAACTGTTGCTTCTGAAGTTGCCAAACTCAAAAAAATGAAAGTTTCCAACGGCGCTGCTTTAGTAACTAATCCTAAAACCGGAGAAATTTTAGCAATGGTTGGCTCGCGCAATTACTTTGACCAGGAAATCGACGGTAATGTTAACTTAATCTTGCGCCCCCGCCAGCCTGGTTCTGCAATTAAACCAATAAACTATGCCGTTGCTTTGGCAAAAAAAATCATTACTCCCGCCACCGTTTTAAATGATATCCCAACCTGCTTTCAGGTTACCGGCCAGCCTTTGTATTGTCCCAAAAATTATGATGGCCAGTTTCACGGTCCGGTTCAAGTCCGTTTTGCCCTGGGAAATTCTTACAATATTCCGGCAGTAAAGGTTTTAGCCCTAAACGAAATTGAAGACTTTATCGCCAGCGCTTCGGCAATGGGAATTACTACCTGGAAAGACCCATCAAAATATGGCCTCTCTTTAACCTTGGGTGGAGGTGAAGTAACGATGTATGATATGGCAACAGCTTTTTCTGCTTTTCCCAACCTAGGAATTCGCCAAGATTTATGGGCAATTCAAAAAGTAATTGATCAAAACGGCAAAACTTTGTATGAATACCAAGTCCAAGAAGGCCCGCGAGTTTTACCGATGGAGGCTGCCTATTTAATCAATCATATTTTACTTGATAACAATGCCCGCCAACCAATGTTTGGCCCCTCCTCATGGTTGGTGGTTAAAAACCATCCTGAAGTTTCGGTCAAAACCGGAACCACCAATGATTTGCGAGACAACTGGACAATTGGCTGGAATCCTTCAGTTTTGGTAGTTACCTGGGTAGGAAACAACGATAATTCGCCAATGTCTTGGATTGCCTCGGGAATTACCGGTGCCTCACCAATTTGGAATAAGATTATTAGTTTTGCTTTAAAAGATAAAAAGGAAGAATGGCCATTAAAACCTGAAGGAATTGTTGGCGCTAGTATTTGTGCTTTATCCGGAAAACTACCAAATCCTGATTCTCCTTGCCAAACACGCTTTGAATATTTCCTAGAAGAAACTGTCCCTGCCGAAATTGAAAATCTTCGCCAATTTATAGAAATCGACAAAACTACTGGCCAATTAGCAACCAACGACACTCCTCCAGAAAACCGCGAACCTCAAGAAAAACAAATTATTACCGATCCATTGGGAACTAAATATTGTTTAGATTGTGCTTTTCCCGAAAAACCAACCCTAATAAAATACCCCCTTCAATTTCTTTCTTCCCCAAATTAAAATAACAGGAGAACAATTCTTATTCCCAAAAATGACAAGTTTTTTTCATTTTCATTCAAGTAAAGCTAAAGTCCTCGATGTGATTTTACATGGGGCCTCAAGCGGGATAAATTCTTCCCTTATGCTAAAAGTATTTAAAACCTCAGTTAGAAAGGGTCATAGTGCAATAATGTTTAACTTTCCCTACCTTGAACGAGGAGAAGATCATTCCTCTGGACCTGAATTGAAAGAAGAATTGAAAACCTTGAAAAGAGCATTAAATATTGCAAAATTCAAAAAATTTAATCATATTAGGCTAATTGGCAAATCTTTAGGGGGAATAGTCGCCAGTTACTATCTTAATAGTTTAAGCCCAGAAGAAAAGAAAAGATATGAAATAATTATTTTAGGTTACGTCACCGGTGAGATTAAATTAAAAAACTTCAATGGAAAAATCACTATTATCCAAGGAGAAAAAGATAAGTTCGGTAATATTAAAACAGTAAAGAAAGATCTAAAAGGAACGGCTTCCAAAAACATCAACTATTATGAAATTAAAAATGCCGATCATAGCTTCAGAGAGCCAGAAACCAAAAAACCAAGATACGAAAAGGAGGCAATAAAAATTTTAAATTATTGTTAAAATTGGAAAATGGTTTTTAAATTCTCTCTTCAATCTTCCTTCAAATTAGGCTAAAATTAAACTAATGGCGGGAAAAAGGACAGGGATTATCTTTACCGCCAAAAAACCTCGACCCAAGCGAAAATCTTCTGCCCCGGGTTTTTTGGTAAAAATCTTAGAAGCTTTAGGAAAACCATTTTACTGGCTAGGGTATTGGTTTTTATATCTTTTTCTCAACCTTCTTCTACTTCCCACTATGATGATACGTATCATCATATCAGGGATATCACGTCTCTTCCAAAAAATTCTTTCAGTCAGGATAAAAATAAAGCTTCCAAAAATTAAACCTCCTTCTTTAAAATTTCCCAAAATAAAATTTCATCTGTTGGCTATATTTATTTTCTTTTCAATTATATTTACTATTTGCTATTTTATATTTAATATCTTCGCTAATCTTCCCAATCCAGACCAACTGGTTACCCATCAGCCAATTCTAACCACCAAAATTTACGACCGTAATGACAATCTTTTATACAAAATTTACCGAAAAGAAAACCGAACGCTGGTAAAACTCCAAGAACTACCTCTTTATTTAATTCAAGCAACCGTTGCCATTGAAGATGCTGAATTTTATTCTCACCATGGTTTTTCTCCAAAAGGAATTATCCGCGCCGCTTTAAGAAACTTAAAAGGTGACAAACTTTATGGCGGTTCAACCATTACCCAACAGCTGGTAAAAAACACCCTTCTTTCGCCTGAGCGAACATTAGTCAGAAAAATCAAAGAAATAATTTTGGCGGTTTTAGTAGAGACCAAATTTTCTAAAGATGAAATTTTCCAAATGTATTTAAACGAGGTTGGCTATGGAGGTGCAGCTTATGGGGTTGAAGAAGCCGCTCAAATGTATTTTGGCAAATCAGCAAAAAATTTAACCCTAGCCGAAGCGGCTTTACTTGCTGGTCTTCCTGCCTCTCCAACTTCTTTTTCTCCTTTTGGTGCTTATCCTCAAAAAGCAAAAGAGCGGCAATTGCTAGTTTTGCGAAGAATGAGGCAAGAAGGTTTTATAAGTGAGGAAGAAGAAAAAAGAGCGGCTGGGGAAGAATTACATTTTGCTTCTCCAAAAACAGACATTAAGGCCCCTCATTTTGTGATGTATGTTAAAGACCTTCTAGTTCAAAAATATGGTGAGCAAATGGTTGAGGAGGGAGGATTAGAAGTAAAAACAAGTTTGGATTTGGAAATTCAAGAGTACGCCCAACAAGTTGTTTCTCAAGAAATTCAGAAATTAAAAAGCCTGAAAATCAATAACGGCGCTGTTTTAGTAACAAAACCAGCAACCGGAGAGATTTTGGCGATGGTTGGCTCGGAGGATTATTTTAATCTTCAAAACGATGGCAACGTCAATGTCACTTTGCGACCCCGGCAGCCAGGGTCGGCAATTAAACCAATTATGTATTCTTTAGCTTTAGAAAATGGCTTTACTGCTGCCACAATTATTCCTGATACTCCAATTACCTACAAAATCCCTGGCCAGCCAGCCTACTCTCCTAAAAATTATGACAACCGCTTTCATGGCAATGTTCCTTTACGCATTGCCCTAGCTTCTTCCTACAATGTTCCAGCAGTTAAAGTTTTGGCGGCTTTGGGAGTAGAAAAAATGATTACTCGGGGCCGGGAAATGGGAATTACCACCTGGGATGACCCATCAAGGTTTGGTTTATCTTTAACCTTAGGGGGTGGAGAAGTAAAAATGGTTGATTTGGCTGTTGCTTACGGAGTTCTGGCAAACATGGGAAAGAGGGTAGATTTAAATCCAATTTTGGAAGTGAAAAATTATAAAGGTGAAGTATTAGAAAAATTCGAAATCCGAAATTCGAAATCCGAAACAATTATTAATATTAAACCGGAAATCGCTTATATTTTAACCGATATTTTATCAGACAACGCCGCCCGGGCGCCAGCTTTTGGTACACATTCTTGGTTAAATATTCCCGATCATCCTTCAGTAGCGGTTAAAACCGGCACTACCCAAAATCTCCGCGATAACTGGACAGTGGGCTATACTCCGGACTTTTTAGTGGCAGTCTGGGTAGGAAATAATGACAATAAACCAATGAGTTATGTTGCCTCAGGAGTAACTGGTGCCTCACCAATTTGGAACAAAATTATGAGTTATCTTTTGGAAAATCTTCCTGATAAAAAATTCCCCAGGCCAGAAGGAATAGTCGAAGTTAAAATCTGCGTCCCCACAGGAACTTTACCTTGCGAAGGCTGCCCAATTGTTCGTTCAGAAATTTTTATTGCTGGTAGTGAACCTAAAATCCGCTGTTCGCTTTCTTCCTCTCCAACACCCCCTCCCAACGAATAAAATGTTAAAATTATTTCAATGAAAAAACTCGATTTTAATCTTTATCAAAAACAGACAAGAAAAACGGCAATTTATCCAAATTTAGGAAATAATTTTGTTTATCCTACTTTAGGACTAACCGGTGAAGCCGGTGAAGTAGCAGAAAAAATTAAAAAAGTCTTAAGAGACAAAAATGGCTTTATTGACAAAAACACTCGCCGGGAATTAAAAAAAGAATTGGGTGATGTTTTATGGTATTTAGCAAATTTAGCCACGGAAATTAACCTTTCTTTAGAAGAAATTGCCACTACAAACCTAAAAAAACTTGGTTCGCGAAAAAAAAGGGGAAAAATCCACGGCAGCGGCGACAATCGCTAAAAGATAACTATCCTGTTGATTAAAAATTGAGAATTAGATATTATTTAAGTATGAATTTTAATGACCTAACGCGTCTCTATGAGAAAAAAAGAAAAAAATACGGAAATGATGCTTTTAGGCATATTTCAGAATTACTTAATGAGGCTAAAAAAATTCACAAAAAAGACTGGCTAAAATTTCCAACTCCCAACAAAGACCACGAGCAATCTTGGAGGGCTTTTAAAGGTAAAAATTTGGAAAAATTAGTTGCTTACATTATTAAAGATGAGGTTGAAAGATTGGGTCTAAAAGTAGTCGATGGCAACAAGTTGGAAAAAACTAATAGCAACAATCTCTCTCGAGAATTAAATCAAGTAAAAAGAAACCTTTTAGTTGATTACGGAGAATTTGGGGCTCATTTACCTGACGTTGATATCATTATTTACAACCCCAGAAATTGTGAGATCATTGCTGTTATTTCTAGTAAGGTAACTCTGCGTGAAAGGATAGCACAAACCGGTTATTGGAAAATTAAACTTAGTCAGGATAAAATAACTAGACACATTAAAGTTTTCTTTATCACTCCCGACGAAGACAAAACATTAAGTGTCAGAAAACCGGCTAAAAAAGGGCGAGCAATTGTAGAAATTGATACCGACGGAGGTTACATAATGAGCGAAGAAAAAATTGAAGAAAGCGATAAAGTTAAAAGTTTTGATAGGTTTATTATTGATTTAAAAAATCTAATCTATGCCAAAAGAAATCAAAAATAAAAAAAATCAAGAGGTTTTATTCAACCAAAATCAAGAAGACGAAAAACCTCCTTTTGAAACTACTACCCTTTGGGATTATCCAAAACAAAGTTATGGTAAAAAACCAAAAGGTAATAATAAATTTCAAGGCGTAACTCCTGCCTTCATTATCTGGAATATGGTCCAAAGATACACCAAGAAAGGCGATTTAGTGGTTGATCCAATGGCCGGGAGTGGAACGACAATCGATGTTTGTGAAGAAGAAGGAAGGAAAGTTATTGGCTATGATATAAACCCCCAACACCCAAAAGTTATCAAAAATGACTCTCGTAAAATTCCCCTCGCAGATAATTCTGTTGACATGGTTTTTATAGATTCACCCTATGGTGATAATGTGAATTATTCTAATGACCCGGCAGATATTGGTAAAATTTCAGCAGAAGATCCTAGGTTTTATCATGAACTAGAAAAAGTAGCTTTTGAGATTTACAGAATTTTAAAGCCGGGAAAAGTTTTAGGCTGGCTAATTGGTGACCAATGGGTAAAAAG
>Ga0209102_1001275_pt1 | contig 13649 bp, 14 predicted proteins | sample ConPoolayeHmetaG_FD_185483 | JGI IMG/M metagenome (GOLD analysis project Ga0209102, IMG submission 185483) | Hot spring microbial mat communities from California, USA to study Microbial Dark Matter (Phase II) - Cone Pool mat layer H metaG... ... | reverse complement strand
CTGGTAGGCGGGCAGGGTGACGACGCCGACATCACGGCAGCACGGGCAAGTGTACACCCGAATGCGTCGCCCGTCCTCGGTGAGCGCCCAGCGCGGTTCGGGCTTACGCCAACGGGCCGCCTCCTCCGCTCTCTCGGCGTCCAGGTCCTTCTCTGTCGTCTTCATTGTGCGTTACCCTCCAAAGCGTCAGCCAGGTTTCGGTGGTCGCATCGAGGGGGTCGCCCTCCTCGACGTAGGCGGCCGGTCGGTGAAAGCGGGCTGGCTGGTGCGCCCAGCACCAGGGGGTGCCGCCCCACCGCCGCGCCTCACAGGCCCGGCCGTCCCGGCAGTGCGCCTGGCAGCGTTCTTCCTCCGAAAGTCGCGGCCGCGGCAGCCGCCTACTCCACATCATCTGCATCTTCGCCTCCCCAGGTCCGCCCGAACCCCCTTTCTCGCTTGAGCCAGGCGAGGAAGCTGGCATCGGGGTTTTTTGCTCCACTGCATCGTTCCGCCCACCCGCAGGCGGCCGAGTTCACGTCCACCGCCGAGAGGTCGGGGCGAGACTCGACGGCCAGTCGGAACCCCTCCCACGAGACGCCGCCGGCGCGGGCGTTCCGCCAGGCGTAGAGCATCACTTCCCGGTCGGCGTCGCGGTGGCGCAGGCCGCGCTCGCGGAGGTTCAGGCCGTGGCCGTTCGGGCCGTTCAGGTGTTGCTTTTTACGAGACCGCGCCGAAGGCGCAGAGGACGCCGAAGGCGTCTGGTCTGTTTTAGCATGGTTGGTTCTTGGTCTGTTCTGTGGATGTGCACGAACCGTACACATCGGTGTGCATGAACCGTACACATCCCCTGTGTATGAAGCGTACACATCCCCCTGCGGGTCAAGTACTGGCCGAAGCGAGACGGTGAGGCCGCAACCGCGCACCGTCTGGTTCTCCAACAGCCCGCGGGCCTCCAACCTCCGCAGCGCCCGGTAGACGCACCGGGCGCTGTCAAGGTTATCGGCCAGGCCTATCGTTCGCGCAATTGTGCGCCCGCCCGGCCACACCGGCTTGCTGGGCCGGCGCGGGTCGGCGAAGGCGAGCAGGGCAATCAGCACGCGCAGCTCCAGCGAGGACAGGCCGAGGCCGAGCACCCAAGCGGGGACTTTGGCCCACGCACCAGGGTGAGCCTCCTTCTCCGGCGCGGTGACGGGCGCGTCTTCCTGCGCCATTGTCATGCCCCAACCTCGCCGAAGAGGACGCCCTGCCTGGGGTCGTCAACCTGCCAGCGCGCCAATGGCAGCGCCACCTGCGCCTCGAAGCCGCCGCGCCGAACCGGCAGGCCCTGCTCGGCGAAAGCCCGGAGAGGGGCGCGCAGCACGCGCCCAGTGTCCATTTCCCGCACCTCGATAACCTGCACCCGCGCCGCGGCCAGTTCGGCGAGGGTGCCTTCCTCCAAGGCGTAGGCAGGCGGTGAGTGCAGGCGGTGACGGCGAGAGTCCACCTGCTTGCGGAAGAGGCGCACCCCGTCGCGCTCGACGATGTGGCCCACCGGAAGCCAACCCTTCGCGGTGCGGGCGAAAACCAGCTCGCCGCTTGTTCTCTCCCGCCGCTGCGGGTAGAATGAGCTGCGAGGCCCAAAGCCTTGCACCTGTCGCCCCGCGGCCGGGCCCTGGAAAGCATGGCAGCGGGGCGCTTCTGTTCGCGTGCTCACCCTTCGACCCTCCCGCGGCGCTGCGGCGTGGCGAACCGCTCGGGATTACGGGCCAGTTCCTCCAGCTCAACCCGAGGAACGCGCAACCGTCTCCCAATCCTGAGCACGCGCACCGCTCCCCGCCGCACGGCCTCGTACATCGCGCTCTCACCGACGCCGAGGATTCGAGCGCCCTCGCGAACCGAAACCGTCAGACTCTCCATTGCGGGACCTCCTATCCTTGCATCAGATGGCACTTGACAACATGCCATCTCTGGGGGTAGAATGCAATCAAACTACAGGCGTTTATCGTTACGTTTTTACCGTTACGCGTGGAGGCGAGAATGAGTGAGGTCCAGCCGGGGTTCTGGAGCACAAAGGGAAGTGTCGAGGTGACAACCGCGAAGCAGTACCATGACCGACACTTCAGGGACTGGGGAGAGCGACCCATGCCTAGACCGCCCGCAGGGCTGGTAGTCACGCTTCCCAACATCGCAACCTCATTTACGGAAGACGACATACAGAAGGAAGCGAGGAAGCCACGGCGTCCCAACGCAGACCCGGTAGGGACACTTACTCTCTACGCAGTCGAGCGCCGGGCGCGCGGCGCGCTATCGGCCTTGCGCCGCGTGGTGGAGGCAGCCGGTGGCAAGCAGCGTCTGAGATGGGCCGCGCAGGAGTATCAAGCAGTGAAGCGCCCGCAGCGCGGCAAGTCTACGGTCTCATGTGAACTGGCCGACTTCTGTCTCTCGGTGGCCAATCAACCTGACGTGACGAAGGCGGTTGCTAAGTTCGTCACGCGGTATGGTGACCTCATTCGCGACTTCGGCAGGTGGAGCGCCGACACCGAATATGGCGGATATGTGGCGAGTGGAAGCATGTTCCCAGAGGGCTCCCCGTTGCCGCTTCTTGGCAATGAGCGCTTCTTGTGGCCGCAGGCCTGGCGACGATGGGCGGTAGGCGTGTACGAGAGGTTCAGGACACTTGGCAGGAGTGAAACTGTGCCGCCTCCGGTCGCCTTCTACGTGTGGGCGGCCCTCATGCTCACGGCCCTGCATGAGCACCCCGAGTGGCCCGGCTGTCAGCTCTTTCTGGCCAACCGTTTGGCCTCTTTGCGCTTCGTCTGCGGCGCAGACTGGCACCGCCGGAAGAAGACAGCGCAAGAGCGTATTCCAGTCTGGGCGGTCGGAGAGCTTCTCGATTACCTTGCCCTCTCAGCGGCCTTCGGCCCTTGGCCGGTTCCCGCGAGGAAGGGGGAGGCTGTACGATGCTCAAGCTGCGGCCACCCGTTCAAGCCTAAGCACGGTCGGGAGCGATATTGCAGCGAGGGCTGCCGCAAAGATGCTAACGCGGCCCGCGCCCGTCGTTGGCGCGCGAATCACCCCAAGTAGGCTCAACCTCCCGCCCCCTCACCCCATCCCTCTCCCGAAGCGCCCGTCTCAGGTCAACCTCGCAAGCCGTTTTCGGCCCCAAAGCGAAAAAGCCAGGGAATTCCTGGCTTTTTGCGTCTCCCAGTCGCCTGCGGCCCCGGGCAAGAGAAGCTCTGAGGGCCTCCTACGCGCCCATTCTGTGAAGAGGGCGGCCGGGCCGGGTGTCAATCCCCTGTCGTTTTCGGCTCAAGCAAATGCAGCTTGCCGACCCGCCGGAGATAATCCCTGGCCCACGCCTCCTCTTCGGCGACGGTTCTCATCCCGCAGGCAGTGCGCGCGTTGTCGGATAGCACTCGCTTGCAGAACTCTGCGTCGGCATAGTTCTTGGCCTCGCCGTTGAGCCACTTCGGAACGCGTGCCATCTATCGCTCCCAGCCCATCCTGCGCGTTCATTCTCTGGAGCCGACGGCCGGGCCGCCCGCCAGGTGAGCCGCCTGTTCGCCCGGGCGAACCCGGCCGCCGGTCAGTCACTTGAGCCGCCTCCTTCCGGTGGTGGGCTTCACGCAGTCGGCGAACCGGTCGCCCGGGCTGGCCTGCCGGTGCTTCACCACCAGGTCGCCGTCGGCCAGGTTCACGTACCGGCGCACCATGTCGAGCGAGGAGTGGCCAAGGAGCCGCTGGAGGCTCAATGCGTCACCGCCATTGCGCAGGTACATGAGCGCGGCCGTGTGGCGCAGTCGGTGAGCATAGACGCCCGCCACCCCGGCCTTCTCGCCTGCGTCACTGAGGATGTGATGCAGTTCATAGCGGGTCAGTCTCTCCCGGTAGGCCGTCAGGAAGAGGGCGCGCTCCCGAACATCGCCCCGCCGCGCCATGTAGGCGAACAGCGCCTGCCGGGTGGCTTCGCCGAAGGGAACAATTCGCTCCTTGCCTCCCTTGCCCATGACCTTGAGGGTTCCCTCCACCCAGTCCACCTCGTCGTGATTCAGCCCGCACAGCTCGCTGGCCCGCAGGCCGCAGTCCACCAGCACCATCACTATCGCCCGCAGCCGCGCCCCGGCGAAGGTGCGGGGGCTTCCCTGGGCGAGCAGGCGCGCGACTTCCTCTTCCGTGAGAGGCTTCACTAGCTTCTGCGGAACTCGCGGCCGCTCCACCTTCTCCATCGGGTTCTCGGCGATTGCTCCCTCGGCCAGCAAGAACGCGCACAGGGCCGAGAGCGCGCTCCAGCCGTGGCGCGCGTTCGCCGGCGAGGTGCGCTCTCGTTCGTGGGAGAGGAAGTCTCGCAGCAGCGCAGGAGTCAAGTCCTCCGGCCCGCCCTGGAAACCCTGCGCCTCCAGCCAATTGGTGAAGGCCTTGAGTCGGAAGCGGTAGAAGTCCAGAGTCCTGGGGGAAAGGCCCTTCGCCTCGGCCCTTCTCAGGAAGTCCTCGATTGCCGGCCCCAGTCCCTCGCGTGGAATCGGCTTTTCCAACACCTTGAGCCTTGCCCTCGCCTTCATTCGTCAGCCCCTTTCCTCGGTGTTCAGGCTGACGAATCATGTGTCGCAATGGGGTCGCGGTTGTGATACATGACCGCGCATCATGCGCCCGACTTGGCGCAGAAGGGGTCTCAGCGCCTGTGTGGCCGGCGGAGAGAGTGGGATTCGAACCCACGAGTCCGCCTCAGGCGGACTACACGATTTCGAGTCGTGCGCCTTCGACCAACTCGGCCATCTCTCCGCTTGTTAGTATAGAGCCGGCCCGGCCGGTTGTCAAACTGACCGCTCTTCAGCGCGCAGCGTCACCAGCACAAGCTCCGGCGGGCAGTTGATGCGCACCGGCACCGACACCTCGCCTACACCCCGCGTCACCACCAGCCACCCATCCCCGATCCAATGCATGCCCTGTGCATAGCGCCGCCCCACGCGCGAAGGAACATATAGCGGCCCCACCCCGGGCAGCACGACCTGGCCGCCGTGGGTGTGCCCCGCCAGCACGAGCGCGGCCCGCGTGACGCCCCGCTCGCGGATGATGTCGGGGGTGTGGCTGAGGAGGACCACCACCTCGCCCTCGGGGATGCCGGCGAATGCCGCCCCGAGGTCGTCTCGGCGGGTGTAGGAGGCATCGTCAACCCCGGCGACATGGATGCGCGCGCGGCCGCGATGGATGGTCATGTGCGAGTTGACAAGCACCCGAGCGCCCTCGGCCTCCAGCGCAGCCCTCACGCGCGCGGGGCCAAGCCAGTTGTCGTGGTTGCCCAGGACGGCCGCCGCGCCGTCGCGCGCCGCCACCTCGCCACAGCAGGCGGCCGCCGCGCCGGCGACGGCCCACCCGGAGCTGGCGAGATCGCCGGTGAACGCGACGAGGTCGCACTCGATCCCGCGGGCCGGGCTGAGGCGGGCCCGCAGGGCGCGCGGCGACAGGAACGGCCCGGCGTGCGCGTCTGAGAGATGCAGGATCTGGTAGCCGTCGAACTCAGGCGGCAGCCCGCGCACCGCCACCTCCGCGCGGGTGACGTCGGCCGCCCCGCGGGGCCGGAAGCAGGCCACGAGCAGCGCGCCGGTCAGGTAGCTGAACGCGGTGACACTCGCGGCGCCCCTCAGGGCGGCCCCGGCGTCGAGCCCGAGCGCGCCCAGCAGGGCCGACCAGCCGAGCCAGGGGACCAGGAACTGCGCAGCGTTCACGAGGCCCCACAGCGCCTTCACGGCCGCGGACGGCAGCCCTCTCCGCGCCCGCTTCGCGAGGCTCAGCCCGCCGATCACGAGGGCCAGCAGTCCGGGGATCGCGAGCACGCACACGACACCTCGCCTAAGCGCCGCCGCCCAGGGCAGTCCTGCGGCGAGCACTAGCGCGCCGGAACAGCCCAGCGCCATCCACCCGAGCAGGAGAGCAAGCGCCCCGGCCCCCAGCGCGCCGCCCCGGGCTCGCGGGCCGGGGGCGCTCACAGCAGCGGTCGCCGCTCGTCGAGCCGGCTCAGACCGGCGTCCAAGGCGGCCTGCACGGCGCGGCGGTACTCCTCGCGGGTCACGGGCCGCGCGATCTCCTCCGCCTCCCGCGCGCGGTACTCGGGGCGGTACTGCGCCATCACGTTCACGTAAGTGTTGGTGCTTAGCGAACTCAGAAACCGCATGACCGCGGCGGTGCGCGCCATGTCGCTCGGGAGCACGAGGTGGCGCACTAACAAGCCCCTTAGCGCCACACCGCTCTCATCCAGTGTGAGATCGCCGACCTGGCGGTGCATCTCGCTTAGCGCCTCCCGGTTGCGGTCCCAGTAGTCGGGCGCGCCGGAGAGCCGGCGCCCGGCCTCGTTGTCGCCGTACTTGGCATCGGGCATGTAGATGTCCACGATCCCGTCCAGCAGGCGCAGCGTCTCCACCGCCTCGTAGCCCCCGCAGTTGTAGACGATGGGCACGCGGAGGCCCTCCTGTCGCGCGATCCGCGTCGCCTCCACCAACATCGGCGTCTGGTGGGTGGGGCTCACCCAGTTGATGTTGTGGCAGCCGCGCTGCTGGAGCGAGAGCATGATGCGGGCCCCGACCTGGGCGCCCACCACCTCACCCTCGCCCAGATGTGATATCTCGTAGTTCTGGCAGAAGATGCAGCGCAGGTTGCAGTAGGTGAGGAAGACCGTGCCGGAGCCTTGGCGGCCGACGAGCGGGCGTTCCTCTCCGAAGTGCGGCCCGTAGCTGGAGACCATCAGGTCGGCGCCGACGCGGCAGGCGCCGAGCTCGCCGGCGAGGCGGTCCACCTCGCAGTTGCGCGGGCAGAGCCGGCAGCGCCGCAGCATCTCGCGCAGCGCCTCGGCGCCTCCGGCGAGCTCCTCCTCGCTCATGCGCAGGTAGCCGGGGGAGTGCTCTTGCGCCATGGCCGCGGCCTTCCGCGCCGATCGGTTCACCGACGCGCGGGCCAGGCGAGGGGCCATCTGCGCAGCTCGGCGAGGGCGGCCTCATCGGTGAGGTCGGTGTGAACGGGGGTGATGGAGATCCTGTTCTGGGCGATGGCGGCGGCGTCGCTGTCCGCGCGGCCGCCGCACTCGACGCGGTCGCCCGTGAACCAGTAGTAGTCCAGCCCCCGCGGGTCGGTTCGGCGCTCGATGCGATTGCTGTAGGCGACGGCGCCCTGGCGTGTGAATGCCACCCCCGTGATCTGGTCGGCCGGCACAGGGGGGACGTTGACGTTGAGGAAGGAGCCCGCAGGCAATCCCCGCGCCACGATGAGGGCCGCGAGGTGGGCCGCGAAGTCGGCGGCCGGGCCGAAGTCGTCGGCCTCATAGGAGGCGATGCTGATGGCGAAGGCGGCGATCCCGCAGATGGCGGCCTCCATGGCGGCGGCCACGGTGCCGGAGTAGAGCATGTCCACCCCTAGGTTCGGGCCGAGGTTGATGCCGGAGACCACCAGGTCGGGCAGGGGACCGAGGTGCTCGCTGGTGCCGAGGGCGACGCAGTCGGCCGGGGTGCCGTTGATGGCGAAGCCCTCCGCGCCGTCCGCCAGGCGCGTGGGCCAGATGCGCAGCGGCTTGTGCAGCGTGACCGCATGGCCCATGGCGCTGCGGGGCCGCTCGGGCGCGACGAGCACCACCTCGCCGAGGGGCGCGAGCGCGACCCGGAGCGCGAGCAGCCCCGGCGCGTGGATGCCGTCGTCGTTGGTGACCAGAAGCCTCATCCGCGCTGCCCAGAGGTATCGGCGCCGAGCTACAGCTCGACGGTGGTGGCGGTCATGATCCCGTCCACCTCAAGCAGTTGTGCGAGGACCGCCGGCGAGACCGGGTTGTCAAGCGCGAGCACCATGACCGACTCTCCGCCCGGCCGGGGCTCGCGCCGGCCCACGTGCATGCCGGCGATGTTGATGTTGTTCTCCCCCAGGATCGTGCCGACCCGGCCGATCATGCCCGGCTTGTCAATGTGCATGGACACCAGCATGTGCCCCGCCGGCCGGAAGTCCACCCGGTAGTCGTCCATGCGCACCACGCGGGGCTCGCTGCGGCCGAACAGCGTGCCCCCGATGACGCGCTCCTGCCCATCGCTGCTGACGCGGGAGGTGATCAGGCTGACGTAGTCCTCCTGCTCCCGGGAGCGAGACTCCACCACCCGCAGCCCCCGCGCTTGGGCCACCATGGCCGCGTTGACCAAGTTCACGGGCTCGTCCAGCACCGGCTCCAGCAGCCCCTTCAGGAAGGCGCGGGTGAGCAGGCGAGAGTCCTCCTCCGCGAGCTGCCCGGCGTAGATGAGCTCCACCGACGAGAGCGGGGCGCTCGCGAGCTGCCCCTGGAGCCGCCCCAGGCTCTCCGCCAGCGGCAGGTAGGGCTGGAGCGCCCGCATGGTGTCGGGGCTGATCGGGATCAGGTTCACGGCGCTCCTGGCTGGCCGGCCGCTGAGCACCTCGATCACCTGCTGTGCGACGTCCAGCGCCACCTTGAGCTGCGCCTCCTCGGTCGAGGCCCCCAGGTGGGGGGTGAGCACTACTCGCTCAAGCCCGATCAGCGGGCTGTCGGTGGGCGGCTCCTTCTCGAACACGTCGAGGCCTGCGCCGGCGACGCGACCGGACCGCAGGGCTTCGGCGAGGGCGGCCTCGTCCACGATCCCGCCCCGGGAGCAGTTGATGACCCGCACCCCCGGCTTCGCGCGCGCCAGCAGGTCGGCGTTCAGCAGGTGCCACGTGTCCCGGTTGAGGGGAACGTGGAAGGTCACAAAGTCCGCCTGTGCCACCAGCTCCTCGAGGCTCACCACCTCCACGCCCAGGCGCGCCGCGTGGTCGGCCGAGATGAACGGATCGTGGCCCAGGACCCGCATTCCGAAGGCGCTGGCCCGCAGCGCCACCTCGCTGCCGATCTTGCCGAGCCCGACGATGCCCAGCGCCTTGTTCAGCAGCTCGACGCCAACGAACTTGCCCCGCTTCCACTCCCCGGCGACCACGGAGGCGTTGGCCGCGGGGATGCTGCGCGCGACCGCCAGCATCATCGCCATCGTGTGCTCGGCGGCGGCGACCGTGTTGCCCTCCGGCGAGTTGCAGACCACGATGCCGCGGCGGGTCGCCGCCTCGACGTCCACGTTGTCAACGCCGACGCCGGCCCGCCCGATAACCATCAGGTCTCCGGCGGCCTCGATCAGGTCGGCCGTCACCTTCGTCGCGCTCCGGACCAGGAGGGCGTGCGCGTGGGCGATCTCCCGCTTCAGCTCCTCCGGCGGCAAGCCGGGCTTGAGCACCAGCTCGACCCGCGGGTCGGCCCGCAGAGGGGCAAGCCCCTCCTCCGCGAGCTGATCGCTAACCAGCACCCGCCACTTGGGCGCGAGCGCCACGCTCATCCTCTCAGCGCCGCGATCGCCGCCGCCGCGCCTGCCGAGCTGTCAGCCTCGAACCCCAGCTCCCTGAGCGCCAGGCCAAGCGCGCCGAGCGTGGCGATGATGTCCGACTCCGACACATACCCCAGGTGGCCGATGCGGAAGATGTCGTCCTTGATCCGCCCCTGTCCGCCTGCCAGCACGACCCCGTACTTCGTGCGCAGGAGCTTGCGCAGGTCGGCCACCGCGACGCCCTTGGGCGCGCGCACCGAGGTCACCGCGTTGCTGGCATGCCTGGGCTGCGCGAACAGCTCCAGCCCCAGGGCCTGCACGCCGGCCCGCACCGCCCGGGCGAGGCGCGCGTGCCGCGCGAAGCAGGCCTCCAGACCCTCCCTCTCGAGGATGCGGATCGCCTCCACGAGCTGGAAGACCTGCGGGACGGCCGGCGTCCACGGCGTCTGCCCCCGCTCCAGGTAGTCCTTCGCGGCCCTGAAGTCCCAGTAGAAGCGCGGGATCGTCGCCTGCTCCATGGCCGCCCAGGCGCGGTCGCTCACCCCGACGAAGCACAGCCCGGGCGGGATCATGAAGGCCTTCTGCGACCCCGCCACCACTACATCCAGGCCCCAGGCGTCCATCTGGCAGTCCATGGCGAGCAGCGAGCTGATGCCATCCACGAGGAGCAGCGCGCCGTGCTCGCGCACGACCGGGCCGATCGCCGCCAGGTCATTGGCGGCCCCGGTCGAGGTCTCATTCTGGGTGATGAGCACGGCCTTGATCTGCTTGCCCGAGTCGGCCGCCAGCCGCTCCCGAATCCTGCCGGGGTCGGCCCCGGCGCCCCACGCGAAGTCGAGCGTCTCCACGCGAACGCCGAAGGCCTTCGCGATGCTGGCGAAGCGATCGCCGAACACCCCGATGCTCACCGACAGGGCGAGGTCTCCCGGCGAGAGCGTGTTGACGATCGCCGCCTCCAGGCCGCCGGTGCCGGAGCCGGTGAGGATGAAGACCTCATGCTCGGTCTTGAAGATGCGCTTGAGCCCCACGGTCGCCTCCGCGAGCAGCGCGGCGAACTCCGGGCCCCGGTGGTTGATCATCGGCTTGGCGCCAGCCAACAGCACCGAGGGCGGCACCGGCGTCGGGCCAGGGATCATCAGCAACTGCTTCTCCTCCACGGATCCTCACCTCCACAGGATGTCGCCCCAGGCGGCATGGGCAGCCCATTATGGCCGAGCCTTGGGCGCTTGTCAACGCGGGCCCGCCCCGTCAGTTGAAGCGATTCATCGCTTCCTCGGCCCCGTGGCACACCCACGTCTCGGCGGCCTGCGCAGCGCGCGCTAGCAGCTCCTCCACCAAAGGCCACTCGGAGCGCCGGAACGAGCTGAGCACATGGTCCACCAGGTCCGGGTCACCCGGCGGCCGGCCCACGCCGAGCCGTAGCCGGGCGAACTCGTCCGAGCCCAGCCGCTGGATGATGGAGCCGAGTCCCTTGTGGCCGCCCGCGCTGCCGGAGCGCCGGAGCCGTAGCCGACCCAGCTCGAGGTTCACGTCGTCGCAGATGACGAGCAGGTCGGAGGGAGGCAGCCCGAGGTGGCGCATCAGCGGGGCGACGCAGGCGCCGCTGCGGTTCATGAAGGTCTGGGGCCGCACCAGGAGAACCCGCTCCTCGCCGATGGTCCCCTCGCCCTGGGTGCACTCGAATCGCCCCCGGCGGAAGCCGATCCCCCTCTCCCGCGCCAGCCGGCCCACGACCATGTGGCCGAGGTTGTGGCGAGTCTTGCGGTAGGTCAGGCCGGGGTTGCCCAGGCCGACGATGACCTTCACGGCTGCTCCTCGGGGGTTGGGATGGGCGCCATGGCGACGCCACAGCTTCGGCGGGCGGCGCGGCCGGACCTCCTGAGCGGCGAAGGTGCGCGGCTGGGGCCCCCGGCGCGACTCGAACGCGCGACACGGGCCTTAGGAGGGCCCTGCTCTATCCGCCTGAGCTACGGGGGCGCACAGGAGGCCGCGCCGGGCCGGCCGCCCTGAGTCTAGCAGGCGCTTCGGCTGGCGTCAAGCGAGGCAGGAGAGACGCCGGCCCCGCAGAAGAGCCCCCCGGGGGGGCGGAGCGCGTGGATGCCGGGACGCATTGATCTCGACGGGGAGGGCTCCGGCGGGCTCGAGGAGGCCATGCGCGAGCTGGAGCGGCGCCAGAAGCGCCGCGCCGCGCGCGGCCAGGGGCCCGCGGAGCCGGCCGAGGAAGGCGACCAGGAGCGCGACGAGGCGCGGCGGCGCTTCCTCCGCCAGCGCGAGCAGGCCCACCGGCGCGCCCGCGAGGACATCTCGGAGGCGATAGACCGCATCCGCGTCGAGCAGCGGGCCGCGCGCGCCGCCCAGCGGCGTCGGCCCTGGGCGCGCGCGGTCGCCTACGGGCTGCTGGGGTTGATGGTGGTGGCAGGCACCGTCCTCGCCGCCCTGGCGCTGCGCCCAGAGCCTCCCCCTCCCGTCGCCTCCTCGCCGCAGGAGGCCGTCCGGCTCTTCTGGCAGGCGCTGATCGAGGGCAGACACACGCACGCCGCCTCCTACTGCCCGGGCCTCGTGGACCGCTATGGGAGCGTCGCGCAGGCGGCCCACCGGCTCGCCAGCCACTACCGCGCCAACCCGCCGGCCCGCATCGTCGCCATCGGCGAGCCCGAGGAGCTGCCCGATGGCGAGGGGCTCAGGGTCAGCTACGAGGTGCGCCTTCGGGATGGCCGGCCCCACGTGGGCGAGGTCATCGTCAGCCCCTCGGCCGACCGGGAGCGGGGCTTTCTGATCCTCTACGGGCCCTGATCAGGCGTCGCCCAGGCTCAGGGCCGCGAGCTGCGCGAGCACATACTCTCGGAGGCGCGCCGCCGGCGGCAGCTCGGCGACCAGCTCGCCGCGCTCGGTGAGGGGCTTCAGCAGGTCCTCCGTCTCCGCCCCGCAGCCGCAGCGGGCAGGTGCGCTCGCGGGCGCGACCCTGCGCGCCCCGCAGGCCCCACACTGCAGCAGCGACTTGCGCCCAGACATCTTGCCGCGCTTGGTGCGCGGCTCGCCGGCGACCTCGACGATGTCGAGGGCGAAGTTGATGACCGGCGCGTTGCTGATGGCGGTTCCCACCCCATAGCCGTCGGCGTAGGCGTTGAGCCGCAGGATTTCCGCCTCATCCAGGCCGCCGGAGACTATCAGGCGTACGTGCCGGTGCCCGCGCAGGTCGAGCTCCCAGCGCACCTCCTCGAGGATGGCGGCCATGTCCCCGCGGCGGGAGCCCGGGGTGTCGAGCCGGACCGCGTCGAGCTGCTCGCCAAGGGCCTCGGCGGCGGCCAGGGCCTCGGCCTTCTCATCACAGAGCGTGTCAACCAGGCACACCCGCGGCACGCCGGCCGGCATCGCCTCGTGGTAGAGCTGGAGCGCCTCCGTCGCGCCGCCCACCACCAGCACTAGCGCGTGCGGCATGGTCCCGCTGGGCTCGATCCCCAGCAGCTCCGCGCTCGCCACCACCGCGACGCCGTCACATCCCCCGAGGTAGGCGCTGCGCTCGATCATGGGGGCAAGGGCGGGATGCATCCGGCGCGCCCCGAAGCTGATGAGCGTCCGCTCGCCCGCCGCGATCCGACATCGGGCCGCCTTCGTCGCCACTCCCGAGGCCTGGCACAGCAGCCCCAGCAGCGGCGTCTCGTACACCGCCCATGCCGCGTAGTCCCCCTCGATTGTGAGCACCGGCTCGCCAGCGCGGAACACCGTGCCCTCGGGCAGGCAGCGGACGCTCGCGGGCAGCCCCCTGGCCAGCTCGGCCACCTCCTCCACGCCCGCGAGGACGGCCCACCCGTAGCCGGCCGGCAGCGAGGTCGCGCGCACCTCGGCGAGGACCGGCTTGCTCAGCCCCTTCTCCCGCAGGAGCGCGGCGGTGCGCTGGAAGTAGACGTCGGTGATCCGACCGGACCTGATGTCATCTGGCGTCGCGATGTGGAACACTGCTCCCCCCTTCCTGCCAGTCGGCGGCCCGCAGCACGAGCACCTCCTCGAGATTGCGCAGGTCGGCCGCCAGCTTCACCGCGGCGACCTTGCCCGGCGTCCGCGGATCCTCCCTCACCTGGGTCACCACCCCCACGTGCAGCCCCCTGGGGAACACGCCGCCGGTGCCCGCGGTGAGCAGGCGATCGCCCGGCTGCACCTCGGCCTCTGGCGCCAGATAGCGCAGCTCGCACTGCCAGTCGCCGACGCCCTTGAGGACCCCCGTCTCCCTTGACCGCTGCACCCGCACCGCAACCCCGCTGGCCGGGTCGCTGATGGGCAGCACCCGCGCCGTCTGCTGGGACACCGCGTACACCTGCCCCACCACCCCCTCGCCCGTCACCACCACATCCCGCGGCCTGATCC
>Ga0209102_1001273_pt1 | contig 13663 bp, 14 predicted proteins | sample ConPoolayeHmetaG_FD_185483 | JGI IMG/M metagenome (GOLD analysis project Ga0209102, IMG submission 185483) | Hot spring microbial mat communities from California, USA to study Microbial Dark Matter (Phase II) - Cone Pool mat layer H metaG... ... | reverse complement strand
ATATCCAAAGACTCTTCCGTTTTATCCTTTCTTCCAATATTTTTTAGTCCGGTCACCTGATAACATGGTTGAACTCCTTCGGTATTTAATTCAGAAAGAATTTCAATATATTTTAAGGTCTCGCTTAATTGCGTTTGAAATTTCTTCACTTCATTATAATGAAGTGGAATTTTAGCGAGTTTGGCGATATGGATTACCTCTTTTCCGGTTAATCTTTTTCTCATTTGGTTATTCCTCTCAACGCCTTTATTCTTTCTTCAATTGGAGGATGAGTATTAAATAAATTAGCCAGCCATCCAGAAAATTCTTTTCCTTTTAAAGGGTTAACTATATAAAGATGGGCGGTTGCTCTGTTGGCAACTTCCAGCGGTTCTTGATCGGAAGCAATTTTTTGAAGGGCACTAATCAATCCGTCAGGATATTTGGTCAAAAGGGCGGAGGATGAATCGGCAAGAAATTCTCTTCTTCTTGATATTGCCAACTGTATCAATTGGGCAATAAATGGCGCCAGCAAAGCCATAATTATTCCTACTAAAAACAATAAAGCTCCAAGACTTCCTTCATCTTTGTCTGAGTCTCTTGTTCTTACTCCTACCCCCCATCGGCTATTTCTTAAAAACCAATCGGAAAGCAAGGCTATCATTCCCACTAAAATGGAAACAATTGACATTAATCTTGTGTCGTAGTTTCTAATATGAGAAAGCTCATGGCCAATAACTCCTTCAAGTTCAGAACGGTTTAATTTTTCCAACAACCCTGTGGTCGCGCAGATTACTGAATGGTCCGGGTCTCTTCCGGTAGCAAAAGCGTTAGGGGCCGAGTCTTTAATCACATACAATTTTGGCATTGGTATGCCTGCTCCAAGGCAAAGATTTTCCGTAACGGTATAAAAATTAAAATATTCTTTTTTGGTTGCCGGTTTTGCTTTGGAAATTCCCAAAATAATTTTGTCAGACCAATAGTAGCTTCCAAAACTCATCAATCCGGAAAATATCAAAGCTACTCCCACCCACGAAGAACCGTAACCGGAAGCCTTACCCAAAATGTAAGCAACAAAAGAAACAAACAACACAAACAAAATCATTATCAAAAATGATTTTGTTTTATTTCTGTCAACCTGTTCGTAAACGTTAAGCATTTTTTAATCTAATCTGACCTTTGGGTTTTTTCTCTCCTCTAAAGAAACCTCCCGAAACTCCCCTTCCTCCGGCATTTTTAAGCCCTCTTCGGATTTAAAACCAAAAATCTTTGCCACCAAATTGCTGGGAAAAGTAACAACCATAATATTATAGTCAGCAGTCAAATCTATCAATAGCCTTCGGCTGTACATAATTTTATCTGCTGTATCGGTCAACTCATCCATTAACTTTGTTACCGTTTCGCTGGCTCTTATCTGAGGAGTACTTTCCACCAAAGCCATAAATTTTCCATATTTTTTTCTAAAACCTTCATGAGCTTCAATCATTTCTTCAGGATCGTTTTTGCTAGCCGCCTGAATGATTGATTTCCTGGCGTCTGTCAAATCTTCAAAAATACCTTTTTCATGCTTCATATAGCCTTTTACCGATTCTATTAAATTTGGGATCAATTCCGCTTGCCTTTTGAGTTGATTTCCTATTTCCTGGATGGAAGCGGTTATTCTTGTTTTGGTGGTAACAAATCGGTTATAAACCGACCAGATATAAATGACAACAACAGAAACAATAATTAAAATTACTAACATCTTTTAATTTTTAATTTCACCCCCTTTCTTTTTCTTTTTATGTTTTAATTTTAATACAATATTTAAGAATTTAAAAGAAATTTTTTGATTTTTTCAAATGGCAAGGAATTTAAAATAACTTCTTTGGTCGCCCATCCTCTTCTGGCAACTGCAACCCCGAAAGGCATAAAATCCATTTGACTTACTTTATGGCTATCAGTGGAAATTACCATTTTAACTCCAACTTTTGCCGCCTCTTTCACCAAAAAATCAGGAAGATCAAGTCTATCCGGATAAGCTGATATTTCCAAAAACTTGTTATTTTGTTTGCAGAACTGAAAAATTTTTTCCCAATCAGCCTCATAAGCTTCTCTTTCATTTAATTTTCTTCCGGTTGGGTGGCCTAAAATTTTTGCTTTCGGATAAGAAAGAGCTTTCAAAATTCTTTCCGTCATTCTTTTTTTATCCATTATAAAGCTACTGTGAACGGAAACAATCGCAAAATCAAGAAATTTAAATCCTTCTTCTGGAATTGCCAAACTTCCATCAGGTTTTATGTCTATTTCTAGGCTATTTATAGCTTTTATGGATAAATTATTTATTCTTGAAATATTTAATTGTTCAATGTATTCTTTTTTTCTCCTTAATAAGGTTAATATTTGTGATATAGAATGCTGACTAACGCTTGGGTTATGCTCAGTAAAGGCAACGTATTCATATCCTAAAGAGGCTGCCTTTTGAATTATTTTCTCGGGGGAGTTTTCTCCAATATCGTGGCTTGGTTCAATGGAAAAATTACTGTGAAGATGAAGGTCTCCCTTAATATCTTTTGTTTCTACCAGCTTTGGAAGGGTTTTGGAGAGGCTGGCTTCAATTTCTCCGGTATCCTCCCTCAGTTCTGGCGGAATCCAATCCATTCCTAAAAATTTATAAAATTCTTCTTCGGTGGCAAATTCAATCAATTTTCCTTGAGGTCTTTCTTCTTTCTCGCTCCCAATTTCTAACTTCTCGCCCTTTTTAACTGGTCTAATTCCGTATTCAGAAAGGGAATAGCCCTTTTTTAAAGCAATTTCACGAAGCTTTATATTGTGGTGTTTTGAGCCCGTAAAATGCTGTAAAAGGGCACCATAGGCCGAAGGTGGCTGAATCATCAGGTCAATCTGATACCCGCGCGTATGAATTAAGGAGGCAGTTCTTTCTCCGGCTTCCAACATTCTTACCTTATTGGGAAATTTCTTAAAATGTTCGATAACCTGCTTGGGGTTGTCTGAGGCAACGGCAATGTCAATGTCTCCAATTGTTGAACACTGACGACGAAGACTTCCTAAAGGATCGGCTCTTAAAACACTTTTGTTTTCCTTAAGATAATTGATTACTTCCAAAGCAATTTTGGAAGCAATAGGTAAAAGAATCCTTTCTGTTTTTCTTGCCAACTCCTGTATTCCCTTTAAGATTTTTTCCTCAGAAACTTCTCCAAACCCTTCAATATCTCTCACTTTACCCAATTTAATTGCTTCTTCTAATTTTAAAATGGCGCCCTTTTTTTGATAAATTTTTAATTTCTTACATAATTTAAAAGCCGTTTTTGGGCCTACCCCAGGAATTTTCAACATTTCAAACATTGCCTCGGGAAGTCCTTTGAATATTTCCTGAAAATGTTTAACCTTTCCCTTCTTAAAAAGTTCGTCAAGATGGGCTTCGATTGACGGGCCAATTCCTGCCATTTCAGAGATTTTCCCCTCGTCCCATAAATCTTTAACCTCGCTTGAAGAGTGCTCTATGCTATCAGCCGCCCTCTGGTAAGCTATTATTTGAAATTTATATTTATTTTCATCTTTTATCGTATAGGCAGCTGCTACTTTTCTTAACAAATCGGCAATTTCTTTGTTGGAAATGCTTTTTTCCATATTTCGTAATTCAATTATAGATTTTGTTGACTTGAAACTCAATGTTATGTTATAGTTTTATGTATCTGGGCTCGTGGTGTAGCGGCCTAACACATCTCCCTGTCGAGGAGAAGATCGCCGGTTCAAATCCGGTCGAGCCCGCTTGTGTCCTCAATCCTCCTGCCCGAAGGAGGTGAAAAAAATAAAGTGGACGTTAAAATAATTCTTAAAAAGATTAAACTGGCAGAGTCAACAATCAGCACTTTTCTTGGAGTTTTTGTTGTTATTGTCGTTGGTATTCTTATTTTTAAGTATTTCCAAGGTTTGGGTAAACCAGGCATTCCCCCCGAAAGCATACCAGAGGTAAAATTTGAAGAGAAAGAAGAGAAACTTCAGCCAACAAAACTTCCTTCAACTCATACTGTCCAAAAAGGGGAACATCTTTGGAAAATCGCTTTAAAATATTATGATTCGGGTTACAACTGGGTTGATATTGCCAAAGAAAATAATATTAAAAATCCTAACTTAATTTTACCGGGAACGGAGTTAAAAATTCCTGAGGCGCCAAAAAGAATTCCGGTTTCTTTTAAGGAGAAAGCGACATTAAGTCCAATTGATTCTGGCAGTTACCTTGTAGTTAAAGGGGATAATCTTTGGAACATTGCCGTTAGAGCTTACGGAGATGGATACCGCTGTTTGGAAATCGCCAAAGCAAACAAATTGGCAAACCCGAATTTAATCCATCCGGGAAACAACTTAGTGATTCCAAGATAATTTGTTGTTAATCTGATAAGATAATTACTTAGGCGGGTGTAGTTGAGCGGTTCAACGCTACCTTCCCAAGGTAGAAAGGGCGGTTCGACTCCGCTCACCCGCTCAGTATTTATGACCAACGACTCATATTCTCAATATCAACAACCTAAAGAAACTTTGAAAGATAAAATAAAAATTTATCTTGCTAAAGAAGGCCCTTATATTTTAAGAGCAATTATTAGATTTTTTGTAAATATAGTTGTCTTGTTAATCAAATTCATAAAACATCTTTTGAGAACTGCTTATAATACTTTTAGAGGCAACTTCTAAAGCCGATGTAGCTTAACGGCAAAGCAGCGGTTTCGTAAACCGTGGATGGCAGTTCAATTCTGCCCATCGGCTCAAAATAAAAATAAATGATTAATTCAACAAAAAAAGATCTAAGATTGTTTCTCTATTCTACCTTATTGCTTTTTCTTTCAACTTTTATAATCTTTGCCATTTTAAAATACGGCATTCCCTCGGTGGGTTTAATTTACTCTTTCTTGAGCAAAAAGGAAATTACTGACGCAGATCAGTACTCTCAATTCATCCCCAAACCAATAATTTATTCTTCCATTCAGGCAACGAACTCTGCTGAAGTGAGTCTTTCAGGAAAATCTTTTATTGATGGAAAGGTAATATTTTTCTTAAATGGAAAAAAAAATAAACAAATTGAAACCGCTAAAAATAAAGAATTTTCGATTTCTCTAATTCTTAATGAGGGAGAAAACAATATTTACGCTGTTGCCCAAAACAATCAAGGCAGAAATTCAAATCCCTCAGATACTTTAGTAATTTCATTAAAGACAACCCCGCCTCTTTTAGAGATCCTCTCGCCAACTAATGGGTCTTCTTTTTTTGGTGAAAAACAAAAGAAGTTACAAATTACCGGTAAAACTGATGAAAACTCTACGGTTTTTGTCAACGACCGTCAAGTAATTGTCCAAAAAGAGGGAAATTTTACCCATACTTACCATCTTTGGGAAGGTGAAAATAAAATCAAAATAATTGTATATGACGCTTTTGGGAATAAAACTGAAAATGAAATCAGTGTTTTTTATGCTCCTTAATTGATAAGCCCAATAAAAACCAAACCCAAATCATTACCCAAGGATAAAACAGGCTATTGATAAAAAGAGAGTGAACAAACACGGCAACCAAACTACCGACTAGTAAACTTGAGTTAGAGGCAGCTAGGACTCTTTCCCAGAAATTCAAAAAAAGTATTTCCCCGGTTATTCCCGATGTAACTAAGATAAACAGAAAACTATTATCTACTCCAGCTCCTGCATGGGTAATTTTCCAATCAGACTGGGACAAAAAACCAAGTTTTCTTTGAGCATAGCGATAGTTGTTAAACCCAACTCCAAAAATTGGATAATTTTTCCAAATGTTAATCGCTGTTTCCCAGTTTTCTATCCTCTGGATAAAAGAGGCAACCCTTTCTAATTTCACTCCTTCTCCACCAGGTCGAGGTAACAAAATTAAAGAAATTATAAAAATTAAAATGATTATAAAAATCATTCTTTTTCTTTTTCTTAGAAAAAGAATAGTAGATAATCCTGTTAAAAAAGCCAAATAAGAACTTCTTGAATAAGTCAAATAAAGCGGGATAATGGACAAAATTAAAGGAAAAAACTTAGACTCCTGGAAAAAATAAATTACTGATAATGTTAAAATAATACCCATATAGTTTGGATCCAAAAAGGGCCCTACGACTCGGTAATAATGCAAATCCCAGCCCAAAAAATACAAAGGTCTTATATCTGGAAAAACAAGATATTGAAACATTCCCAAAACTGATAAAATTAAACCCCAGCCCAAAAAACAATTTTGAATAAATTTCTTATTAATAAAGAACTTATTTTTTAACAAATCATAAATAATAAAATATAAAGAAGAGTAAATTGAATAACGCAGCAAATAAAGAAAACCGACAATTGATTCCTGAATTCTAAATTGAGGTAAATTGATCAAAAAAGAAACAAGCAAGGCTCCCAGAAAGAGAAAAAAATGCTTTGTCGGTGGGGGAAGAAAAAATTTCTTTTTTTCCAATAAATGTAAGCCTATCCAAGAAAGAAAAATTAACAAAATCAAAATATCGATCAAGTAAAGTCTTATCTCGGGAGAACCGAAAAAATTCAAGGGAATTTGCAAAAATTGCCCAAACGGATAGGCACAAGCTAAAAAAACAAAAAGCCATCTGATGGTTTGGTTAAAAATCATGGAATTTTTTCACCAAATAAATAAAGCCTTACATTAGTTTTCGGTTGAGAATAAATTAACCTTCTTTTCCCAATTTTTTTTGGTAAATCTCCATCCTTTACTAAAATATGGGTAACGGGCACTCCTGATTTTGCCCAAGACTCGTGAACAAAAGGAAAATCAACATAATAAAGATTGTGAATCCCATAAATCAAAACCAAATCATCTTTCTGGATATTTTCTTTGAAAAATCCATCAACATCATAAAAATCCCCAAACTGAAAGTTTAAATTCAAAGTTAAAAATTCATCTTTTGACTGTTTTCCTAAAATTACGGGTATAAATTTTTTATTTGCCATACCGCGGTAGCTTAAATTTACCAAACAAAACAAAAAAACAAAAAAAATCAAAAATTTTTTGATTTTTTTATTTGAAACTAAATCAAGAATTAAACCGCAGGCAAGACTCCAAGCGGGAAGATAGGGCAGAAAGAATCTTCCTCCGCCAGTTCTTGGAATAAAGTACCAAACAGAATAGGTTAAAAAACAATATAAAAATAAAATTTTTCCAAATGAAGAAATTTTTTTAAAATAAAGAAAGACTAGCGGAAAAAAAATTAAAATTAATGGATTAAGAGGATCGGCAGAAAATAAAAACAACTTCCAAAAATCGCTTAAAAATCTCAAAAGATTAAAAGAAACTATTCTATGAGAGGAGTCTAAAATTCCTAAAAATAATGGATAAATAGGATTTTTAGTGTGAATAAAGGAGTAAGCAAACCAAGGAAAAGAAGTTCCGAAAGATAAAAAAGAATAAATAATTAAATATTTAAAAATTTTTTTGTCTTTTAAAAGAATTAACGCCAAAAAAATTAAAAGCGAGCCTAAAGCAAGGAGTTTTGTAGATATCGCCAAGCCAGCCATTCCTGCAGACTTCTTAAGATCTTCATCGTTTTGTTTTTCAAACCATCTTAAAAAGTAATCTAAAGCCAAAATTTCAAAAAAAGTTCTTCCCAAATCAACATAGGCAGTAATGCTTTGCCAACCAACAACCAAAGCTGAATAAAAAATTGTCACACAGATCAGGGACGTAGCTGGATTAAGATATCTTCTTGCCAATCGATATAAACTGAGGGCCGACAAAATTCCAAATCCAAAATGAATTAATTTCGCCAAAATTTCTCCGCCAAAAGCCAAGGCGGGAATGTAAAGCATTTCAATCAGTTTTGGCATCGCGCTGTAATATAAAAGATTTCCGGGAATGAAAACAATTTTATGATTTTGAAGGTAAATCTTGGGTAATGTCAGATGATACCATAAAGCATCAAATCCCAACTCTGGTCCTAGAGCACCTATAAGATTTACAACTGCCTGAAAGAAAAGAAGAATTATTAAGAAGCAAGATAATCTGTCTTTTTTTAATTTCTCTTTTATATCTATTACAATTTTTACCTTTCTTAACCCAAAAAGGACAAAAGCAACTGTTATTAAAAAAAGATATTTTTTGTAAAGCAATCCTATCAGACCCAAAGCAAAAACCAAATAAGAATAAATTCCCATTAAAACGGCAACTTCAAACATATTCCTTTCCTTTCCAAAAGAAATTTAATGTAAAGAAGAAAAATAAATCCTCCCCACAAAAAACAAACAACCTCCTCAATCTTAAATTTTAAATTTAAAATTTTAAATTTCATTTCCATCCTCCTTCTTTCCTCCAAATCAAATAAAGTTTTCCCCTAACCAAAAAGGAGTGGAAAGACATTAAAACCGCAAATACAAACCCATAAACTCCATCCAAGAAACCTAGTCTTAAAAAATAATTTTGAAAAAATTTTAAACAAGGTTTTAACCAATCAAAAAAACTTACCCTTTTTCCTTCTTCGTAAAATCTCCGGGCGTTTAAAGTAGACCTTTCATTAATACTTTCAAGAAACTGGGTCAGTGTCGGGTGAGGGTAGTGCAATAGGGGAGTTCTCAAGGTCTTTTTTGTCCCTCTAATCTCCCAAATTTCATCAACTTTCCCCTGCCACTCCCCTGCTCCTTTTCTTCCTAATCTTAAAAGCCTTACACTTGCCGTCTCTCCATAGCCAAGCCATTTTCCCAAAAAATAGTCTTTCCTTTTCAAATAAAACCCATTTACAGCTTTTGGGTCTTTTATAGCATTTATGATTTCTTGTCTTAGGCCTTCGGGAACTTCTTCATCGGCATCAACAAACAAAACCCACTCCTCCACGGCTTTCTGTAAAGCAAAATTTCGCTGGCTGGCAAAATCCCCTTCTAGTTTTCTTTGATAAACTTTTGCCCCAAAATCTTCGGCAATTTTAACTGTCAAATCAGTTGACTGATCGTCAACAACAACAATTTCATCACTCCAGGAAATGCTTTTCAGGCATCTTTCAATATTGCTCTCCTCATTTTTGGTTAAGACAACAACGGTGATCATTTTTCAAGTTTCCTGCTTTATAACTAGTATATCCTTTGATTGAAAAATTATTAATCCTTCTTTTTTAATCCCAAAATAATTCCTGCAAACCTCACTTTCCTCAATTGAACTGGAAGGCTCGTAAATAATATAGGTTGGCAGATTTTTTGTTTTTGATTTTTCTTTCTTTTGGAATTTACCCCCCAACCACCAAACTAAGTATTCATAATTATTGTTAGTTGAAGGGTAATCCCAAAGCGGACCGCATCTGGCAAGTTCGAATTCTTTTTTACCAGAGTCATCAGTAATCGCCTTAGCAACTTTTATTCTTTCGGCCAACCCCAGGCCATAAATTTTAGAAAAGTAGTTAGTAGTAATTAGTAAATAGTAATTAGAAATTAGGAAAAAAGCACAAATAAAGTAAACAAGAATACTCCCGAATCTTGATTTCCATAACTGAGTTAACCCTAGAGAGAAAAAAATAATAATCACCGGTAAAAATAAATTAAAATAATGCTCTGCCTGGGAGTTTTTAACAGCCAATCCGCAAACTATAACCACAAGACTAATCAAAATAATTTTTGATCCCACTCCAATCTCCCTAATCGCCCTAATCAACCCAAAAACTACAATCCCTAGCGCCAAAACTGCCCCAAAAAAGTTACCATAAGAAAAAATTTCCTCAAATATTTTCCACCAATAAGAAAAAGGAGTAAAAGGCGAACCCTTAAGAATCTTTATCGCCGCTATTCCAAAAACCCCTATCATAAATAACTTAAGTAACCTAAGTGACCTAAGTTCCCTAATCTTCCTAAATCTCACCATTTCCCAGCAAATAAATGATATGGGAAGCAAAAGAATTGCCGATAAATGCAGCTGAACCGCCACTAAAAACGAAATCAAAGCTACACCTCGGGAGTGTAATAGCTTCACACATCGGGAAAGATCTGTCAAGGAAATTAAAAAAAATATTACAAAAACCGGCAAAATCGATGGGTGTAATGAAATTCTTGATTGCAAAATTGCATATGGAGAAATTGCATAAAAAAGGGCTGATAGCAAACCAGCTTTCTCGTCAAAAAGTTTTTCTCCCAGCAAATAAATTAAATAAATAGCCAAAACTCCAAAGAAAGCTGTTCCATAAGCCGGCCAAATCGGATCAAATTTACCAATCCATAAAAAAAAAGCCAAAAAATAGTAAAAAAAAGGTCCAAGATAAATCCAGGGAATGCTCGTTTGTGGCCCAAGCAGGGGAAATCTATGGTAAATTAAAATATCCCTGGCAACCAAATAATCTCTTCCTTGATCTCCAACAAACACCGCCGTCTGTTCTAACCGGAAAAGACGAATAAATAATCCTAGAAGCAAAATTAAAATTATCCTGATGTTTTTTTTAAGAAAAACTGGTTTCATTTGTAGCAAACAGCAATTAAATAGTCGCTCTCAGAAACATTCTGCTGATTGATGGGAAAATCGGCCGTTTTTAAATATTCTTGACTGGCTCGACCAAAAATTGCTCCTAGACGCCGCCAAATTCGTTCTTTAAATAACTTAGGAAATAATTTTCTGAGATGTAAAACATCTTTATTAATTATCTTTTCTCTTACTTTTTGGGAAGACATAAAATCATCAATCGCCTTTTTGGCTTTTTTGGTTTTACTTTGACCATAAAGTTCAATTCGGTTAAAAAACTTTCTTAAAAGCAATTCAAAATCTTTTAGAGAATATTCTCTTATATGGTAAGGAGAACGAACTTCATTTTTGGAGGCTAAAATAGACCTTCTGGGGGTAGAAATAATTAATCGACCTTGTTTTTTTAAAACTCTTTTTACTTGCTCAATCATTTTTTCGGGATTCTGAAGATGCTCAATCACCTCTAGGCAGCAAACTAAATCAAAAAAACCATCTTTAAAGGGTAATTTTTCTGCTTCACCTAATTGAAATTTTACCTTTTGACCAAAATTTTTTTTGGCAAAGCTTAATGCCTCTTCATTTTTATCAATTCCAGTTACTATTCCTTTTTGAGCCAGAACCGCGCTTCCGTACCCTGTCCCGCAACCAAGATCCAAAACGGTTTGGCCCTTTTTTAAATATTTTAAAGCAAATAGGTAACGGGCCAGAGCCTCCTGATATAAAAAATTAGCGCTTATTTTTGGAATAACAAATTCATTAAAGTCCATCATTTTCTTTTGAAATTAAAATTTTTTGGGCAACAATAAAATCAGTGACAGTAATAAAAAGTTGCGTTAAAACCGTTACCCAACTCGCCCCAAGATAACTGAATTTCGGAATCGCCCAAAAATTTAAAACAATATTTAAGAACAACGCCATTATTGAAAAGGCAAGAATTTGACGTTGTTTTCCGCCCGCAATAGCAATCGCCAGCCAAATTCCACTTAAGACCGATAGACCGGATGATAAAGAGAGAATTCTCAAGGCAGAAACTGCTGGTGAAAATTGGGAGCCATAAAAACCAATCAAAAACGTAGAAAGAGTCAGTAAAGAAAGCGTTGCCGCAATGGCCAAAATTATCGTCATTAAAACTAACCTTTTTAACAGGTCGGAAAAATTTTTCTTTTTTAATCTGGCAGAAACAACCGGAAAAACAGTTAGCTGGAAAAAGCCAAAAAACACTCCCACCACTTCAAAGTACTTATAAGCGGCAGAATATAGACCTAAATCGCTCGTTTTTAAAGGGTTATAAAAAGAGGCAAGAATTATAGAATCTATTTTAAAATAAAAAGTCGAAACAATCGCCCAAAGAGCAATAGGCCAGACTTCATTGACAATTTTACCAAAAAGTTTTTTATCAAAAATGAAAAAAACTCTTAAGTTTTTCAATGTTTTTAGCGACAAAATAAATCCGGCAAAATTCCCCGCAACATTGGCAAAGACAAAAAATAATAATGGCTTTTGTTTAGTCACCCCCAAGATGACCAAAAGTGCGGTCAAAATACAGGAAAGAACTTGAATAACCACAACGTTAAAAAATTTAAGCCTCGCTTGATAAACTGCCCAAATAACCGACGACAAAGAAAGGAAAACATTTCCCAAAAGAGCAAGTATAATTCCCCTTTTAACTATCTCGGAATATGGCAAGAAAGGAAAAACCACAAGTAAAATTAAAATCACCAAAATATTAAGAATCAGCCTTAGGCTGAAAACACCGGCAAAAAACTTTTCCTCCCCTCTTCCCGCCGCCACCTCTCGGATCAAAAGCGTCGCTAAACCAAAATCGGCAATAATCCCTGCTAGGCCCAAAAAAGTGAAAATCAGGTTATACTGACCAAAACCTAATAACCCTAAATGCCTAGCAATTAAAACAGATACAATAAAACCAACAAACGAAGTAATTACCTTCCCAAAGATTTGGTATAAAAAGTTGATAATAATTTTCTTCTCTATCTTACCGTCCATCTTTATTGAGAAATTCAAATAACCTCAAAATACTTTCAGTAAATAAAGCCGCTGGAAAACTAAAGTGCTTTTTAAAAAAAAGATAACGGCTGGAAAAGAAAGCTTTTTTTGAGACTTCTTTGTTGTTAACAACAGATTTCTCTTTATAGTGAATAATTTGTGCCTCAGGGTAATAAATCACTTTCAACCCTAATTTTTTCACCCTCAAGCAAAGGTCATTTTCCTCAAAGTATAAAAAAAATTTCTCGTCAAATCCGCCAATCTTCTTAAACACTTCTTTTCTTATCATTAAAGCTGCTCCGGAAACTACTTCTACTTCTTTGATAGAATTTCTGTTCCAGTCAGACATAAAATATTTTCGAGAAAAAACATTTTGGGGAAACCACTTGTTTAAAAATGAAAAAGCAAAAATTGCCGTCAAGGGATTAATTCGACCAACGGAACTTACTTGGAGATCAAGTTTTTCGCTGTTAAAAAGTTTCGGACCTAAAATTCCAACATCTTTGTTTTTTTCCAGATACTCTATCATTAGCTCCAATGAATTTTTTAAAATCTTAGTGTCAGGATTTAAAAACAAAAGATATTCTCCTTTAGCTCTTTTTGCTCCCAAATTACAACCAGCTCCGTAGCCAATATTATTGCGGCTATTATCAATTACAATTACTTCCCAAGATTTATTTTTCCCTATTGATTCCAAGCAATTTTTAAGATATTTATCGGCTTTGTAGTTAACGATAATAATTGAAAGTTTCATTTTCTTTTAAACAATCCCCAAACAAATCCTAAAATAACCGTTAAGTTTAAAAGAGGCAACAGCAACAATAAAGCGGGAAAAGCCGCCGGTTTTTTAAGTTTTGCAGAGAAACTAACCGCCCTTATTCCTAAGTATCCCAAGCATCCTAGACATACTATAATAGCGGTGGTCTTACTTAAAAACAAAAGAATAACCAAAAGAAATATTAGAAAAATTTTTAATAGGAATTTTTTAAAATGTGGGCCATCAAAGCCGGCCATTCCATCTCCTACCGCGTAGTTAAAAAATTGTTTAACCGCCCCCTTTAAGGTCTTTTTTTGTGGCCAAAAGACTATTGCTTTTGGGGCAAAAGCAAATTTTAATCCGGCTTTTTTAAGCTTTAAGTCAAAAACTAAATCCTCACAATAATTTAAGTTTTCAGGATATCCCCCAACTTTTTTCCAAGCGCTTTTTTTGAAAGCGATTGAACGGGAAGAAGGCAAA
>Ga0209102_1001271_pt1 | contig 13714 bp, 7 predicted proteins | sample ConPoolayeHmetaG_FD_185483 | JGI IMG/M metagenome (GOLD analysis project Ga0209102, IMG submission 185483) | Hot spring microbial mat communities from California, USA to study Microbial Dark Matter (Phase II) - Cone Pool mat layer H metaG... ... | reverse complement strand
TTGGTAATTCTCCACTTCTTTTAACTCCATATTTAGACCTTGCTTTTTTTCTTCCGGAAACCCCGGTAGTATCATATTTTCCTCGAACAATATGATATTTAACTCCCGGTAAATCCTTAACTCTTCCTCCCCGAACCAAAACTATTGAGTGTTCGGCAAGTTCGTGACCTTCGCCAGGAATATAGGCAGTAATTTCCTGCTTATTAGAAAGTCTAACTCTTGCAACTTTTCGCAAAGCAGAATTTGGTTTTTTTGGCGTCATTGTTTTTACCGCCAAAACTACCCCCCTTTTAAGGGGGCTAAAAGTAGGAACCATTCGCCGCTTTAAAGCATTAAAACTTTTCCGCAAAGCGGTTGCTTTAACTTTTTTGACAATTTTTTTCCTTCCTTTTCTAACTAACTGAGAAATTGTAGGCATATACTTAAATTTTATCAGGTTTACATTTATTATTCAATCTTTGCTCTTTCTGGACTAACGGGGATAAGGCGGCCAATAATTACATTTTCTTTTAGTCCTAAAAGTTTGTCTTCTTTATTTTCCAGACAAACATCGGTTAAAACATTAGTTGTTTCTTCAAAAGAGGCAGCAGAAAGCCAAGAATCAGTGTAAAGGGCAGTTCTACTTAAGCCTAATATTACTATTCTCGCTGTGGCTAGTTTACCCTTTTCTTTCTTTACTCTCTCATTTTCCTCTTCTAATCTCCTTTTACTTACTATCTCCCCCGGTAAAAAGCTTGTGTCTCCTGGGTCTTCTATTCTTACTTTATCACTCATCTTGCGAATTATAACTTCAAAATGCTTATCATTAATAGGAATACCCTGACTTTCGTAAACTGCCTGAATTTCTTCTAGTAAATATTCTTGTGCCGCTTGCAAACCTTTAAGTTCCAATATTGATTTTACATCTAGGGCACCTGAAGCTAACTGTGTTCCTATTCCTACCAATTGTTTTTCTTCAACTAATAATTTACTTGTTGCCGGAATAAAATACTCTCTTTCTTGTGAATTTTCTTTCTCAACGCTTCTAATTTTAACTTTATATCCGTCTTCTGTTTGGATAATATTGACTCTTCCCGCTATTTCTGAAAGAGGAGAAAGGCTTTTCGGTATGCGAATTTCAAAAAGTTCTTCTACCCTTGGTAATCCCTGAGTAACATCAAGACCAACTACTCCTCCTGTTTGTTTTGTTCTTAAGGTTAGTTGTGTTCCCGGCTCACCTACACTTTGAGCAGCAATTATTCCAACTGGAGTTCCTACTTCCACCAGTTTTCTTGAAGATAAGTCCCAGCCATAACAATGAGAACAAATTCCCCATCGTTTTTCACAAGTTAGGGGAGAGCGAACTAACACTTCTTGAATATTATGATTTTCCAAAAGAGTAATATTTTGGTCAGCAACTAATTCATTCCGCTTAATAAGAACTTTTTTGGTTTTAGGATCAACTACATCTTGAGCTAAAACTCTTCCTAAAACTCTGGATAAAAATTTTTCTTCTCTTTTACCCGAGCGACTAATTCTAATTCCATTTTTAGTTTGACAATCTTCAGACCTCACAATTACATCGTGAGCAGCATCAACTAGGCGTCGAGTTAGGTATCCAGCATCCGATGTTTTTAAGGCAGTATCGGTTAATCCTTTTCTTGCGCCTCGAGCACTAGTAAGATATTCAAAAACAGAGAGTCCTTCACGAAAATTTGATTTAATTGGTAATTCTACTATCTTTCCCAAAGGATCAACAACTAACCCCTGCATTGCCGAAAGTTGTTTTATTTGGTCCTTAGAAACCCTTCTTAATTTTGCTCCAACCATCAAGTAAATACTATTTCCTGGTTTAAACTGCTGCCAGGTTAATTCCGCTAATCTTTCAGTTGTCTCTATCCAAATATCTCGAATTAAACGCCGCTTTTCTTGTTCGGTAATCAAACCTTGAGTAAAACTTTTTTCGTGTTCGACTACCCTATTATTTGCTTCTTCAATTACCTTCTTCTTTTGGTTGTAAACTTGGCAATCCCAAACACCAACAGACAAGCCCGCCAGGGTTACTCCCCAAAAGCCTAAATCTTTCAACTTATCAAGAAAGTCCACAATTTTATCTGAATCCCAAAATTGCATCGCTTTAGTTACTAAAGTTTTAATTGTCTGCTGGTTAACCTCTTCATTAATAAAAGGTGTGCCGGAAGGTAAAATTTCATTAAACAGTAAACGACCAACGGTGGTAAAAATAATTTTTCCACCAACTCTCACTTTTATTTTTTGCCGTAAATCAATTTTACCTATCTCATAAGCCAAAATTGCCTCGGAGGAAGAAGAAAAAATAGTTGGATATTCCATCTTGCTTTCATCTTCGCTAGTAACAAAATAGCAACCTAAAGCCATTTCTTTATCAGGAACAGTAATCGGTGAACCGTCTGCTGGCTTTAATAAATTGCTTTTTGGCGTCATTAAATCTCCTGCCTCTTCTTTTGCTTTTTCCCCTAGGGGTACATGAACCGCCATTTGATCGCCATCAAAATCAGCATTATAACCAGCACAAATACAAGGAGGAACTTTGATTGCGCTCCCTTCAATTAAAATAGGATAAAAAGCTTGAATTCCTAACTTATGCAATGTTGGTGCTCGGTTAAGCAAAACTGGGTGATTTTTAGTAATTTTTTCTAAAATATCAAAAACCTCAGCAGGTCGATGTTCCAAAATATATTTTGCATTTTTAACATTTTGAGCAATTCCTGATAAAATTAACTCTCTTAAAACAAAGGGCTTAAACATTTCCAGAGCCATTTCTTTAGGTAAACCACATTGAGTAAGTTTCAACTCAGGACCAACAACAATTACCGAGCGACCAGAATAGTCTACTCTCTTACCTAATAAATTCTGCCTAAATCTTCCTTGCTTTCCCCGAAGAAGGTCAGATAAAGAACGAAGTGGCTGAGTTTGACGCCCACCTCTGCGGTTTAATTTCTTAGAAGCATCAATCAAGCTATCAACTGCCTCTTGAAGCATTCTTTTCTCATTGCGAATAATAATTTCTGGCGCTCCTAAAGTAATTAAATGCTTTAAACGATTATTACGATTTATTACTCGACGGTATAAATCATTTAAGTCTGAAGTAGCAAATTTTCCTCCAGAAAGCTGAACCATAGGTCTTAATTCGGGAGGAATTACCGGTAAAACCTGAAGAATCATCCATGAGGGATCAATTCCTGCCCTCCTTAAACATTCAATAAACCTTAACCTTTTAGCGATTTTGGAGTAACGAGAACCCCTAGTTTCTTCTAATTGCTTTTGAAGCTCGGCTGACAACCTATTTAAATCCAATTTTTTTATTACCTCAAGCAATACTTCTGCTCCCATTCCCGCCTTAAAAAAGGAATTAACTTTATAATCGGGTAGCCTATAAAATTCCTCCTCTGTTAATAAAGAAAGAGGCCTTAGGTTTCTTATCAAGTCAGAAAGATTTTTATAGTTTTCTTCCTCTCTTTGAAGAGCCAAAATAAACTCATCTTTTAAATTTTGCGCTTTCTGTTTAATTTTAATTTTAATTTCTTGCGAAGCCAAAAGTCTTTGCTCTTTATTTTTAATTTTTTTCTCTAAACTTCTTTCTTCCTCTTTTTCTTGCTGCTTCAATTTTTCTCCTTCCTTTCGAAGATTGTCTTTAAGTTCTTTTTTTCTTTTAGCTAAAAGATCTTCTAAAACCCTTAAGCTTTTTTTCCTTTCTTCTTCATTAACTTCAGTTACTAAATACTGCGCAAAATAAATAATTGCCTCAACACTTTTTGGTGGTAAATCTAAAAGCAAAGAAACCTTAGAAGAAGAACCCTTGAAAAACCAAATATGAGCAACGGGAGAAGCTAAAGTAATGTGACCCATTCTTTCTCGACGAACTTTTGATTGAGTTACTTCTACCCCACACTTATCACAAATCACTCCCTTATAACGAATTCTTTTATACTTCCCGCAATAGCATTCCCAATCTTTAGTTGGACCAAAAATCCTTTCGCAGAAAAGTCCATCTTTTTCCGGCCTTAAAGTTCGATAATTTATTGTCTCTGGCTTTAAAACCTCGCCATGTGACCATAACTTAATTACCTCTGGCGAGGCAAGCTTTATTCGTAAAGCATTAAAATCAAACATCTTCATCTTTTTGTTCCTCCTTTACTCCTACAGGAGTAATCTCCAAACAAAGACTATTCAATTCTTTAACTAGGACTTTAAATGATTCTGGAACGGTAGATTCAGGAATTGGTGTCCCTTTAACAATTGCCTCAAAAGCCTTGGCTCTTCCGACCACATCGTCAGATTTAATGGTTAACATTTCCTGAAGAGTATGTGCCGCCCGATGCGCCTCTAACGCCCAAACTTCCATTTCTCCCAAGCGCTGTCCTCCCATTTGAGCTTTCCCTCCCAATGGCTGTTGAGTAACTAGCGAATAAGGCCCGGTAGAACGGGCATGAGCTTTATCCTCTACCATGTGAACTAACTTCATAATATAAGCTACCCCCACTACTGTTTTTTCTTTTTTGGGACCTCCTGTTCTTCCATCATATAAAGTTACCTTTCCATTAGCAGGTAAACCTGCTTTTTTTAGAAGCTCTATCATTTTTTCTTCCTGGATTTTTTCAAAAACAGGAACCGCTAACTTATAACCAAGTTTTTTGGCTGCCCAGCCCAGATGGGCTTCATAAAGTTGCCCCAAATTCATCCTTGACAAAATTGAGAGAGGAGAAATAATAATATCTATTGGGGTTCCATCTTCTAAGTAGGGCATATCAGCCCGAGGAACAATCTTTGAAATTACTCCTTTATTACCATGACGACCAGCTAATTTATCACCAACAGTAATTTTTCTTAATTGAGCAACTTTAACAATTACTTTTTTAATCGTTCCCATCTCTAGTTCATCTCCTTTTTCTCTATCTAAAATTTCCACCCCAATAACCGTTCCCCATTCTCCATGGGGCATTCTTAATGAAGTATCTTTCACCTCTCGTGCCTTTTCTCCAAAAATTGCCCGTAAAAGTCTTTCTTCGGCAGTTAACTCTGTTTCTCCTTTGGGAGCGATTTTTCCTACTAAAATATCGTTTGGACCAACCTCGCTGCCAATAACTACAATTCCATCTTCTGCTAAATGAGCTAAATCTGCTTCAGAAACATTGGGGATATCTCTAGTTAATTCCTCTGGTCCAAGTTTTGTTTCTACTACAGATGCCTCATACTCTTCAATATGAACCGAAGTTAAAATATCTTCTTTTACTAACCTATCAGAAATAACAATAGCATCTTCATATTCAAATCCATCAAAAGAACAATAAGCGATAAGTAAATTTCTTCCCAAGGCAAGTTCTCCGCTATCACAAGCTGGACCATCAATTAATAAATCTCCTTTTTTAATCTTTTGCCCTGTTATTACTACAGGCTTTTGGGAGTAACACGCTCCTGCAGGATTTGTTCGTTTAAATTTAATCAAAGAATAAGTTTTCCCACTTTTTAAAACAACCTTCTGAGCATCAACAAAAGCAACTTCATCATCAGAAGAAGCATAAACAACCCTTCCCATTGTTTGAGGAACAATTCCCTCCATTCCTGTTCCCACCTTTGGGGCTTCGGGTCTAACTAGTGGTACCGCCTGGCATTGCATATTCGTGCCCATTAAAGCTCTGTTGGCCATATCGTTCTGGAGAAAAGGAATTAAAGAAGCTGAAGAACCCACCGCTTGATACGGCACAATATCAATAAATTCAATATTTTCTGCTGCTGTTTCTAAAAATTCTCCTTTATATCTTGCTGGAAGTCGAGAATCCAAAATAAAACTATTTGAATCAATAATTACTCCTCCATGAGTAATATAGTGTTCTTGTTCATCGTCAGCAGAAAGATATACAATTTCATCAGTAACTTTCATTTTTACCTTTTCTCCTTTTTTAACTTTTTTTACCCTACGATAAGGAGTCTCCAAAAAACCATATTCATTGATCCGAGAATACAAAGCAAGATAGGTCACTAAACCAATATTTGACCCCTCAGGTGAACGAATAGGACAAATTCGACCGTATTGAGAAGCATTAATATCTCTAATTGAAAAAGAAGCCCTTTCTCGGGTAATTCCCCCCGGACCCATGACAGAAAGTCGTCTTAAATTATCAAGTTCTGACAAAGGATTTGTCTGATCTAAAATAGTTGAAAGCTGATTTGTTCGAAAAAATTCATTAAGAGCGGCAATTAGAGGTCTGGGATTAATCACTTGATTAGGATTAATTTTTTGATCTGTAGAAAAAAGGCTCATTTTTTCCTTTACCACTCTTTCTAATCGTAAAAGTCCCACTCTAAAAGCATGTTCGATAATTAACTCGCCAACCTGTTTTACTCGACGATTTCCCAAATGATCAATATCATCAACTTTCCCCTGACCATTTTGAAGATTTAACAAATATTTCACTGTATTAACTACATCTTGAGAAGTTAGTATCCAGTTTTCTTTTACATTGGGAATATTTAATTCCAATCTTTTATTTATCTTAAAACGTCCAACTTTGCCTAAATTATAGCGACGATAATTAAAGAACATATTATTAATTAAAGCGTGAGCATTTTCTAAAACCACCGGTTCTCCTGGTCTTAGTTTTTGATAAATTTCAAACAATGCTCCCTCTTTATTCTTGGTAGAATCTTTTTCTAAGGTATTAAGAATGAAACTTATTACTTCTTTGGGCTCACCCTCAAAAGCTGCCAAAATTTCTTCATCGGTAGAAAAACCAAAAACCCGCAGTAGGGTAGTAGCAGGAATCTTCTTTCTCCGATCTATCCTTACCATAACTGTATTATTCCGAGTTACCATAAATTCCAACCATGAACCATGAATTGGCCGAATCTCTGCCGTATAAAGTATTCTTCCAATAATCGGATCTACTTCTCCGGTAAAAAATACTCCAGGAGAACGAACTATTTGATTAACTACTCCTCTTTCAATTCCATTAATAATAAAAGTACAAGAAGGAGTTATTTGGGGAATATCGCCTAAGAAAACTTCTTTTTTACTTTCTTTTCCTGTTTTTTTATTCAACAAAATTGCTTCTACTTTTAAAGGCCGGTCATAAGTTAACCCTTTTCTTAAAGCTTCATCAATAGAACACCTTTCTTTCCCAAAAGAATAATTTCCAAAATAAAGCTCCCAATTTCTTCCTGTAAAATCACTAATTGGAGAAATTTCTGCTAAGGCTTCTTTTATTCCTTTCTCTAAAAACCATTTCCAAGATTCTCGCTGAACAGCAAGTAAATCTAAACCTGGTAAATTTTTATAAATTTTACCCCAGTAAACCCTTTCAGTTTTATTTTTTATGGAGGACATTATTTTTTCGGACGAAAAAAATTCTAGGATGACCTAGAGTTGGACTCAAGGATATCATAAAAAAAATACCTTGTCAATCCCTTATTAAATACTTATTAATGTTTTCTTGATGCTCTTCTATAGTTTTAGCAAAATGAATTTTTCCTTTATTATCCGAAAGGTAAAACCAATAATCACTGGATAAAGGATTTAAAACTGCTTTTATCGCCGCTAGCCCAGGATTACAAATAGGAGTCGGGGGTAAACCTTTATATTTATAGGTATTATAGAAAGAATCAATTTCAAGACTATCTTTAGTAACTTTTGGCCACCAATCAAAATTTTCCAATTGTTCAATTGTCAAATTTTCAAATTGTTCATTAGCAATAGCATATTGGACAGTGGCATCGACTTGAAGGGGCCAGCCTTCTTTTAGGCGTTTAATTAAAATCCCGGCAACTACTGCTCGATCCCCTTCATATTTTACCTCTCTTTCAACAATTGAAGCCAATATTAAGTCTTGATAACTAACTCTCAAATCTCTTGTTTTTTTCTCAAAATTATTAGTCAAAATTTTTATTATCGCTGAAGCGCTAGCAGTTTTAGGAATCAAATAGGTATCAGGGAAAAGATGTCCCTCTAAATCTTTAGTAAGCACCAAAAACTCCTCTATATTAAAATTTTCAATATTAGCTGCTAATCGCCGGGCAAATTCCTCTTTCCGCCAGCCCTCGGGAAAAGTCAGCCAAATATCTTCTGTCCCTAAAGTTAAAGCCTTAGCTATTTCATAAAGATTCCAACCAGAACTAATTTGAAAACTTCCCGCCTGGATTTTTCCTTTTAAGCCCTGAGTATAAACAATAATTTTAAAAACTAAAGAATTACGAATTAAACCTTCTTTTTCCAATCGCTGAGCAATTGAACTTAATTTCTCACCCCTTCTGATTACAAAATTATTTTTGGTTGAAGATTGAAAATCCACAGAAGAAGTTGCCCATTTCCACCAAAAAAAACCGCCGATAACTGTGGCCATAACTGTTATAATGATTATAACCGTTATAACTTTTATAGTCTTACACTTCTTCAAACAATGCACGGCGATATTTTCCCGTCTTCGGATCAAAGATAAAAATCCGACCACACCGGCAGGTTACTTTCTCTATTCCATCTTTTCTTTTCTCTCTTGATCCTTTAGAAAGCGATGTTCCACAACCCACACACTGCCCGCGAGAAAGTAACCAAGCTTGAACCGGGGCAATGATATTTTTAAACACCTGTTTCCTCCTTTCTTAAAAGATACTCTTGTAAAATACAGGCGGCCGCAGCAGCATCTTTTAATAACCCTCTTTTTTTTCTTTTTATTCCTTCCTTAATCATTTTAACAATCGCTTCTCTACTCGTCAAGGTTTCATCTTGAAATTCTACTGGTAAACTAGTTTCTGAAGAAAGTTTTTGGGCAAATTTTTTAATTTTTGAAGATAATTGAGCGGGGGGCAAACCTATAATTATTTTTTCTACTTCGTTTTCTCGACAAATCTCTCCAATTTTGGCAATCACCTGCGGGGAGTTTCTAATTACCCCCAAAACTTGAATTAAACCACTTTGGGCTAAAGCTAAACCAATTTTTTTCAAACCAAAATCAATTCCTAAAAGAACCATTAAGCTAGGAGGGATTAACTAACTTTGCTCTTACTATTAAACGACGTAAATAAGTTCCCGGAGGTACACAGGTTACCAAACTTAAATATTCTCCATCATAGTGTTGTTCTAATACTGAAACATCCTCGGGAGAAACTTCTGTCATCTTAATCACTACATAACGATAGCGAATTCCATCAAAATCTATAAAAATTTCATCTCCTTCGTTAAGAGTCGGTAGGGTAGAAAAAATTGTTTTATAGTTTTTAGGATTGTAAAATTGGGGTAAAACCGAATGCCCAAAGATTACTGTGTTTCCATATTCGCCAGGCAAGGCAGTTCCTGGATGTTGAATTAAATTTTCTAATAAATCTTCTCCGCCAATTGCTACTACGGCATTTTCAATTTTTAGCTTGGGCACAGAGATATTATAGTGGGTAATTTTGCTCTCGCGGGTGGGTAATTTAGGTGCAGCGGGAAACCAATTTTTATAATTATTATAATCATTATAAAAGTTATAAGAACTTTCCACAGGATTAACAAAAGATGGAGAAGAAAAGCGAAAACTTCTCAATTGATACACTAAAATAGGAAAAACAGCATTAGCAATTAAAAAAACTCCTAAAATTATCAATCCATAGTAAAGAAAACGAAAATTAACTCTCGTTTTTTTCGTAGGAATTGTTTTTACATAACAATAAAGCATGTTATTTTTTCCTTATTTCTATTTTAATATTTTTCGCTATCCGCGGAAAGGTGGCTAATTTTCCGGGAAAACGACGATAAATTTTTGCCTCATAGGAATCAATCTGAGGAAGGCTTCCTAAGTAGGATTGACCAATGTCCGGATACTTACCAGCCAAATTTTTCTTAATCGCCTCTAAATCTAAAGTGGGAAATAATAAGGCCCTAAAATAAGCATCAAAAACAGCAACCCCTTCTTTAGTTATATTTTTAAAAGTGAATTTTGTTTCTGTTTCCTCGGGTTTATATTCAAAACCCGGAGGAATTGTTTTTTTAATTTCTTTTTCGGCAAGTTTTTGAAAATCTTGCTCGGAAAAAGTTAAAGCTGTAAAACTTATCTTAAGGCTTAAAGAAAATTCACTTGCCTCTTCACCAACCTTTTTATCAAAATTTTTTTCTTCTACCCTAGAAACTAAAGATTCTTCTATTAGTTTTTTTTCGGAGGAAACTTTTTTTTGCAATTCTTCCAAGGCCTTACTTTTAAATTCTTCGGTTAATTCCTCAAGGAGTTTTTCCTGATCTTCCTTGGCAACTACTTGTACTTCTCTGCTTGTTCCTCCACTAAAAGCTTCTTCATTTTTGGCAACATAATCTGATTTAGAAAAATTAGCAATACTAAATTCTGTCCCCGAAACCAAATTTCCCTCGCTTCCAATTGCTACCGCCGTAACTTTAGTTTTTGCTTTCCCCGGAATCATAGTATAGTCACTTCCCGCGCTTTCAGAGGCAACAGTTACCCTCTCATCTAAAGTAAACTTTAAATTATTGGGGCCAATAATTTGTGTTCCTGCCTCAAAAGTTTTTTCCTGAGGGGTGCGGTTGTAAATTGTTACTTCTCCTTTTGCTGGTTCACCAACCAATTTTGTTCCGGTGACATTTTTTTTCTTCTGGCCAGTAATAACCGTTTTTATTTCTTCTGCTGGTAAAATTAGCTCCTCCTCTTTGGGAGTAGTTATTTTAGAATCAAGTTTAAGAATAAAACTTTTCTCAGAAATTTGTGGTTTAACCCATAAAACCACTTCTGCTTTTGGCAAATACCAGTAGGCAAGGAAAAAAATTCCTCCAAAAAAAAATAAAGCAATAATTGCCAAAATACCTAATTTTTTAAATCCTTTTGGAAATAAAAAACTAAAAGAAATTCTCGAAAGAATACTTTTAATTCCTAAAAATAGTTTAGAAAATAAAGAAAAATTAATTTTTGGTAAATTTATTTTTCTTTGAAGATGGACTTTTTGATAAGAAGAAACTTCCGCTTCTTGAGAAGGAAAAACTTCTTGAGAAGAAAGGGATGCTTTTTCGGCAACATCTTTTTCAAGAAAAAAACCAAGTTCTTCGGGAGAAACTTTTGGCTCTAAAAGTGGCTCTTCTTCTTTCTCTTTTTTTTCAAAGTAAGTTTCCTCTATCGGTGTTTCTTCTAACTCCCTCTCTTTTTCTTCTTCTTTTATTAATTGGACAATAGTGATTCCCTCTTCTTTTTTAATCTCTCTTCCTCCGGCTAAAGTCACTGAGGAGATATCAAAATCAGAAGATAAAACTTCAACCTTGGGAAGATGGAGAAAATTTAGTTGAGAAAAGTTATTCCAAGAAAAATTCATCAGCTCTTCTTTTTCTACTCCTCCTTCCCCTCCATAAAGAATAATCCGCGGCGGAATTACTTCTTGAGGAAGAAAACGAGAAATCCCCTCAACTAAATCTTCACCTAAATTACTACTTCTTTCCACCACCTCATTTCCCAAAATCTTTCCCAGCCTCACTAAAGTAACAGTAATTTTTTTCTTTCCTAAAGAAACCAAAATCGCCGTTGGCGGAATTCCTTCAATAGTTTTAAGGTGATAAACAACTGCTTCAGGAATAACCACAAAACCTATTGCCGTTAAATCAAACTCGCGACAAATTCTTTTAAGAAGCTCAGTTTTTGAAGAAATAACTTTATCTTCTCCAACCCAATAAGAAGGAATTCCAAAAATTATTTTTGAGGGTTCTTTTTCTCCTTCAAGTATTGGTGGTAAAGAAGCATCAATCGCAGGTAAAATCTCCTCTTCACTTTCCCAAAATTGCTCCTCTCCGGTCCTTAAAATTCTCACCGTACTATTTTCTATTGTCCAAAATGCACTTTTTGTCTTTCCTTCTTCAATTTGGAGGGCAAAAAAATATTCTTTTTCCTCTTCTTGCTTATAGATTTTTCCAAAAATTTTTTTAATTTCCATGGGCAGTGTCTACCTTTAAAATAGCATAAATTCGCCTTTTACCAGCACCTATTCCTTCCTCTTTTATAATTTTAACACTTCCAATTTCCCCGGTAAAATTTACATGGGGTCCGCCGCAAACCTCTACAGAGAAAGGTTTTTCTCCTTCTTTTTTTGGCCCAATAAAATAAACTTTAACTTTTTCCCCATATCTTTCTCCAAAAAGGGCTAATGCCCCTTTCTTTTTAGCTTCTTTTAAAGTCATTATCTCCATTCTTACCGGTAAGTTTTCTTTAATTTTCTGATTAATAATTTCTTCTATTCTTTGAATTTGTTGAAGAATTAGCGGTTGTGGATGAATAAAGTCAAATCTTAACCTTTCAGGAGTAATATTACTTCCTACCTGATGAACATGATTCCCCAAAACCTGACGGAGAGCAACTTGAAGGAGGTGGGTAACCGTATGAAGCTTAGTTGCCGTAGAAGAATGATCTGCTAATCCTCCGGCAAATCTTTTTTTTGTCGCCTGACGAGAAAGTTGTTGATGTTTTTTAAATTCTTCTTCAAAAATTTTTTTATCAATTTTCTGGCCCCTTTCTTGGGCAATTTCCTCACTCATTTCTAGGGGAATTCCATAAGTTTCATAAAGCCAAAAAGCAATTTTCCCATCCAATGAGGAATATTTTTCTATTTCCTTTAAACCCCTTTCTAAAAGACGGTAAAATTTCTCCTCTTCTTCTACTAAAACTTGGAAAATTAGGCCTTTTTTCTCTTCTAGTTCTTTATACTCTCCTTTCATTACCTCAATTACCTTTTGTGAAATTTTCTTAGTAAACCCCCTTTTTAAGTCTAAATTTCTTCCAAAACGAATTGCCCGGCGAACCAACCGCCGCAAAACATAACCTTGCTCTACATTCGAGGGTAAAACGCCATCAGCAACCAAAAATGTTGCCGCCCGCAAATGGTCAGCAATAATTCTTATTGGTCGTCGATTGGAAGAATATTTTTTCTTAGAAATTTCTTCTATCTCGACAACAATAGGAGTAAAAATATCAGTTTGGAAAATATCAGTTTTTCCTTGTAAAACTGCCAATGTTCTTTCTATTCCCATACCGGTATCAACATTTTTTTGTTTAAGTTTTTCATAATTTCCATCTGGTTTTCGGTTATATTCCATAAAAACATTGTTCCATATTTCAAAAAAACGACCACAACCATCTCCCGGTCGGCAATTTGAACCACAAGGAGACCTACCGATATCGTAAAAAATCTCACTATCGGGACCCCCAGGTCCGGTCTCTCCAGCTTCCCACCAATTACCTTCTTTCGGTAGAGGGTAAATTCTTTGCCGAGGAATTCCCAAAGAAAGCCAAATTTTTTCTGACTCTTCGTCTTTTGGAGCGTTTTTATCACCGGCAAAAATAGTAACATGGAAACGCCGAGAATCAAGCCCTAAAACCTTAGTTAAAAATTCATAACTCCAAGAAAGTGATTCTTCTTTCCAATAGTCTCCCAGCGACCAGTTACCCAGCATCTCAAAAAAAGTTAAATGAAAAACATCACCTACCCCTTCAATATCCCCGGTTCGTAAACAACGTTGTAAACTACAAAGTCTTTTTCCCAAAAAATGAGGCTCTCCCAAAAGATAGGGGACTAAAGGCTGCATTCCGGCAGAAATAAAAAGAGTCGTTGGGTCATTCTCCGGAACCAACGGCAAATTCGGCAAAATTTTATGTCCTTTTCCGACAAAAAAATCCAAAAATTTCTTTTTCAATTCTGAGGACTTCATCACCCCTTAATGATACCCAAATTCCCCCTCTAAAGC
>Ga0209102_1001270_pt1 | contig 13718 bp, 9 predicted proteins | sample ConPoolayeHmetaG_FD_185483 | JGI IMG/M metagenome (GOLD analysis project Ga0209102, IMG submission 185483) | Hot spring microbial mat communities from California, USA to study Microbial Dark Matter (Phase II) - Cone Pool mat layer H metaG... ... | reverse complement strand
GATCCTTAATTACTTCGCGGCAGGTGATGAAATAAGCATAGCGAAGCCGGATTTCGCGACCCGGGGCGAGACGGTAGAACTTTTTCGGCGGCTCCTCCATGAAATCGTCCCGCTCAATATAAAGAACTCGGCTGAAGGGCACTTTCCTCGTCCCCATGCTCAGGTCTTCGGGGTTGTTGATGGCCTCGAGCTCTTCGACCTTCCCCTCGGGATAGTTGACGAGGACGATACGGAGTGGCCGCAAGACCGCCATGACCCGCGGCGCCCGCTTGTTGAGGTCTTCCCGCACGCAATCCTCGAGAAGGGCCATGTCGACGATGCTATTGGCCTTGGCGACACCGATGATGTCGCAGAAATTCCGGATGGCCTCAGGCGTATAGCCACGACGCCTCAGCCCCGAGATGGTCGGCATCCGCGGGTCATCCCAGCCGCTGACATAGCCTTCCTTGACGAGCTCAAGGAGTTTACGTTTGCTCAACACCGTGTGGCTGAGGCTCAGGCGAGCAAACTCGATTTGCTGGGGATGGTGGATACCCAGAGCGTCGAGAAACCAGTCGTAAAGAGGGCGGTGGACCTCGAACTCCAGCGTGCAGATGGAATGCGTGATCCCTTCGATCGAATCCGACTGGCCGTGAGCCCAGTCGTAGGTTGGATAGATGCACCAGGCGTCGCTCCGCCGGTAGTGCCGCTCCCGCCGGATGCGGTAGAGAACAGGGTCGCGCATGAGGAGGTTGGGGTGGGCCATGTCGATTTTGGCCCGTAGTGTCTTTGAACCATCTGGAAATTCGCCCTCCTTCATCCTTCGGAAGAGGTCGAGGTTTTCCTCGACCGAGCGATTCCGGTAAGGGCTCTCTTTTCCCGGCTGGGTGAGCGTCCCTCGATACTCGCTGATCTCCTCGGCGCTCAGGTCACAGACATAGGCCTTGCCTTTCTTAATCAACTCGACGGCGAACTCGTAGAGCTTCTCAAAATAATCCGAGGCATAGTATTCTCTATCCCCCCAATCGAACCCCAGCCAGCGGACATCCTCCTTAATCGACTCGACATAAGCCTGCTCTTCCGTCTCCGGGTTCGTGTCATCGAAGCGGAGGTTGCAGAGTCCGCCATAATCAGCGGCCAGACCGAAATTGAGACAAATCGATTTCGCATGACCGATATGAAGATAGCCGTTGGGCTCGGGAGGGAAGCGGGTATGAACCCGGCCGCCATACTTTCCGGTGCGGATATCCTCCTCGATAATCTCCCGGATGAAGTTCTTTTTCGATTCTCTGGTGCTCATCGTGAAGCATCTCTTAAGCGTTGGAGGACTTTTTCGCGGCCCAGAAGCTCCATCATCTCAAAAAGGCCGGCGCCGCTCGTCCGGCCGCTGATGGCCATCCGGGCCGGGTGGATGAAACCGGCTGGCTTGACGCCCTTTTCTTCGGCCATACGGCGACAGGCCTCCTCGATAGCCGGCGCAGTGAACGACTCGAGACTGGCCAGGCGCTCGGCGAGGAGAGCAAGGCGTTTTCTGTTCTCCGGGTCATCCAGGAATTTTTTCCGGCCCTCCTCTTCGAAGGCAAAATCATCACGGAAGAAGCATTCCGTCAAACTGACGAATTCCCGGAGCGTTTTCATCCTGACCTTGTAAAGGTCGATGAGTTTCAAGAGGCGGGCATCATCCATGCCGGAAAAATCTACGCCCGCGTCGGTGAGCTGTTCCTTGATAAGCGGCAGGAGCTCAGCCGCTCGTTTTCGCACAATGTGCTCGGCATTGAGCCACCGCAACTTCTGAATATCGAACTTGGCCTGGACAGCGTTGAGGTCAGCGATGTCGAAAAGCCGCACCGCCTCCTCCAAGGTCAAAATTTCATGCTCCTCCCCGGGAAACCAGCCGAGAAGGATGAGATGGTTGACCAGCGCTTCGGGAAGAAAGCCTTCTTTCCGGTACTCTTCGACCGATACGCCGCCGTGCCGCTTGGATAGCTTGGCGCCATCCGGCCCGAGGATGAGCGGCATGTGACCGAAGCGCGGCGGCTCGAGCCCGAGGGCTTCGTAAAAAAGAATCTGCTTGGGCGTGTTCGAAATATGGTCATCGCCGCGGAGGATGTGGGTGATGCCAAGGTCGGCGTCGTCGACGACACAGGCGAAGTTGTAGGAAGGAGAGCCGTCCGATTTGATGAGGACCTGGTCCTTGATTTCGTCCGTCGTCACGCGGATTGGGCCATGGACGATATCCTCGTACTCGACTGTCCGCCCCTTCTCCACCCGGAACACAATGGCCTCGCCGTCAAAATAAGCCTTCCCCTCAGCCAGGAGCGCCTCGGCTTTTTGCCGGTAAAGAGGAAAGCGCTGGCTTTGATAGATCGGCTCTCCGTCCCAGTCCATGCCCAGCCAGCGGAGGTCGCGGAGAATCTCTTCGAGAAACTTCGGGTCCGACCTCGTCCTGTCCGTGTCCTCAATCCGGAGCAAAAAACGGCCTCCGGTGTGACGGGCGTAGAGCCAGTTGAAAAGGGCGGTCCGGGCACTCCCCAGATGGAGATACCCCGTCGGACTGGGCGCGAACCTGACGGTGACCATTTTTTCTCGATTAAAATAGCACACCCCGCCCCCCCGGTCAAACATGACAAATCGGGGACAGTTTACACATTTACCATATTTTTTGCGACCAGGACGAGAATCCCGAAATTGCCGATAAAAGCACCCGACGGGTCCTGTCGTGGTTCACCCCCGGCCAGGCTCGGGGTTGGGATTGCGAAGCCCGCTCGTTTCCCCGGCGAGGAAACTCGCTCCGACTCAGCCTTCGCTCTTCTCTCGCTTCGCTCAAGAAACCCTGCCCGCTCAGGCTTCGACGGGCTTCCTCACCCCAACCCCTCGCCTGTTCCCCCTTGGCATCAAACGCTAGGGTCGGTGTTCCGAGACGCTATCGAAAGCTTTGTTTTTTATATATTAACCACCCCTACCCCTCCTAGCGAATTAGGAGGGGAACAATGGTCAGCGTCTCGGGTAAGGTCGGCCCCCCGAACCACACCACCCCTCGGGTGCACCTGCTATCGTGATAATTTGCTACAAGATCAAGCACTTTCGTTTGATGCCAATTCTCTATTGGCAATTTTGGGAGAATTTTCTTGGGTAGAATCAGCAGGGGATGATGGGCAAAAAGAAAAAAAGAATGGTTCATCCACCCCAATCTGTTTCGCCAGCTGCTTCTCCTTCGCCTTCAGCCCTCGTTCGCCTGCTCTCCCCATGATGGGCCAAGCATCATCCCAGCTCATCCGCAGAATACCCGGGGCACTCAGAATGTCACAAGCCCTCATGACATCAATCGCAGACGCTCAAAAAGCGCTGGAAACCTCGACCTCTCCTCCGCCCAAGCCCCGCCCATTTGCTTTACCCCTGCACCGGACATTTGACCCGAGGAACTCTCGCCTGGAGAAACGTCTTCAACTGCCATGTGTCGAGATATCTCCACACCCGCTCAAAAGTATGATGGTAGATAGACAGCATTTCATCACCTTCATGACAAGGCCATCGCCCACTTCCTCGATGGACCGCCCAGACGTCGATTCGCTGATGAAGAAAATCGAGTCCCACTCTCTCCCCCATCCCAAGGTTCCTCAAGACCCAAAACAGACCCATAAAGCTCTGTATCTTGCATGACTCCAACCCTTTGGGAGTCATTCATTATCACCCTCGGACCCACAGAAAAGTCGGATGAACCATTTTTTGTTTTTCCATGGCTTGGGATGGTCGGAGCGTCAATGGATAAGCTCCTTCTTATCCTTTATTTCTTGTGGAAAGAAAGGAAGAGGGTTTCAAGGTCGAACCCCCTTTGCTCTTTCAGCTTCTCGACGCTTTCCTCAAGGATAATCCGGCCATCGCGGATGATAACGATATCATCGCAAATTCTCTCCATCTCCGAAATCAGGTGCGAGCTCAGGAAGAGAGTCTTTCCCTTCGCCTTCAATTCGAGAAAAAGGTCGCGAACGCTCTTGATGGAAAGCGGGTCAAGGCTGGAAAAGGGCTCATCAACGATGAGGAAATCGGGAGAAACAAGAAGGTTTTGAAGGTAGGAAAACTTTTTCTGATTTCCAAGGGAGTAAGTCTGGACTTTCCGCTCGAGAAGCTCAATAGCGAAACTCATTCTTTGGCTTATCTCACTGACTCTCCGCTCAAAGCCGCCCACCCCGTCACTCACCTTAAACAGACGAGCTGTCGAACTCAGAATCTCCCACCCCCTGAGCCATGGGAAAAAGACGGGATGCTCCGGAACATAGCCCACCCGTTCCGCCCCCAAATCGACCCGACCCCCATCGGCAATTAAAAAACCGAGGATAACCTTGATGGTCGTTGTCTTCCCGGCGCCGTTTTCACCCAGGAAGGAGGTGATGGCATTCTTCCGGACAGAGAAAGAAACATCCCTTATCGCTTCCACCCGGCCATAGCACTTGGCCAGGTTCTCAACCCTGAGGACAGAGCCTCTCATCGCTTCCTCAGCTCCAGGGAACGAAGCTTTGCTTTCTGCAACAACAAAAAAAGGAAAACCAGCCCGATTACGCTGAAGCCGTAAACAAAATGCTTTTCCGAGGCCAGAATGTTCGGGAAAAGCCCAAGAAAAAGGAGGAACTTCAGCCTGCTCCCCCAATCCGGAAAACGACCGCTCGTCAGGCAGTCGATGAACCCCGAGTTCTGGGTCACAGAAAAGAGAAGATAGATGAAAAGCGAAAGCTGACCCAGGATGATGATGAGGACGTTCGACCCCCCTCTCAAATAAAAGCTCAACCAGCCCGCCAAGGCGATGTAATAAATACCGGCGACAAGCCCCATCCCCAACGGAAGGAGAGATTGAGCCGGAAAATCGCCGACGGCGAGGCCATAGCCCGTCATCCCCGCCATGGCCGCCAGCGCCACTCCCGAGGCGATTAGGAAAAGGCAGAAATTCTTGCGCCAGAGATAAGCCCTGAATTTTCCTTTTAGAAAGAGAATATTCTCGAGCTCACCGCTCTCCACCTCATCCTTCATCATGTCCTGGGAGAAAAAAAGAAAGATATGCGGGAACAAGAAGAGAAAAAACTTCAAGCCCATCGAATAGGAGTCCTTAAGCCAGACATAGGCGATGAAGAGGGCGATGACGAACGGGGGGACGAAAGCCGCCTTGGCCGCTCCGACCTTCTTGGCGGTGAGATAAAAATCTACTTTGAGGCGATCTCGAGCAAGCATCGCTTGACCCTCTCCCTCCTCTCCAGATAATCGATATCCAGGTCGTCCTGATAGAGGATGGTCCCTTTGACCAGAATAACCCGAAAAGGCTCGAGCTTGACTCTAAACCGGCGGTAGAGTTTCTTGTCGCTGTCATAAATAATGGGATAGGCGAAGGAATAGCGAGCCGCAAAGCTTTGGAGTTCAGCTGGCGGCTCCTTGGCAATCCCTACTATTTCTACAGGAATACTATATCTTTCGACAAATTCCTTCATCTCGAAAAGCTCCTCCCAGCAAACGTGACAGACGAGAGAAAAAAAGACGAGAAGCTGGGGCCGGGATGAATCGGCTACCGCCTCCTCAAGAGAGGTATAAATCTGCTCGCTCACAGACCTCCTCTGCTCTAACTTCATCCTGTTCCCAGAAGCGGACGTGCTTGCTCTGTCGATTGCCGGATGGAGTCCCTCGTCGAGGGCTCGAGGCTGGCATGAGTCCCGCGTAGTGAGGAGCTGGCTCCTGCCCAGCTCGAGAGGAAATGGCGCCGCGACGAATGAAATCGGCCGAACGAGGAGCCGGGGAAAGCGAAACGATTTTTCATCCAGGCTGACTCCAGCCATCGCTTCTTTACTTTCAGCCACGGCGCCCACGGAAGGGAGCCACATAATCAAAATAAGCACCTTCCCCAGAATGCCCTGTTTCATCAATTTCACCTCTTCTTTGCCGTTTGTTCTCTTTTAATCTTTTCTTATCGTCATTTCATGGCCATAAATGTAATCCCTACCGTCGACCGTCGAGGAGGCATTGCCTACTTTTTTGCTTTTTTTCTCAAGTTATATGTTTGGCTCATCATCTCATCATCACAATTTGACGTTTTACCCACGTTTTTTTCTCATGGCGCTTTCGCCTTTGAAACTTCAAAAATCCAAAGCTCGCCCTGGCTATCCAGCGCGAAAATTCTCTTGCCCGACTGGGTGACACTCAGAGAGCTGACGGGAATGGGGAAATGGATGAAAGCCTCCACGCGGCCTGTCTCATCGACCACCGCCACTTCCTTTCCCGGTTTGACGTCTTGCCTATCCCTATAATCCGGAATAGCCAGGTAGAACCTGCCCGCATGCCAATCGCCGTTCCAGAAGAAAGCGCAAAGCTCCCTCCTTTTCCCTCTTTCTCCTGTGGGAATGGCGACTTTCCGCAACGGATAGTCCTCGCCCACCCTGATCACCTCAGCCTGCCTGCCGCGGCTATCAAGCTTGAAAATATTCTTCTCCTCGCTCCGGCCGAGGACATAAAAATGCCCCCCCTCTCCTCGCCGCAGGAGGATATCATTACGGAAAGTATCGAAAACCGAATTGCCCGAGAAATAGGAATCAAAAGCTTCCCAGAGAAGTTCCCCGCGCCGGTTGAAACAATGGAGCATTTTCTCCTTGCCCTCCCGGCCGGAAGGAAGGTGAGCGACGATGATACGGTCCTCGCCGAGGGCCAGGATTTTTCGCGGGAAAAAACCGACCTTAAACCCCTCCAGGTAGGCCCCTTTCTTGTCCAGAATCTGAACTCTCCGGTTGCCTCCATCAGCAACATAGACGCGCTCACCAAGGACATCCATATCGGTAGGCATGTCGAATTCGCCAGGCCCGTTGCCCTTTCGTCCGAGAGCGCGAAGAAATTGGCCCGCTTCGCTGAAAACGCGGACTTCATTATCCTCCAAATCGAGCACCCATAGCTCGGACGCTCGGAAAAGGAAGGCCACGGCACGGAAGAAGTAAGGACGCGCCCCGCCCTCCGTTGCCCTGCGGACTTCAACTGCCTCATAACGACGAGGTTGATCCGCCCGGGCCCCCGGAGGAAAAACGCTCCCGGCGCTAAAAAGACCGACGACCAGCCCAAAAAGCATTTTGTTCATTTTGTCCTCTGTCCTCTTTCTCGTTCTTTCTTTCCATTCTTTTCTCAGCCGCTTCTCGTTCCATCTCGAAAATCCGCTGAGCCCTCATGAAAAAAGGGTGGGGGTCTCGATTCTCCCCATCATAATGGACGTCGAGACCCCCGGCTGCTTCTCATCAAGAAAAAAGCAGGCACTTCCCCAGCGCCAAGTCGCAGACCGTGAGCATGATCGCCTTCCTGAACCAGCCCTCATTGGATTCGAAAGCGCGAGTCCGGCATCTTTCCCAGTTGTCGTAGCAATAGTCTGCGTCATGGGAAACGGCTTGGGGAACAAACAAAACGAAAAAAGACAGGACAAACCCTGCGGCCAGCGCCAAAGCGATGGCTTTTTTCATCGGAACCTCCTTTCGGCCTCGAATAAGGCAAGTTCCATGCCAAATGGAAGGAGCTTGGCCGATTTTATAAGTTATTGATTAAAAATCAATTACTGGAAAAGCGCCGTCCCCCCGTCGTCTATGCTGGTGTCGATGTCACACCCGGACACACCCTCCTCGCTTCATCTCTTTTATTTCGAGCGAGTTACACTTGTGACAGGATGTCACAAAGTGTGTCCGGGCATGGGAATTTTGATTCCCTTTTCCCTCGCACAGGCTATAGCGGCCTCATATCCGGCATCGGCATGGCGGGCAACGCCGAGCCCCGGGTCAACCGTCAGCACGCGCTCGAGCCGTCGCCCTGTCTCTTCCCGTCCGTCAGCGACGATGACCATCCCGGCATGGATGGAAAGTCCGATGCCCACACCGCCCCCATGGTGAACCGAAACCCACGACGCCCCGCAGACGGCGTTGAGGAGGGCGTTGAGGATGGGCCAGTCAGCGATGGCGTCCGAGCCGTCCCTCATCCCCTCGGTCTCCCGGTTCGGCGACGCCACCGAGCCCGTATCCAGGTGGTCACGGCCGATAACGATGGGCGCGCTGATCTTGCCCATCCTTACCAAATCGTTAATGGCCGCCCCAAACCGGGCCCGCTCCCCGTAGCCTAACCAGCAGATGCGCGCCGGCAAGCCCTGGAACTTGACCTGCTTCTGTGCTTTCCGAATCCATCTTTCGAGAGCCCGGTCTTCCGGGAATTCAGCGAGCACCGCTTCATCGGTGACGTAGATATCCTCGGGACGGCCCGAAAGCGCCGCCCAGCGGAAAGGCCCTTTGCCGACGCAAAAGAGCGGCCGGATATATTCCTGGACAAACCCGGGGATATCAAAAGCCCGCTCGACACCCGCCTTCTGCGCCTGGCCGCGGATGTTGTTGCCGTAATCAAAGGCCCTGGCCCCTCGCTTCTGGAGTTCGAGCATCGCCTCGACATGGACGGCCATGGATTCGTAGGCCCGGCGGACATAATCCTCGGGATTGTCGCGGCGGAGGCGAAGGGCTTCCTCATAGGGAAGGCCATGGGGCACGTAGCCGTTGAGCTCGTCGTGGGCGGACGTCTGGTCGGTCAGGACGTCGGGTGTGACGCCGCGGCGGACGAACTCGGGGATGATGTCGGCGGCGTTGCCGAGGAGGGCGATGGAAAGAGGTTCTCCCTTGTGGAGTGCCGTATCGGCCAGCTTGAGAGCCTCATCCAGGCTCTCCGTCATGGTATCGACATAGGCGGTCTGGAGACGGCGCTCGATCCTCGCCTGGTCGACTTCCACGACGATGGCCACCCCCTCGTTCATGGTCACGGCCAGGGGCTGGGCGCCACCCATTCCGCCCAGGCCGGCTGTCAGGACGAGCTTGCCCTTCAAGCTTCCCCCAAAGTGCTTCCTGGCCACGGCGGCGAGCGTTTCATAAGTCCCCTGCAAAATTCCCTGGGTTCCGATATAAATCCAGCTTCCGGCCGTCATCTGGCCAAACATGGTCAAACCCTTAGCTTCGAGGCGGCGGAATTCGTCCCAGGTCGCCCACTTGGGGACGACAAGCGCATTGGCGATGAGAACGCGCGGCGCCTCCTCGTGTGTCTTAAAAACAGCCACCGGCTTCCCCGACTGGACGATGAGCGTTTCGTCGTTGGCGAGGCTTTTCAGGCTGTCGACGATGGCCCAAAAACACTCCCAGTTCCGGGCTGCCTTGCCGGTCCCGCCATAGACAATGAGCTCCTGCGGCTTTTCGGCAACTTCAGGGTCGAGGTTATTCATCAACATCCGAAGGGCGCCCTCCTGGGCCCACCCTTTAGTTTGAAGCGCGGTACCACGCGGCGCTTTTATGGGCGCATATTCTTGCTTTTCCTTGACGGCCATTTTTCTCCTCCTCTTCCCAAATTATACACCCAAAAATGGGGACAGTTTACCCATTTACCCTATTTTCTCATATATTTCCCCCCCTGTCAGAAAAAAATGCTCCCCAAAATTTTCTACCAGCCATTAAATCCCTCTCTTTCCTTTGAACAATAAAAAGGGTATTAAAATTCTCTCCAAGAATTTTAGGAAAATTCTGTTGACGAAGGCAAATTCATTGTTATAAATTTTAAGTGCCTGGATGAGAGCAACAAATCGTTGCTCTAACCGAAATTATTTGGGCTGAGGTTTGAAAATTCGGGAAAAGGAAGGCCAGATCCTAAAACCCCAGCCTGGGCGCTCTGACGAAAAGATGACGGATAGGGCTGTGGTCCTGCTTTTGGAGCCAGACGAGGGCCGGAGGAATTTACTCCGCTTCCTCTGTCAAGATATAGGCTCTGTCCACGTCGCAACGACCGTTGACGAGTCCACCTCTCTCGCCTCTCTATCAATCCCCGATGTCCTCGTCGTCAGCCAAACCCAAGCCATCTATTCCTCGCTCCGCGCCATCCTCTCGGAAAAGTCGAGTGTCCTCATCGTTACCGAGGAAAAAGCAACCTTAAGTCAGGTCCTGGAGAACTGGCCATCGGATCTCATGATCGACCTCATCCCCTTTCCCGCTGACGAACCATCCCGGGAGAGGTTCCGCCGCATCCTCCGGCGGAGCATCGAATATGCCCGGCTCAAGCGGGAGCTGGAAAAACTCCGCTCTTCCCCTGGCCCAAACGAGGAAAGGATCAAGGCAGTCTACGCCGAGGTCAAGGAAATCAAGAATGTCATCAACAACAACATCGTCAAGGAGATGGAAAAACGACTCTCCCTCCAGGTCCGTTACCTTTGGTTCCAGAGGCGGAAGCAGAAAATCGAGGAGCTCATCAAAAAAATCCACATCGCCGACGACGTCAGCAGCCTCCTCGACACCCTGGCCGACATCAAAGAGCTCATCCAGGCCAGCGGCATCACCTTCTATATCCTCGACGAAAACGAAACCTTGGGCAAGTTCCTCAAGCCTCTCGTCTGGGACGACGCCTTTCTCTCCCATGCGGAATTCTCCCGTTACATCGCCCTCCTCGACGCCCACGATTTCGCGGCTCAGGTGGTGCGCCAGCAGGAGGACATCAACCTGGCCAGCGTCCCTCTCGACAAGCGTCTGGCCAAACGTTACGTCGACCATCTCAAGCAACCCCTCCATAGCCTGCTCGGTGTACCCATCCGGCACGAAAAAGAAATCATCGGCGTTCTCGAGGCCTACAACAAGCTCCACCGGGGCGAGGTAAGCCGCTATGGGTTCAGCCGGGAAGACGAGCAAGTGCTGCGGGGTCTTTCCGAGCATATCTCCCTGGCCATGACCAAGCTCAACCTCATCCAGTATGACGCGCTGACCGGTCTTCTCCGGCCCGACCCCTTCTTCGAGAAGGTCCTCCAGAAGGTGAGCCTCCAGAGCAAGCGGCGGCAGGAGATGGCCTCTTTCGCCCTGGTCATGGGGGATGTGGACTGGTTCAAGCATTACAACGACCGCAACGGCCACGAAGCCGGAAACCGGCTTCTTAGGGAGCTGGCCCGGGTGCTCAAGTCCTCCATCCGTGAGGATGACCTTATCTGCCGCTATGGGGGAGAAGAGTTCCTCTTTTTCCTGACCGGCATCAAATCGCTCGAGGAAGCGTGTATCCTGACCGAGCGCATCCGCAAGAACGTCGAGGAGCATTATTTCGAGAACGAGGAATACCAGCCCCGTTCCAACCTGACCATGAGTTTTGGGGTGACCCTCCTGCCGAGGAAGGAGGAGTTCTATGCTTCGATCAACAAATACGAGCTCAAAAAAATAGCCATCGAAGCCGATATGGCCATGGCCGAGGCAAAAGGGAAAAGGTGGCGTGCGGGCAAGAAGCTTGAGCTCGAGGAGAAGGATTTAACCAAAAACAAGGTCTGTGTGTATAACCGGGAGCTGGCTGAAGCGGGGGGAAAGGGGACACTGATCAAACCCTACCGCGAGGAATTCTTCGAGGAGAAAAGGAAACATCGGCGCCATTATGTGTCCACACTTCTCCTCTATGCTGAGGACGGCACCTTCAAGGTGACCAAAACGGTCAACCTCAGCCTGGGCGGGGCGCGGATTTACTCTGAATCAAAGCTCCCCCTGATGAAAACCATCGACCTTCTTCTTGTCCTGGACAACAAGGCGACCTCGTTCAAGGGGGATATCGTCTATTCTCTCAAAGCCAGCCCAGAGTCGACCCTCTATTACACTGGGCTCAAGTTTAAGGATATGTCTACGGTGGGAAGAAGGATGCTCGAGAACTATCTTGCTTCTCTACCGGCGCGAGAAGGCATCTCCTGAGGCCCGCTGGCGGGACCCGCTCAAGCCTCGAGCTCGTCGATCAAAGCTCTGAGATAAGCTGTGGGTGGGGTTATTCTGGCGTAGAAGGCATCCTTGAGAGCTTCGACCTGGCTCCGGAAAGCGTTAAAATCGGCCGGGTTGCTCCAGTTCTCCATGCTCAGCTTCTCGAGGATGTCTTTGAGCGTGTCCAGGCCGAGGATTTCCTCAGTGAAGCGGGGAAGGGTGGCCCCTTCCCTCTCGCTCATCTTGACGTAGCGAAGGAGGTATTTGCGCAAAAGCTCCTGGTGGTTGATGATTTCCTGCTTGATGAAGAACTGCTCTTTGGGGGATTCCGTCTGGGAAAGCTTGAGGTAAAGTCTCTTCGCTTCCTCCAAGGATTCATCGACGGAAGCGACGATGTGCTCGCCGTCGAGGATGAGCTTATCCCCGTTCTGGAAAAAGCAGACCTCGCCGTTGCCGTTTCGCGTCTCGACCCGGCGGTACTTCTCAAGGACTTCGAAGAGGCGCTGGAAGCTCTCTTTTTCCTCATCGAAGATTTTTTCCTCAGCCAGGGCCTCGGTTTCTGCTTCACCCACTTCTGCCTCACCCGGCTTCTCCCTTTCCTCGGCTTCTTTTTCAACTGCGGCTTCCTCAGCAAGCGAACTCTCCATGATCTCACTGAGCTCGGGAAACGTCGTCGGCGCTTCAGGCTCGATGGCCTTGCCTTCTGCGGGAGCAGCGGGCGCGGTTACCCCCTCGCCGACTTCCCTGGCTGTCTCTTCTTCCAGGGCGATTGTCTCGGATTCAAGGATTTGCTTGATCTTCCGGAGCTTCAGGAGCTCCTGCTCCAGGTCAATCTTGACCGCTTCCTCTTCAGGCGCTTCGGGAAGCTCGGCCACAATGCCGAACCTGTCTTCGAGGTCCTTCTTGTAGTAATTGATTCTTTCCTCTGCCGTGAGGTGGAGCGATTCGAGCTTCTTATTGAGTTCGCTAATGGCCCGAAGCTCTTCCAGTGTCAGGCTGGCCAGTTTCTCGATTTCCGTCTGGTAACCGACTGCTTTTTCAAAATGCTCCCTGATCTGGCGCTGGAGAGAGGTTCTTTCCGTCTCGAACTCGCTGATGACCGTCCGGTAGTCGTGGAGAATCTGTCTTCCCTTATCAAGCTCCCTCTCGATGGCTTCGAGCCTTTTCCCGGCCTCTTCCTTGATCGCTTTGATCTTTTCCTCGAGCTCCTGCTCAATTTCCTTCTTTTTCTTGGTCAGGATTTTCTCGAGCTTCCCCTCGATTTCCTCGATGACGGTGAGGGAATCCCTCGTGTTCAGCGTTTTCTCAGCCATGGCACCTCTCCTTTGCCCTGGCAAAAACTCTCCAGGATGGCGAAGAGCGGCGAACAAAAAATTGCCTCTCTCCAGACCCAGGGAGAAACAAGGGAGAAAAAAGCGCCTCCCTCAATACTACGGCAGCGACAGCGCTTCTAACCCGGTTTCCTTCCCTGATTAATCTTTCTAAAATTCTAACTACTAGTTTCCGGATAATTTTTTTCTGTGCTGATATATTAATCCCGACGGGGAGGGTTGTCAAGGTCGTCATACCCGGTCGGTTGAGGTAGCTCCTGTTGCTTTTTTCACCCTGCGTTTTTCGCTGGCAGGCGTGTAACTCCATGGTTAAGCCTTTCATTATTTCATCCGGGCATAGTTTCTCAGACCGGCTTCCGGATGGCAATCACCTCTTCAGACGATTCTCAGGAGTAATTTTGCCCCGAAAGTCTCACCCACAAAGATGACCGACTCTCGCCACGGACGACTATCTATGTTTTTCACAGATTTCCTGTGGTCCAGCTTCACTTTGGAAGCTCACGAACCCGATAGAGACATATGAGGCCAATTGAACCTAATAGGGTTGATGGTCTTATAGGGTTGATAATGGGCAAAAAATGAAGTATAAGAATCGCCTGGGCCAGGAAGAAAGCCAGACATAACGCGTCAGATGCGGGCCAAGGTAGGAAAGGCAAGGAAAAAAGGAGAGCTTGGA
>Ga0209102_1001269_pt1 | contig 13721 bp, 11 predicted proteins | sample ConPoolayeHmetaG_FD_185483 | JGI IMG/M metagenome (GOLD analysis project Ga0209102, IMG submission 185483) | Hot spring microbial mat communities from California, USA to study Microbial Dark Matter (Phase II) - Cone Pool mat layer H metaG... ... | reverse complement strand
TGAATTTGTTTTTAAAATGGATAAAAAGAAGTTTTTAAAGTTCAATTGGGTTTGGAAATACTTGCCTTTTTTACTTCTCGAAATTTATTTCTTCCGTTTTATTTATAATGGTTCGGCGGGGATGTTCTCCGGGTTAAAAAATTGGAAATTTATTTGGGCATTTCCAGCCAGCCTGCCACTATATTTTTTTGAAGTGGAGAGACTTTCTGTTTGGACTTGGGCAACTAAAAATTGGGGATTTAATCCCTTGCCGTCCGATGAGATATTTTTAATTTATTTTGGCTCCTTCATATTTTTATTGATTATTATGTTTACTGTTTATCTAGCGATGAAAAATGAACATCAGAAAGTTCTGTCAATAATTTTTTTGTTATCAGGGGCTTTTATTTGTTATTTTCCGGTGGCGCTGATGGTCTTGTCAGGGAAATATTCAATTGAACACATCACGGTAGTACATTGGCGCTACCTTTGTCTTTCTTCCTCTCTCGCCTGTATTTTGGCGGTTTTAGTTATTTTTCAAGGAGCTGAAGAAATTCTAAGACAAATAGATTTATATTTATACAGGAAAGGAAAAGAAGATGCGGAGATTAAGTTGTGTCTTAGGTACCCACTGTTACAAACAGCTCTTCTCCTTCTTCTTCTTTATCCCCATCTAAAGATTAACAAGAAAATGCTCAATGAATTTCTTTACTCCTCGCGAATGGCAAAAAATTTTTTTAGAGGTCTTAAGAGTAGCTATGTGAGTTTTTCTAAAGAAACGGTTTTGGCGATTGAAGGAGCCGAAAGTGACGGAAGTCCAAATTTTTTCCAAAATCGGTATTTGTTTGAAAATATTTTTGCCCTTTATGCCAATCCCAACAATCCGAATTATCTTGAAAAACAAAGATCAATGCCTTTCGATGGCGAGGAAGCTTTTAATCGGAGGCAAGATACTTTGCTTTATTACACCAACCTTAGATATTTTATTGTCGGGAATCATCAATTTATGTACGATCCTAATAACAATATTAGTTGGTCTAAACCAAATCTTCCTTGGATATTATCTACTTTCGACCGAGAATTTTTAGGAGCGGTTTACGGTTTTTTCGACCCGGAAAAATATGTTGTTCTATCTTTATCCAATAAACCGGAAGAATATGGACTATTTTCCGATTTGACTGAAAAGAGGAAAACCCAATTAAAGGAATTCTTAGATTATTATTGTTTTAAAGGGGGAAAGAAGAACTGCCATAATCGGCCTTTGCCGGCAAAGTCCAATAACAAAATAATTGAGGAAGTTTATAAAACTTTTTCTCCAAAAGGAAAAGAGATTTTTACTCATCTTATCTTAAAGCCGGTTGATTTGCTACCCGACTTATTTACTTTAAAAATTTAATTTTTAATATAATGTTGTCGTCGGCACATATTTATGAATAAGAGCTACAATTTTTTTAACAAGCTTTTGCGGGTAGTTTTTGCCCTCATTCCAGTTTATGTAATTTATTATGTTTATAATTCAATTACACAGGCGCATTTTAATTGGGAAGACGCAATGTTTTTAGGTGACGCGGCAAAAGTATGGACAAAAGGGAACTTAAAGCATGTCTTTACTCCCTGGATGAAGAATTACGTTCGTTTTTTTCGCCAACCACTTTTTGTTATCTTTTATAAAATTTGGGGCTATAATGCCACGCCTTATTTTACTTTTGTTTTAATTTTGCGCTTACTGAATGTTTTTTTAATTTATAAATTGGCCATAAAATTGACAAATTCAATATTAATTTCTTCGTTTGCTTCAATTTTTTATGGCATTTATCAGATTAACTATCAGGCAATGTTTTGGCTTTCCTCCGGAACCAAAGAAGAGCCAATGGTGACTTTTTTCCTTCTAACATTGTTGAGCTTTATTTTATATTTAGAAAAAAAGAAACGAAAATTTTTGTTTTTATCCTGTTTATTCTTTTTTATCTGTTTTCATTGCGAATTTAAAGCCTTTAGTGTACCTATGGTTCTTGTCGCTTATGAATTTGTTTTTAAAATGGATAAAAAGAAGTTTTTAAAGTTCAATTGGGTTTGGAAATACTTGCCTTTTTTACTTCTCGAAATTTATTTCTTCCGTTTTATTTATAATGGTTCGGCGGGGATGTTTAGTGGTATCAAGAATAAGTCGTTTTTAGAGGTGTATCCAGCCAGCTTGCCATATTATTTTGTTACCATTAATACTCTTTTGCGGTGGAGATTGGCGACTCGTGATTGGGGATTTAATCCCAACAATACTGACGAAGCTTTTGTTCTCCCGCTTGGATTAATTGTAATGAGTATCCTGCTAATTTATTTAGTATATTGGCGAAACAGGAACAAAGACATTAAGTTTAAAAATACTCTATTTTTATTAACTGGAATATTTTTTAGTTATTTGCCGGTGGCGCTAATGGTTGCTTCGGGATATAACTGGTTGTCGGTGATAAATGTGCATTGGCGCTATTTTGCTCTTCCTTCATCCTTAGCCGGGATTTTGGTTGCTTCCTTTGTGTTTTGGTTGTTCGAAGAAATACTCAGATTAATTAATTTTTACTTAGCGAAAGTAGGTAAGTCGGACCAGGAATTAATTTTTATCGGAAAATACCCGGTTATTCAGATTATTCTCTGCTTAGCGATTTTTAAAAATCATTATTTGATGGTCAAACCGCTCGTAAATGAATATGTGTTAACCTCTTCTTGGTCTAAGAAAATATTTCAGGATCTTAAAAAAGCCTATCCCGTCTTTGAAAAAGAAACTGTTTTGGCGATTGAGGGTGTTGAGGACGACAGCACTCCGAGCTACTTTCACAACCGCTACCTTTTTGAGAATATTTTTGCCCTTTATGCTAACCCCAACAACCCTAATTATTTAGAAGAACAGAGAAATTTACCCTTTGAACCAAACGAGGGTCCTCACCGGCGGTTACCAAGAGTACTTTATTATACTAATCTTAAAGATGTCCTGAACGGCAATCATCAATTTATGTACCAAGCGGGTTACAACGTTTCTTGGGCACCCCCGAACATTAATTTTTTACTACCGACTTACGATCGGGAGTTTTTAGGTGCGATATACGGTTTTTATGAGCCGCAAAAATTTGTGGTGATTAAATTTGCGAATCGATATGATGATTATGGAACATTTACTGATCTAACACAGCTAAGAAGATCTCAAATTCAAAAATTTGTTGATTACTATTGCTTTAAGGAGGGAAAGAAGCTTTGCCGCAAGCCTCTGCCGAAAAAATCTGAAGACAAGGTGATAAAAGCGATTTATAATGATTTTTCTCCAAAAGGGAAAGAAGTTTTTGACTACCTACTTTCTTTACCGATTGGAACACTTCCTGACATTTATAATATACATTTATAATATATCGGGGTTAATTTTGGTAAAGTTTTCTAAGATAAACAGTTAAGGGAAAAAGAAAATAAAGACTGCCGATAAGAATTAAAGCAAGCTTTGGAGAATTGCTGAAAGTTAAAGATAAAAAGGTAAAAGCCATTCCAAAAACTCTTCCTGCTCCCAACAAGAATTCCCGGCTAATCATTCCTATTTTAACATCAGATATTTGGTCTAGGACTAATGTAGTAACAAAAGTGCCATTAATTGTTATTAAAAAGCTTAAAGTTCCAGAGAGAATTGTCCACCAAAAAATATTTGAGGCTAAACCAAGACCTACAATTAACAAACCTACCAAGAAAGTAACAGGATAAAGGATAATTTTTCTTCTTTTAAATTTGTCGGAAATATATCCCAGAAAAATGGAAGCAGCGGTGGAAAGAAATGCCAGATAACTTAAAAACTTGCCATAAGGAAGAGGTTGACGGATAAAAAACAAAGTGAAAAGGGGGACAGAAGCCAAACTGACAGACTCTTTGGTTCCCTCCAAAAAGAGCAAAAAATTTATTTTTTTAGTTTTTAAAAGACTTTGACCCAACTCACATTTAAATTCAATATAAGGCAGAAACTTGATTAACCAGAGGGTTACGAAGAGAATAAGGATGGATATTAAAAAGACTGAAGAAAGTCCATACTTTTGCCCGAAAAATCCTATCACTAAAGGGATGGTAATTCCCAAAAACGGGCCAGCGAGAGTGAAAAGGCTGGAACTGGTAGCTCTTTTATCCTTGGGAGTATTTTCAAAGTACAAGGTGTTATAAGTAATATAGAAAAAGACCACTGTTAGGCCGGCCAAAATCCCTGAAAGATAAATTTGCCAGGGGTGGAAAAAATGATAAAAGCTGGCCATGAGTAGAATTTCTGAAATTAAGGCCAAATAAAAACTTTTTTTGGATGAAAATTTTTTAGTAAAGAGGAGCATTATAGGAGGAGTTGCATAATCAATAAGATAAAAAAGACTAGCTTGAGAGAAGCTAAATCCATTTTGAATAAACCAAAAAGACATGAACCCCCGGCCGATACTAACGGCCAAAAGGAAGGTTAGAAAGAAAGAATAAATTCTAAAGAAATTTTTCACCTTTGATTTAATTATACTTCTGGGGCGCAAAGAAATCTTTAAGCTGCCCTGAGTGCTTCACCGATTTCTTTTAAAAACTTAAAACCTTGTTTTTGGTTAGGCGAGAGAGGAATTTGACTGGAGATTGGCATCATCACCTCTACTCTTAAAAAGTCAATACTAGGGATTTCTTTTGCTGCAGCAGCTAGTTCAGCCAATAACCCCCGGCCTTTTAATAAATCGGAAACATCTTCTTTTTTTGGAGGATTGATATCAACGACTTCAACCTTGCCCGAACGAGAAAAAACATTAAATTGTGTTTCCCATTCTCCTCTTGGTTGGCTTACGGGTTGGCCAGGAAGACTGGTTTTACCGGATGGAAGTAAATGAGAGGGATCAAAAACTAGACCAAACCCTTCTCTTTCGGCTAAATCCAAAATTTCAGCGGGGGTGAGATTTAACCCTTGGTGAATTTCCAGCAAGAGGCGGTTTGGCGGCCACGCTGTTGTTACCTTATGGGAAATAAATGTGGTTTCAGAGAAAGTAGTCATTAATTCTTTTAGGAGTTTTTCGCAAGTTGCTTTTCCCGGGAAGAAAGCGTCCTGAAGAATCGGAGGATGAGTTTTGTTGCCGCCCAACCTTCTGGCGTAACCTATTAATCCGGCAAGGACTGCTAGTGGCAGGGAATCATAAGGAGTTGGATTCCAAGCGTCTTCAAGGTGAACAACGGTTATCTGACTTAAGGAGTCTAGTTTGTTTGCAAGTCCTCTAAAAGGAAGTACACAAGCATATTCATAACCTGCCGCTTTGACTTCAGCACATAACTTTTCTAAATCTTTTGAAGTGCAGGTGAGGAGTAGTCCACCGGCAAGATTGTATTCTAAATGAGGCGGTGTTTCTGGATTCTTCATTGGGGAGATTATAGCAGGCAAAAGCAAAAATTGACATTTTAATAGAGTATAATGAATTTTGAATGAATATTCTTGGTCATGCTTATGTGGCGACGGAAGCAGTAAAAGGGAACCGTGAGCTTTTAATAATTGGTTCGCTTTTGCCAGAATCTTCGCCTTTTATTGCTGATAATCCTTTTTCCTGGGAAGAAATTCATGAATCAGGAGAGAAATTTTTGAAGTTTTTAGACCAAAAGTATTCAGAAAAACGTGATTTAGCCATGGGTATATTAGCCCATTCTTATAAATTTGGAGCAGATAAATTTAGTTCACGGATTGAAACATTTATTAAGGGAGACAAAGAAGAATTAGTTCAAAAGATTGTAGATTGTTCTGGAGTTGGACTAGAGGCAGCCAGGAAATGGCGGATTCATAATTATTTTTGGTGGGGAGCAGATGTCTGGATTTTTAAAAATAATCCGGGATTTGTTAAAGAGGTAAAAAGAGTTTTAGAAGAAATGGATATTTCCGAAGTTTCCCGATTATTAGCAGAGTGTTTTGATAAAGATTTTGAAAAAGTCGAGAAAACATTTAAGAAACTATTTGAAGGAGTTTATAGGCCTAAAGATTTGAATTCTGTTGCTGGTTTTGCTCAAGTTTGGGCCAGACAGGCAGCTGGTTTACCGGAAAAAGATAGAGTTAATCCTCAAAAAGCAGCCGCATTATTTGAAGAAATCTATTTAATGTTGGAAAATCGGTGGGAAGAAATTATGGGAGAGGTGATTAGCGAAGTGAGGAAGAATTTAAATCCCCGTAATTTTTGATTTTTTTCAGGAATTTTTCAGCCCTTTTAATTCGTTAATTTGTTTTTTGTTACTTTTCCTGCGCTTTGGGTTATAATATATTAAATTTTATGAAAATTGTTATTGGTTATCCACCGCTAGATTCAGGAAAAGGTGTTCCCCAAGTTTCTCAAAATCGTCAATTTCAGTGGACAGTTTCCGGTCCTTTGGCCTATTTTATCTATCCAATTATTCCTGCAACAGCAGCAACATTACTAAAATCTAAAGGATATGAAGCTACCTGGCTTGATGGTTTGGCGGAAAAATGGACTTATGAAAAATGGCTTAAAGAGCTTAAAAAAATTAAACCTGATTTGATTGCTTTAGAAACCAAAACCCCGGTAATAAAACAATATTGGCAAGTTGTTAAAAATTTAAAATTTCAAATTTCAAATTTAAAATTGGTTTTAATGGGTGATCATGTCACCGCCTTACCTGAAGAATCAATGAAAAATTCACCTGTTGATTTTGTTCTGACAGGCGGAGATTATGATTTTTTGCTTTTAAATATTGCTAATTATTTATCAAAAGGGGAGAAGTTAGAACCGGGAATTTGGTATAGAAATAAGTTAAAAGTGAAAAGTGAAAAGTTAAAAGTTAAGGAAAAAGATTACGAATCCACGGGGAGATTTCAACTTAATCATGATTTAAATTCTTTGCCGCTAATTGACAGAGATTTAACGAGATGGCGGCTTTATGCTTATAAAAATTCCAATTTTTATCGTGCGCCAGGGGCCTATACCATGTTTGGCCGAGATTGTTGGTGGGGAAGATGCTCTTTTTGTTCCTGGACAACTTTGTTTCCAGGTAATTGTTACCGGGTTGTTAAAGTAGAAAAAGCCTTAGATGAAGTTGGGCATTTAATAGAAAAATATAAGGTCAAAGAAATTATGGATGACAGCGGTAGTTTTCCCACAGGCGATTGGTTAAGGGAATTTTGCCGAGGGATGATTAAAAGAGGTTATAACAAGAAGGTGAGAATGAATTGCAATATGAGATTTAATGCCGGTTTAGATGAAAAAGATTACCAGCTAGTGGGAAAAGCCGGTTTCAGATTTATTCTTTATGGTTTGGAATCGGCCTCTCAGCAAACTTTAGACAGAATTAATAAAAATTTAAAAATAGAACAAATTGAACCGGTTTTGAGATGGGCAAAAAAAGCCGGTTTAATGCCTCATTTGACAATAATGGTAGGTTATCCTTGGGAGAATGAAAATGATGTTAAAAAGACAATTGCCCTGGCAGAATATTTTTTTAAAAAGGGTTTGGCAGACTCTTTACAAGCAACAATAGTTATTCCTTATCCAGGAACTCCTTTATTTGATTATTGCCGGAAAAATAAACTTTTAAAGACCTTGGACTGGGATCGTTATGATATGCGTGAGCCAATTATGAAAGCAAAAGTTTCGGATGGTAAATTAATGGCAGCTGTTCGGAGTCTTTATAGCCGTTCAATTTGGACACCGAGGTTTATTTTGAACACCCTTTCTCAACTAAGGTCAATTGACGGCTGGAAATATGTTGGATTTCAGGCTTTAAAATACTTAGGTAAACTTTGGGAGTTCAAATGAGTCAGGCAACTTTTTTCGACCTGCTTAGACATATATTGGTAACCTCTTTTTTGGCGGTTTGTTTTTGGCGAAAATATAAAGATATCAGATTAATAATTGTCTCTCTTTTCACCGGCCTTTTAATTGACTTAGATCATTTATTTGACTATTTTTACTGGGCGGGCCCAAGATTTAATTTGAAAGAATTTTTTGACCCAACTACCTATGTCGTGTCGACCAATAAAGTTTTTGTCTTTTTTCATGGGTGGGAATTTTTGCCAATTCTTTTTCTTTTGGGCGGAAAGCTTGAAAAAAAAGTTCCAGGATTGAAGTACGCTTTGACTTTACCGTATTTATTCCATTTAATTATTGATCAAATTCCCCACATAAATTCGCCTTTTGCTTATTGTTTTGTTTACCGGCTGATTAATAAGTTTAGCCTTGTTGCTTTTAATGGCAGATAAGACTTTACCGACAATTTCAGTTTTGATGCCGACCTTAAATAGGGAAAAAATTATTGGAGAAGCATTGAAATCTATAAGGGAGCAGGATTATCCTCAAAATAAGATAGAAATAATTATTGCTGATGCGGGTTCAAAAGATAAAACTTTGGAGATTGCCCAAAAATATGGGGCCAAAATTTATCCGAATCCCTTAAAAACCGCTGAAGCCGGTAAAGCGGTTGCTCTCAAACACGCCAAAGGGGATTTTATTGCCCTAATAGACTCGGATAATGTTTTGCCTACAAAGAACTGGCTGAGAGAGATGTTAGTTCCTTTTGCTGATCCAGAAATAGTAGGAAGCGAACCAATTGCTTTTGCCTATAGGAAAAAAGATGGTTTTATTGATCGGTATTGTGCTTTACTTGGCATGAATGATCCTTATTGCCTTTTTCAAGGGGTTTACGACCGTTATTCTTATCTTACCGGGAAATGGACAGGAAGAAAATTAAAACAAGAAGATGAAAGATACTATTTAAAAATTGAGTTAAATAGAAACAATCTCCCAACCCCCACTATTGGAGCAAATGGGACAGTTTTTCGAAAAAGTTTTTTAGAGCAGAACAAAATCGGTAAATATTTTTATGATATTGATATTTTGACTATGGCATTAGAAAAAGATAAAAAAATTTATTTTGCCAAGGTCAAGAATGAAATAATTCATTATTACAGTGGTTCAAATTTGAGAACCTTTATTCGTAAGCAGGAAAGGCGAATTCGGGACAATCGTTTATATCGGAAAGTGAGTCTTCGCCGTTATGATTGGGGCAGCGTTAATCGTTTTGGGGTTTTCAAATTTTCCATCCCCACCATATTGACTTTCCCCTTGGTTGTTCAGAGTATAATTGGTTTTGCCAAAAAGCCAGATTTGGCTTGGTTTTTTCATCCGATTGCCTGTTGGTTGACTTTAATTATTTACTCATTCTATTCATTAAAGAGTCTGTTAATACCCGAGGATTTTGTTCAGATTAAAAAATGGCGGAGAAATTATCAGTAAGTATAATTATCCCAACTTATAACAGGAAAGAAGATCTTAAAAGATGCCTTCGTTCGGTTTTTAGGCAAAATTTTATTAAAGATACTGAGGTGATTGTGGTTGACGATGCTTCAACCGATGGGACAAAAGAGATGGTAAGAGAAATGTTTAAAAGGGTGAAAGTTATAGAAAATGAAATGAGGTTAGGGGTGAGTAAATCAAAAAATAAAGGGGTGGTAGAGAGCCGGGGTAAATATCTTTGGTTTTTGGACTCCGACACAGAGATTTCAAAAAATAATTGTTTGAAATTCTTATATGAGTACGGAGAAAGTAATTTAAGAATGGGGAGTTTGGGGTGTGAGCTGATAATGAGGGGGAAACAATGGATGATTCGGGAACATCAATATTTTGACGCCGACATTACCTTTCCAAGAAGTAAAAAAAATATTGAAAAACCAGTTGATTATCTTGCTACCTGTAATTGTTTTGTGCGAAGTAAATTAGTTAAAGAAATTGGCGGTTTTAACGAAAAATATTATTACGGGTATGAAGATGCCGAATTGGGTAAAAAAATTGTCGATTTGGGTTATTTGAATATTTTGGATTCCAGGGCTGAAGTTTTTCATTATCGGAGCGAGAAGTCAAGGACAGCAAATTATAAAATTTTTTTCAAAAATAGGATTCGGTTTTGCCTTTGGAATTTTTCTTTCAAAGACCTTGTAAAGTTGCCATACTTTGATATTAAGATCTTTTTTGAGGGAGCTAAAAAGGCAAAAACAATTCTCCAAAAAGAAATTAAAGGCCAATCGGCCACCACAACCACTTTACTTTTTGGAAAATTTGGATTGGCTTTAGAGTACTTTGGGGGTCTTTTTTATGGTTATCTGTGGAATTTGTTTTTTTTACCCAAAACTTTACTTATTGATAAAAGAAAATATCGTTATGTATAAGTATCAATACTGGATAAGGGAATATTTATTTAGGGCTCTTGCTAGTTTACCAACTTTTTTCCAAAAAAAAATACTTTCCTTTTGGGTTAAAAGGCAAAAGAAGACCTTGTCGAATCTGTTGACCCCGGCACAGATTATTCTTTATGTAACCAACCGATGTAATGCTCGTTGCCGTCATTGTTTTTACTGGCGAGAAGTCGCCGGAGGAAAAAAGAAAGAATTGACTTTGAAGCAAATTACAAAGATTGCCAAGAGTTTGAAACATTCCTTGAATACATTATCTATCACCGGGGGAGAACCTTTTTTAAGGAAGGACTTGAGTTTAATTGTAAAAACTTTTTCCAAAATTAACCGTACTCGAAAGATAAATATTGTTACAAATGGGTTTTTTACTAAAGAAATTCTCAGGCAGACTAAAAAAATAATTAAATACCCCGTTGATTTAAACATTCAAGTTTCGTTAGATGGGTTGCAGAAAGTTCATGACCAGATCCGAAGGGTGGCAATTTTCACCGCTGCAGTTGAAACCATCCGGCAATTGTCGGAGATTTCCCTGACTAATAAAAATTTTCAGGTAACCATTCAATGCACCATAACTAAGTATAATTTGAACGAGATGGAGAAATTGATCAAGTTTGTTAAAAATAACTTGTCGAAAGTTCATTTAGGTTTTCAACTTGTCCGATCTTCCAATTTTGACGTCTATAATATCGATTATAACTTTCTATCCGGTCTAGATTATAGTCAAAAAAAACCACTTTTGTCCATACGACAGATGGAGAAAGCCCTTAAAATAATGGAAAAAAATTTTGACACCCAAAACTCTTTATTAAGTTCTTATGTTAATGTGATGAATCGCCATATTGTCAAAATAAAAAAAAAGAAAAAGTCTTTTGTCAAATGCTTGGCTGGTATTTATGACGCTGTTATTTGGCCTGATGGACAAGTTTCTATGTGCGAGTTTACTAAACCATTTGCCCGATTGAGCGATTACAACTACGATTTTTATCGTCTTTGGACAAGCAAGGCTGCCATTTCGGCGAGAAAAAAAATTAAATTTTGTTTTTGCACCCATAGTTGTAATTTAATGAATGCGATGCAATTCGATGAGAAAGTACTTTTGGAGGTGCTGAATGAGCAAAAGTCAAGGTTATCCTGAAAAAAAGGTTAGCGAAGACGAGGCGGAAAAATATTTGCGACCGGCTCTCCAGCTTAAACACTATTGGTATTTATACTGTTTGCCGTTTATAAAATATTTTTCCTTAAAAAAATTAGCCAACTTGCTTTTGAATTTATACGAGTATAAGACAAAAAGGATATATTTAAAGTCGGTTCCGTGGGTGATTTATATCGACCCCGTTAACGCCTGTATTTTACACTGCCCATTGTGTCCAACAGGCCGAAATGATTCTCGTCAAGAAAAAGCCACGATGAAATTTACAGATTTTAAAAAGATAATTGACAAAATTAAGCCATATCCCTTTTTTATTTATCTTTATAAATGGGGAGAACCATTTTTGAATAAAGAAATTTTTAGGATGGTTGATTATTGTCATCAAAACAAAATTGGAGTATTGATGCATTCGAATTTAAATTTTTACGACGAAGAAATTCTTAAAAACATTGTTTCGTCCAAAATAGACTACTTATCTGTCTCGATTGATGGGTTTACCCAGAAAAACTATAGTTTTTACCGTCGAAGAGGGAATATTAAAAAGGTTAAAAAAGCGTTGGAAAAAATCATTTACTGGCGGAAAAAATTAAAAAGCCCTTATCCCAAAATTGTTTGGCAGTTATTGCTTAACAACAGGAATATCGGTGAAAGAAAATTGGCAGAAGATTATGCAAAAAAAATAGGGGTAGATGTTTTTGAGAGCAGACCCTTATTTTTGGATATGGAGACTAAATTGAGAAATGACTATAAGGATTATAAAAAGTATTTGAGCCGTGTTTGTTCCTACAAAGAGGCTAGCTATTCATCTAATCCCCACCATTGTCGTTATTTATGGATTGGTTTAACTGTAAATCCGCGAGGTTATTTGGCGCCATGTTGCGCGGTTTATGCCGATAATGATAATTTTGGCAATATTTTTAATGGGGAATTAAAGGACATAATCAATTCTGAAATTTTTACTGAATCAAGAAAACTTTTTACTAAAAGAAACTATCAGCCTAAAAGATATACAGTTTGTCAAAGCTGTCAGTGGTATAATAAAGCTTAAATTATGAAAAAAAGGTTACCTATGGTTTCAGTTGTTTTGGCAACCAAAAATGAAGAGGCCAATATTGGTAACCACATAGAATGTCTTAAAAAACAAGCTTACCCGGCGGACAGGATTGAACTGATAGTGGTTGATTTAGATTCGACTGACAAGACCAGGGAAATTGCTAAGAGATTTACAGACAATGTTTTTAATTTTCCAGAAATAGTGAATTTGAAGAGAGTTAAAAATTATCGAGGCGCCCAGGTGAATTTTGGCGTTGCTAAAAGTCGGGGAGAAGTTCTTTTTTTACCGGATACGGATATGACCTATGAGCCGCAGCTAATCAAGGAAGCCGTGAATTTAATTTTCCAAAGAGGATTTGATGCCCTTTTTGTTCCGGAGGAAATTGTCGGTACCGGTTATTTCGGCAAAATCAGAAATTTTGAGAGAAGCTTCTATAATCAGACTTGTATCGATGCTCTTCGTTTTGTGAAAAGAGACCTTTTTGAGAAAATTGGCGGTTTTGATGAAAAAAAAATAGAATTTGGTCCGGATGACTGGGATTTTACCAAAAGGATTAAATCTACTGGCGCCAAAATAACAATTACTAAAGCTAAAATATTTCATAATGAGAAAAGAGTTACTCTGAATAAGTATTTTTCTAAGAAGGCTAAATATGTGGCAGTTTTTGATAGTTATATAAATAAATGGGGAATTGAGGATGAGGATGTTAGAAAACAATTTGGTTTTTGGTACCGTTATTTTGGGGTGTTTTTGGAAGCCGGAAAGTGGAAGAGATTTTTAAGCAGGCCTGATTTGGCTTTAGGAGTTTATTTCTTAAGGTTTGTTGTTGGACTTATCTTTTTGTCGAATCTATTAAGAAGAGGAAATAAATTAGCTAGATGGAAAAATTTTCTTTTAAAATTAAAAACAGATTAACGGCGAGAAACAAATTTGTGATTGATTATTGCGGTCGGGTGGAAGGGAAAAGGGTTTTGGATATTGGGTGTTCGTTTGGTTGGCTAGAAAAGGCCTTGTTGGCCAAAGGAGCCAGGGATGTTGTTGGCATCGAGCCAGAAAAGTCGCTTTTTTACGACGCTATAAAGGAAGTTCCGGGGGCAAAATTTAAGATTGGTTCTGCTTTAAAAATCCCTTTTAAAAAAGAAACCTTTGATATTACGATTTTTTTAGAAGTTTTAGAACATTTACCGAAAGGTTCAGAAAGAATTGCTTTTTCAGAAATTTCCCGGGTTACTAAAAAAGGAGGACGGCTTATCTTTTCTACCCCAAATAATCATCTTCTTTCTTGTCTTTTAGATCCGGCTTGGTATTTCGGTCATCGGCATTATAAT
>Ga0209102_1001268_pt1 | contig 13722 bp, 12 predicted proteins | sample ConPoolayeHmetaG_FD_185483 | JGI IMG/M metagenome (GOLD analysis project Ga0209102, IMG submission 185483) | Hot spring microbial mat communities from California, USA to study Microbial Dark Matter (Phase II) - Cone Pool mat layer H metaG... ... | reverse complement strand
AAGGCGGACCGCTCAAGCCCTTGAAGCTTGAGGGCCAGACGGTTCTCCAGAGCAGCGAATTCTTTCCTGATCGCGCTGGCCTGTTGCCTTAAGGAATGGAGGCTTTTTTCATAATAGTTGCCGGCGACCAAGGCAGGCAGGAAGAAGGAAAGGACATAGCAAAGAAGGGAGAGACAAGCCCCAACCGAGAAGCCAAGGAGGAGCCTGTGCCGGCCAAGGGGACATTTGGGGGTCATAAAAGTTTCTGGGCTTTGAGTTCGGCGATTCGCCAGTTCAAACCGGGCGGATGGCTATCCGCAGTCAAATAAAAGAAGATAAGGAAAACGTATTGATCGTTGTTCCGGTTGTTCTTGAAGGACCAGCGGGATTTGAAGATGGAGTTTTTCCCCCTCGTCAAGGGGATGGATTCCTTGTCGATAAAGAATTCGAAAGTCGTGTAGGTGGAAAAAATTCTTCGGAAGAGGAAATAAGCTTGATCTGCCGAGACGTGGTCAGAGAAGGAAAGGGGTTCAGGGAGGGAGATGTAGAGGCGCTGCTGCGAAGTCAAGAGGGGATGGAGAAGTCTGGCATCATTTTGGAAAAAAGCACGTTCGATGTCCTTGATGGTTTGAGAAAAGAAAGCCAGACTGAGAAGCAATGGAAGGATAGCGACCTGGGCCATTAATTCAATATTAGCACAGGTTTTTTTGAGAGGGCAAGAAGCCCGTCTAGCCTTTCGGCTTTAACGGAGATAACCTAGGGAAAAGAGGAGATTTTTCCAGAATTCTCGGCTGGCAGCCAGGTTTAGCCTTCTTTTTTCTCTTCTTCTTTTTTCTCTTCGGCTTTGGCTTCTTCTTCGAGTTTCTTTGTTCTGATAGCGTCCTTGATGCTGCTGATGCCGGCGATCAGAGCGATCAAGCCACCAAAAAAGAGGATAGGCGGGATGCAGCCGAAAACGAGTTCATAGAATTCTCGCCACCAGACAAAAATCACCAGCACGATGCCGCCGGCCATGGCGATAAGACCACCGACGATCGCCAGGTACTTTCCCATAAGCACACCTCCTCTTTTAATTTGTCGAGGCGCATTATAGCAAAATTCAGATGGCCTCGCAATAATTTTTTTATGAAAGCAAGCATCTTTCATTCTGTGATGAGGATGGGTCCTGCCAGGCGTATCCCCATCCATCCTCCCGTCACCACCTCTCCATCAGAGTTTTATTATGGTCACGCGGAAAAACATGCTTCCTTCATGAAATAGACTGAAGTTAGTACTTTGGGTAGAATAATTTAGCGAAAGGAGAGACCATGCCCATTTTAAAGCCAACGGCAAGGATAGTTTTATGGCTTGCCTGTCTTTCCTTCCTGACCGCCGAGGGGCAAGAAGAAAAAATTCCCGGGCCGTTCTTTGTTGGCGGGATCGGAGTTGAAGCGGGCAAGTCAGCCTCCGGGTACCTCAAAGTTCCGGAGAAGGATGGTGTCGGAACGAGTATCCCGGTCACACTCATCCACGGAGCCAAGGAAGGAAAATGCTTGGCCTTTGTTGCCGGAGTTCATGGATATGAATATCCGCCCATCCTGGCTCTCTATCGCCTCAAGGAAATGGTCAATCCCCAGCAGCTGGCGGGAAAGCTTATTCTCGTTCACATCGCCAACTTACCCGCTTTCCAAAAAAGGACCATCTATTACAATCCCTTCGACTGGAAAAACCTCAACCGTGTTTTTCCCGGGCATCCGGAAGGGACACTTTGTCAGCGGATTGCCCATGTCCTGACCGAAGAGGTCATCAAGAAATGCGATGCCCTCGTTGACCTCCACTGCGGCGACGGCAACGAGGCCCTCATTCCTTACACTTACTGGATGACATCAGAGAACGAGGACCTCAATGAAATGACTCGACAGATGGCCCTTGCTTTTGGCATCAGCCCGATCATCATCGACGATACACGCTCCAAAGATTTGGCCGATGCCCGATACTTGGGCAACACAGCCATTCTCCTGGGCAAGCCGGCCATCACGACAGAATCTGGATATCTGGGCAAAACCGATGAGGCGTCCGTTCGCCGCAACCTGACCGGTGTCCTCAACATCATGAAGCTTTTCGGCCTTCTCGAGGGAAAACCCGATTTTTTGGGCGAACCCGTCTGGATCGACCGCTATGAAGTGGTCTATTCCAAAACAGATGGTCTCTTTTTCCCTCGCTTCGACAGAGGGGCCTATGTCCAAAGGGGACAGGTCATCGGTATCACGACTGATTATCTTGGCAATGTCAAGGAAGAGCTTCGCTCGCCCTTCAGCGGGTTGATTCTCTACATCATCCACACCCCGCCGACGAGTGTGGGTGAGCCGCTCTTCGAAGTGGGTAGAATCAGGATGGAAGAGGAGGCCCATCGCTCCTCTCCTCCATTTCCAATCGCGAGGCAGCCTTGAAGGATATCCGAGCCGTAATTTTTGACCTCGATGGGACAGTGGTCGATGCCCCTTACGATTGGAGGGAAATCCGGAATCAAATGGGTGTCTCCGGCCTACCTATCCTGAGTTACCTCGAGGGGCTTGAGGAGCCGGCCAAGTCTCGCCAGATGCGCCTGCTCGATAAGTTCGAGAAAGAAGCAACGAAGAAGGCCAAACTCAAGCCCGGAATGAAAAAATTCCATCTTTTCTTGAAAAAGCAGGGTCTTCAGATAGCCCTGGTGACAAACAATTCACGACCGAATGTTGAATTTCTGCGCCGCAAGTTTGGGCTTCGATTCGACGCGGTGCTGACGAGGGAAAGTGGCCTGTGGAAGCCTTCGGGGGCTCCCTTTCGGGAGGTCATGGCCCAGCTCGGAGTTCAGCCGGAGCAATGTGCGGTCATCGGGGATTCCCTTTATGACCTCAAAGCGGGTCAGGAGGCCGGAATTAAAAACATCTTCATCCTCTGGGAGAGAAAGGGAGTAAGCGCTCCTGAGGGAGCCGAAATTTTCTCTTCTGTCAGCGCGCTTCAGAGGAGATTCGTCGAACTGCTCGGCGTCAAAAAACCTAAGGTGCTTGCTCGAGCAGGCCAACCGAAAAAGAGGAGCCGAGTTCCCAGGGAGGAAGAGAAAAGGAGCTGATAAGGCCGCACCATCTGAGCCGATAATGTTTTGCTACTTCTCAACTCTGATGGCTTCTTTACTCGTTTTATCGCGTATGCTATAAAAGGGCCTTCCAAGAGACGAAAAGGAGAAGGAATGAGCGAGGCGACCCTGCTCGTCCTGGCGGCCGGCCTGGGCCAGCGGTATGGGGGGCTCAAGCAGCTTGATCCTGTGGGTCCGGCGGGTGAGACCTTGCTCGATTATTCTCTTTATGATGCCTGCCGGGCCGGCTTTAGCCGGGCTGTATTTGTCATCCGTCGGGAAATGGAGGCTGCTTTTTGGGACACTGTCGGTGATTACTGGGAAAAACGGTTAGCCGTCCAGGTTGTTTTTCAGGAGATCAAGGCCGCCCTGCCACCCTCGTTTCGAATCCCTTCCGAGCGTGAAAAGCCGTGGGGAACTGCTCATGCGGTGCTCGTCTGCCAGGATGTTGTTACCACTCCCTTTTCCGTGATCAACGCTGACGACTTTTATGGGCCCTCAGCTTACCAAGCTGTATATGCCTGGCTTCAGAAAGGAGCAAAACTTTCGGGCGACCAGGAAGAATATTGTTTCGTCGGCTATAGCCTCGCCGGCACTCTCTCTGAATTTGGAGCTGTTTCCCGAGCCGTTTGTTCTCTGGATGAGATGGGAATCCTGAAGGGCATCGAGGAAATGGTCAGCATCGAAAAACAGGGCCAAGTGATTCGAGCCCGTCGGGGGAAGGGAGAATGGATCTCCATGACAGGGGAAGAGATTGTCTCCCTCAACATGTGGGGATTCGGCCCCTCCGTTTTTCCGCTTCTCACCGAGCATTTCTCTCTCTTCCTCGAGCAATCAGGACAGGACCCGACGGCCGAGTTTTTTTTGCCCTCAGCCATCAATGATTTCATCCAGCGGGGGCAGGCGCGCGTCCACTATCTTCCGGCGCGGGAGAACTGGTTTGGGGTCACGTATCCCTCAGACTTGGCTCTGGCCCGCGCCCGGATCAAAGAGCTCATCGCTCGCGGCCTCTATCCCGAAAATATCAGACCATGAGGATGGAAGACATCAAACCCGCTGACCTGGCTGGAATTTTCTGCGAATTTGCCATAGACGGCGAGTTTGCCCAAAGCCATTATCTCAAGGTCGGGCATATCAACGATACATTCTTGGTTGAAGCGGAGGGCAAGGGAGGGAGAGAACAGTTTATTTTCCAGCGCATCAATCATTTTGTTTTTTCCGAGCCTGAAAAATTAATGGACAATTTTCAGAAGATCACCCGGCATCTTCGGTCCAAGCTTGAGCAAATACCCGGGCACGACCCCGACAGGGAAACCCTCAACCTTATTCCTTCGCGCTCGGGTCGCTGGTTTCATCGGACACAGGGGGGAGAATACTGGCGCGCTTATCGCTTTGTCGGGAACGCCCATATCCTCAACGTCGCCAGTCAACCCGAGCAGGCCTTCGAGGCTGGGCGGGCCTTTGGCTGTTTCCAGAGATTGCTGGCTGATTTGCCGGCCGACTCTCTCCATGAGACTATTCCCTTTTTTCACCACACCCCTCGCCGGCTGGCCCGGTTCAAAGAAACGCTGGCGGCTGATCCTTGCCACCGGGCCGCTCTGGCAGAGGATGCCATTGCTTTTGTCCTTGAGCGCGCCGACACGGTCTCGGTCGTCACCGACGGGCTTGAATGCGGTCGCCTGCCCCTCCGGGTCACCCACAACGACACCAAGATCAATAACGTCCTTTTTGATGACCAGACGGGCAAGGCCATCTGCGTGATCGATTTGGACACGACCATGCCCGGCTCTGCCCTGTACGATTTTGGGGATATGGTCAGGACAACGACATGCCGGGCCGAGGAGGATGAGACCGACTTGTCTCGGGTCAAGATAGAAATGGACCTTTTTTCTTCCCTGGCCGAGGGTTATCTCCACGAGGCAGGAGAATTTCTCACGGCCGCAGAGGTCGACCTTCTCGCTTTTTCTGGAAGATTGATTACCTTCACCATCGGCCTCCGCTTCCTCACTGACTTTCTCGCCGGCGATGTCTACTTCCGGACGAGCCGGACCGGTCACAACTTGGACAGGGCCCGGGCCCAGTTCGCCTTGGTCAAGTCCATGGAGGAGAGAGCTGGAGAAATGGAGGAATGCGTCCGCTCGTTGAGCCGTAAATAGGGGCAGGTCTTCCGCTTCCCTTGTTTTCATCTATTTTAAAAAGAACCAGTGGGGAGGAAGAGGTTGCTTTTCCAGGCCCGGCCCTTCGCACCAGACCTCAAGCTGGCGAGCGCCTGACTTCTGAAAATAGGAGACGGCGAAAGGATATCTTCCAGCTTCGAGGACTATTTTTGCACTCATCTCTTTGATGCCGAAGAGTCCCTCGTTGCGCACCACTTCTCTTTCACCGATGCTCATAGCTGCCCCATCATCGCTGAGCAGGGTAAAGGTGTATTCTCCCCCCACCGGAATATCGATAAAACCGTGGAAACGAACGGCAAAATCTCTTTCTCTTGGGTTGATGGACTCGAGAAGCAAGTCATAGACGCGACCTGTCTTGAGCGGAGTCGCTCCTTCAAGGACGGGCAGTCGGAACCAGCTTCCTTCGTAATAATCGTATTCAAGTCCGTTCTTCTCCTCATCGACGAGGCTGATAAAAGTCCGGATGGTTCGGCTACTTCGTCCGCTGGGAAGATAGGTGCGGGCCTTGAGAACCGCACTCTGGTTGATTTTGACCGGGAGGGTGTAAAGCGGGGATTGTGGACTCGGCTCAGAACCGTCCAGGGTATAACGGACCTCTGCCCCAGGGTAGGGGAGGCCGATTTCGATGGTCAAGGGCATGAAGTTGATTCTTCGTCCCCCCAACCCTTCAGGCGGCGGCAATCGGAAGTTCACGCCCATGGCCGCCAGGCGTTCATAATGAGCGACGAGGCGCCGCTCAAAATCGGCGAATCGGCGAAGGTCTTGAGGGGTCCAGACAACCTCGCTCAGGGCCAGCAAGCGGGGAAGGAGCATATACTCCACCTGCTCAAAAACGGGCATGTATTCTGTCCAGATATTGGCTTGGGCCCCGAGGACATGTCTCCCTTCTTCGGCGTTGAGCTCGGCTGGGATGGGTTCATAGGCATAGACCCGGTCGATCGGCAAGAAACCGCCGATGGCTTTGGGCTCGTCGTATTTTCCCTGGTAATAATCAAAGTAGCAGTGGGATGTGGGGGTCATGACGACGTCATGTCCCGATTTAGCCGCCTCGATGCCGCCGGCCGTGCCTCGCCAGGACATGACCGTGGCATTCGGCGCCAGGCCACCCTCGAGGATTTCATCCCAGCCGACGAGCCTTTTGCCCTTAGCGTTGAGGAATTTCTCGATCCGACGGATAAAATAGCTCTGGAGTTCAGCCTCGTTGGCCAGCCCTTCCTGCTTGATCCGCTCCTGGCACTTGACGCAGTTTTGCCAGCGGAGCTTGGGCACTTCATCGCCGCCGATGTGGACGAACGGACCCGGGAAAAGGTCGATAACTTCGCTCAGCACATCCTCGAGGAAAGCAAAAGTTTTTTCGTTTCCAGCACAGTAGACATCATAAATGATTCCCCATTCGGTTCCCACTTTGAATGGCCCACCTGAACAGGAGAGTTCAGGATAGGCAGCGAGCGCTGCCTGGCAGTGGCCGGGCATCTCGATTTCCGGGACGATGGTGACGAAACGCTTGCGAGCGTGGGAAACGACCTCGCGAATTTCCTCCTGGGTATAATAACCCCCATGGGGTTGACCATCGTCCATCGTCTCCTTGCGCCAGGCGCCCACCTCGGTCAGACGCGGATATTTCTTGATTTCTATCCGCCAGCCCTGGTCTTCGGTGAGGTGCCAGTGGAAAATATTCATCTTGTACTTGGCCATTATGTCAATGTATCTTTTGACGGACTCCTTGGGGAAAAAATGCCGGCCCACATCGAGATGGACACCTCGCCAGCTGAACCTTGGCTTATCCTCAACCTTGAGGCAGGGAAGCCGCCAGGCAATGCCTGGGGCGGGCTGACCTTTTTCCCAGGCCGGGGGAAGAAGCTGGGTCATTGTTTGGAGACCGTAGAAAAGACCGGCGGGTGAAAGCGCCTCGACGGTGACGCGGTCCCTCGACACGGAGAGGCGATAGCCTTCCGGACCCAACCGCGTCAGGCTGCCCCTTGTTCGGAGAAGGATTGTGCCCTCGGGCTGGGGTCCGCGGGCCTCTTGGAGCGGCACGGCGAAGCCGGTCGCCTGACGGAGTTGAGTAGCCAGTTCATCGGCTATGGCCTGGACCGCTTCTTCCTTCGATTCGAAAGCAACCCTCGTCCGGGCACTGATTTGAAAAAAGCCGGACCGAACTTCTATTCTTTCTGGCTTGGGGATGATCGCCCATCCCGTCTGAGCGACATTTTTCCCGCCCGAAACGGAAATATGGGCGAGCAAAAATAGAGAAATGGAAAACAGAATGCCGAAAAAAATTCGAAGAATGGAGTGGTTCATTCTGCCTCCTTTTTTCAGGGTCAGCTTGGCCTTTTTCCTTTATGCCAAACCCAGGATTTTGTCAATGGTCAGCCTCATCCCCGATGGCTAGTGGAAACATCGGTCAGACCTGTCGTGGTTCCCCGACTTGGCGCGGGGTCGTGATCTCGAACTCGACACGGGATTCGACTGGTTTTCTCTGCCAAGCCCGAGACTTTTCGGGAGCACCTATTCCTCCGAAAGAAGGGCACTTTTCGTTGATGGGATTTTTTTGATGGCAATGGCCGGCACCTCGAGCCAGGAAAGGTCTTGATTTATGGCCGGCAATCCATAAAAATGGAGGGACTGGAGTGAGGTCAAAACATGGAAAAAGAAAAACTCTTGCTCATCCCCGGACCAAGCCCCGTCCATCCGCGGATCATCCATAGCCTGGCGCAGCCGACGGTTTCCCACGTCGGGCAGGAAATGGTTGAAGAAATGACGGGGGCACTGGCCAATCTAAAAAAAATCGTTTTCTGCGAGAGGGGGGAGGCCTTTCTCATCGCCGGAGCAGGAACTCTGGCCATGGAGATGGCGCTGTTGAACACTGTCGGACGCGGCGATCGCGTGCTCATCCTTTCCCAAGGTTATTTTGGCCATCGCATGGCAGAAATATGTCGTAGCTTTGGCCTTGAACATGAGGTCATGGCTTGTCCCTGGGGAGAAGCTGTGCTGGCTGAAGACCTTGAGAGAGAGCTCACTTCGAAGGGTTTCCAGGTCGTTGTGGCCACCCATGTGGACACGGCCACGGGCGCCTGCGCTCCGGTGCGGGACTACGCAGAAGTCCTCCGCGGCCGGGACGTGATCTTCATTCTGGACGGCGTGTGCGCGACGGCAGGAATGGAGGAAAGGATGGAGGATTGGGGAATTGACGTCATCCTGACCGCCGCCCAGAAATGTTTCGGTGTGCCACCTGGTCTGGCCGTGCTCGTCCTTTCGGAAAAAGCCTTGGAGAAGAGAAGGTCATTACCCTCCATCCCTGCCTATTACGCCGACTTGCTCCGCTGGCTACCCATCATGAAAGACCCGACCAAGTATTTTTCTACTCCCTGCGTCAACGAAATAAGAGCTTTCTATGAAAGCACCCGCATCGTCCTCGAGGAAGGTATGGAGCAGAGGTTTCTTCGCCACAGCCGCTATGCCCGGGCTATCCGCGCCGCCCTGGAAGAGCTGGGCTTCGCGCCCTACACGGACAGACGTTTTCTGGCTGACACGCTTTCCGTGGTGAAGTACCCACCGGGAGTAGAGGACAAAGCCTTCCGGTCCCGCTACTATGAAAACGGCGTTGTCGTAGCGGGCGGGCTGGCCGAGACAGCTGGCCAGGTCTTCCGGATGGGTCATATGGGCAACATCTCCTCCTCTCAGGTTTATTTTGCCCTCGAGGCCATGGAGAAGACGCTCACCGAGCTCGGGTTTGCGGTCAAGAGAGGAGCGAGTCGGGGGGTAGCCAAGGCCATTCTGGGTGAATAAGGGGAGGTGAGATATAATGGGAGAAGAAAGGCGATGAAGAGTCGGGTCTTTTTCCTGCCGGCTGATCGCCGGGAGGGAGAAGGAGCTCTGGCCGAGAAGACGGAAAGGCTGTTTCTTGCTCTTGGACTCCACCAGAGGATAACGAAAGAGGATTTTGTGGCGATAAAAATCCATTTCGGTGAGAAAGGGAACACAGGCTTCATCAAACCAGCCTGGCTGACAGGGATGGTTCGCCAGTTACGGGCGAGGACAAACCGGGTTTTCTTCACCGACACGAACACGCTCTATATCGGAGAACGGTCCAACGCTGTCGATCATCTCCGGCTGGCCGCAAGCCACGGCTTTTCCCTTGAAAAAACAGGCGTGCCTGTCCTCATCGCTGATGGCCTGGCTGGCGAGAACGATGAGGAAATCAAGGTTGGGCTCAAGTGGGTCAAGGCGGCTAAGGTTGGCCGGGGAATTACGCAGGCCGATTTCCTGCTCTGCCTCAGCCATTTCACGGGTCATGTGCAGACAGGGATGGGAGCGGCTATCAAGAACATGGGCATGGGATGCGCCTCGCGGGCGGGCAAGCTCGAACAGCACTCTGACGTCCGCCCCCGCATCAACCCCAAGCTCTGCCGCAATTGCAGTCTCTGTCTCGATTACTGTCCGGCCGGGGCCATCGTCCAGAAGGAAGGAAGCGCTCACATCCTGGATGAGCGGTGCATCGGATGCGGCGAGTGCCTGGTCGTCTGCAAGCTCGGGGCTGTCAAGATGCGCTGGGATTCGGATTCGGCGCGAGTTCAGGAGAAGATGGCCGAATACGCTTTCGCGGTCTGGAGCCGGTTCAAAGAGAAAGCTGGTTTCCTCAACTTCCTCCTTCAGATTACCAAGGATTGTGACTGCATGGCCAAGGACCAGCCCGAAATTGTCGAGGACATCGGCATCCTTTCTTCAGCCGACCCTGTGGCTCTGGATAAGGCTTCTGTCGACCTCGTCGTCGGAGGCCGAAAAAAAGATGTTCTCCGCCTCGGCTATGACCTCGACTGGTCGGTCCAGCTCCGCCACGGCCAGGCCGTCGGCCTGGGCTCACTCGAGTATGAGCTGGTGCGCCTCGAAACTGAAGCCCAGGCCGGAAGCAGGCATTAATCGCAGGCGAGATAGGCAGTGCACAGGCCGCCGCCGGCTGAAGCCGAAGTCCCGCAGCCGTCACAATCCGTCTCTCCGCTTGAAGGCTCGGGAGCGGATTCACACATAACTGTTATGCCGCACCAGCCGCCGCAGCATTTCGGGCAATTGCAATCCGGGACGCTTTCAATCTGGGCCATGAGCGGCGCAATGTACATGACCCGCATGACCTTGCCGTGACAGGTGACGTATTTTGTGCCCGGCGGAAGGTAGACGATGCCATTCGTGCAGACCTCGATGTACTTGGCCGAATCCTCCGGGCTGTTCGATTCTCTTCCGACAGTGGTGTAGGCGGCGGTGAGGATGAGGACGGGGAGGAAAACAAGCAGAGCCTTAGAAAATCTCATACCCAAACCTCCTTTCAAAAAATTGTAGTATTCATAAGAATAAAGACGGAGATGAGGGGGGAATTTTCTCACGGGCCGGGATTTTTTTCTGGCCACCGGAAGAGGAGCTGCTCTTGGTTTGACGGCTGTCGTTTTTTCTTTTATAAAATTCACCGTTCATGAAAAATTTGAGCCGGCAGGAAGAAGAATTCGAGGACCTTCTCAAGGTTTTTTCGGAGTCCATCCGGGCTCAGGTCTTAGATAGCGGATTGATGAAGCGGGGCATCGACCCCGAGGATATCATCCAGGAAATCAAGGCCCGTTTATGGAAAAGGCTGGCCAGTGAGAAAAAATTGGCCCATCCTCCGTCTTATATTAAGAAAGTGGTCAGCTCCGTGCTTATCGACGAAATCAGGAAGGCGAGGATGCAGGAAAAGGCCGTGCGCCGCACCATTGAGGAAAAATCCAGGCTCTTTAAATCCAGTCGTCCGAACCAACAGTCGGACGAATACATCTCTCAGGCGCTCGAGGAAGCAGTCGGCTCGCTCGTGGAATCCCGCCGCCGAGCGGTCAAGCTTTTCCTGTTCGGGCTCACCGTCGAGGAAATTTCCTCTGTCCTTCGCTGGAGTCAGGACAAAACGAGGAACCTCGTTTACCGAGGGCTTGCCGATATAAAAGAAATCCTTAGCCGAAAGGGGGTTGAATATGAAGATTGATTTGGACAGCCTTAAATGCCTTTACCAGGCTCAAACTCAGCTCAAGCCTCGACCCGATGGCGATTGCCCCGACCCGAAGCTATTGGTTTCCCTTCTCCGCTCCGAACTATCCCGGAAAAAAGCGGAAAAAATCATCGACCATATGCTGGCCTGCCCCAATTGCCGGGAGGAGTTCAGGTTTCTGCTTGGAGTTTTCAGGGCTGAGAAAACTCTTATTGACGAGCTTGAGGTCTGGCTCAAGGAAAAGAGTTTTTCTGTCGGGCCAGAAAAAAAGCCTTCTCGTTTTCGAGTGAAGCGGTGGCCACCCTTCCTTCGCCGTGGGCCCTGGCCTGCCGTCACCGTGGCCACGGCTGGTTTCCTGGTCGTTATTTCTGTCCTTCTTGTCCTGGTTTTTCGCCATCCCGAGAAATACCGGGCCGACTCCTCAGTCAGGGTGGAACTTCTTGAACCCGTCGACGAGAAGGTTTCTCTATCTTCCCCCGTTTTCCTCTGGAAGAGTGTTCGCGGTGCCCATTCCTATATCCTTCAACTTTTCGACCAGAACCTGAAGCTTCTATGGAAGAGCGACCGTATCTTCAGCACCAGCTTTATTCTTCCGGCTGAAGTCGCTCACCGTCTCTCCCCGGGCCAGGTCCATTTCTGGATGGTCGTAGCTTTTTCGGATAGTGAGGAGGTAGCTTCGTCTTTAGAGAGGTTCGTTCCGATTGAATGAACCCGGAAGGCTCAACGGAAGCGGAGGGCGCTTGAGCCATCGCCGTGGAGGACGAAGGCGGCCCAGAAAAAAGGGTGGGAATAGCGGGATTCGAGGAAACGGAGTTTAGCCGAGCGCAGAGCTTCGGCCTTATCTTTCTCCACGGCAAGAGAATCATAGAAAGCTTGCATGAATTGGGCAGCCGCCCGGTCGCCTATTTTCCATAGTGTGGAGACGACGCTCCGGGCGCCTGAATAAAAGAATGTCCGCGTCAGTCCCATGATCCCCTCGCCCCTTTCCAGGTAGCCGCGGCTCGTCCGGCAAGCCGATAGCACGACCAGCTCGGCCGCCAGCTTGAGGCCAGCAATCTCGCTGGCCTGGAGAAAACCGTCCTCCCCGCCATGGTCTAAAGTTAAGAAGAGGCCGGAGCGGAAGGGGACTTTCTCGTCAACGTAGCCGTGGCAGGCGAAATGGATGACCTGGTAAGCCTCGAGGGGAATGGATTTGATGGCCTCTTCGCTCGCCTCCTTCCCGAGATAGATATCTCGCTTGCCTTCGGCAAAATGCCGGCTGATGGCTTGGACCTCCCTTTTGCTCTTCTCAAGCGGAGTGAGCTCGAGGCCTTGCTCCTCGGCCATGGCTTTGGCCAGGGCCGCAATCGTCAGCCGCTTCTTGCCGGCTTCAGCCTGGAAGTTGTAAGAAGGATTGCCGAAAGCGAGAAGACCCCGGCTCAACGGCCTTTCTTTTTTCCTTTCCTTTAGAAAGAGCAGCGAAGAGCAGGAAGGAGCGTAAGAGACGGCGTATTTCTTGATGAGCAGGCTCTCCTCGGGCAGAGGGAGCATCAGCGTCTCGAAAGGGAGATGGCAGAGGATGTCGTCGGGGACGATGATGAGCCGCGAGATAGAGGCGGGGAGGATTTCCCAGATGGGCCCGAGGAGATTTAAGGAAAGACGACGGGATGCCTTGCGCCAGTCCCAACCGGCTCGCGGCGGCTGGGAGAGGAAAATAAGATAGGGAGAAACCGATGCCCTGATTTCTTCTCTCGGAGGGAGGGCATAAAGAGCCAGGTTCGATTTTGTGATGAGAAAAAGAAGCGACCGCTTCTCGCCCAGAAAATACTCGAGAAGAGCAGTCTTTTCGTCGGCAAGCGAGGCCTGGACTTTTTCGGCGGGGAGAGGTGAGGGCAGCGTTTTTTCGAGCCCCCTTTCCGGGGTTTTTTGGTTTAGGTCGGGAGAGAGGGCCTTGTTATTCGTTTTTTCTCCGGGGAGCGAGGCAATCACTTGCCGCCCGGGACTCGCTTCTACCTCACCCAGCGTTTCGAGAAAGGCTCTGGCTTTAGCCCTTTCGACCAGGAAAAAAATCTTCTGAGCCAGCTCGGGGCCGGGGTTCTTTACGTAGAGCCGGAAGAGGAGGTCGGCCAGAGAATCGTACACTCTGAACTTGTTGCGCATAAAGCCGGCCTTGAAATCATCGGCCGTGATCTGGACTCTGGTCTTGTCGATGGCTTCGAGGGCCATTTCGTAGAAGGTCAGGGCCTTATCATCATCTCCTTTCTTCTCCCAGCTTCGACCAAGGTTAAAGTAAATCTCCCAGAGTATCCGGGTGGAGCCGACTTTCTTTTCAATTTCCAGAGCCCGCCCAAAATATTCTTGCGCTTTCTCAACATTGCCGGCATCAAGATGGAGATCGCCGATGTTCGTGAGAATCCTTAGACTGGCCTCCTCGTCTTGAACCTGGCCAGCTGCTTCGAGGGCAGCCTCGAGATAGTGCCTGGCCGTGT
>Ga0209102_1001267_pt1 | contig 13734 bp, 9 predicted proteins | sample ConPoolayeHmetaG_FD_185483 | JGI IMG/M metagenome (GOLD analysis project Ga0209102, IMG submission 185483) | Hot spring microbial mat communities from California, USA to study Microbial Dark Matter (Phase II) - Cone Pool mat layer H metaG... ... | reverse complement strand
AGAGTGGTTAGCCTGGAGCCTGGGGGTAGAAGGGTTCTCAGTCTCTCAGGTTTTGGAGATGAGGGAGGGGGGTAAAGGAATTTTGATTAAGGTCTCTTTGTGAGGGATATCCCTTTATCTGGAGAGGACGGCGAGAGAGATACGACGGAGGAGCCGGGAGGTTGAGATTTTTCCATCTGTTGATTCCTATTTAAGACTGGTTGTTTCGTATCTCATGGAGTACTCTGAGGACTGGGCTAATGATTAAGCTTACATCAAGGCAGAGAAGCTTGCTCCGGCGCTAGAAACTGAGTTGGCGCAAATAGTTAATTGAATGGAAAAATGGAGAGGTTACGATCGAGAAATTGCGAACAAAATTTGACGCAGCCCTTGTCTTTGGCTTAAATAATAAAGAAAACCTTGGTCTCATGATTATTAAGTCTATCCTAATCCTAAGAATATGCTTATTTTCAGTTTATCTCTTGCGACTCAGAGCTTGTGCAAGGAGAGTTTGAGTTCTTGATGGTTATTTAATGAGGAAAAGTTTCATCTTTATTAAAGATTGAAGGAAGAAGAGGAGGAGCTTGATGGAGAAAAAGGCGAATACTTTCATTTCCATGATTCTCATTGCGGCCTCGATTGTCTTTTTAATCGTAGAAAATCTAACTCATATTGAGTTCTTTTTTCATCTAGCTGCCATACCTCTTGAGGTGCTTCTGGCTGTTTTCATCGTCGAAAGACTACTAGAGAAGAGGCAGTACAAAGAAAAGAGGAGACAGCTCATGTTCATCAAAAGCCATATCTTCCGAGGAGAGATGCGTCCTCTTTTTCTCAAAAACTTCGCTGCCTTAAAGTACCCCTCTTTGAGTATGGCTAAGATTAAGAATTCCTCGCTTGAAGAGCTGAGAAGATTCAGGGAAGAAGCAGAGAGGGTAGAATACCGCTCCAAGGAAGATGTGGAAAAGGTTATTCTGGAATATGTAAAAGCAAAGCAAGTCTGGCAGCAATTTCTCGAGCGAGCAATTCAATACAATTTTGAGGACATAATTGAGGACATGATTTATATTCTCCATTTCATCTACGACATAAATCTCTGCAGGGAAAATAATCCTGGGGGCTCCTTCATCGAGGAGGTCGTGAGTAGAGAACCACTCTTAGCCAAGAGCTATAAGGTGCTGGGGGATGGAATTCGCAAATTCATCGATTACGCCATCGAGCTCAAGGAAAAAGAGCCGCAGATGTTCGCTTCTTTGATGGAAGACTATGAACTCTGTTCCCAGATGTGCCTTATTTAAATCAGGCTTGTCTAAGGCTTGAAAAATTGATTGTATCTAAAATAGATATGCCAACCTCTTAAAGTTAATTTAAATCATCCTTGCTTAAGATTTAGTTTCTTTGAGGAAGTTTCGAGAAGCGGCTGGTTTACTCTTAAGGTTTTTCAGAGCCCGAGTTCACGAAGGATATGTGAGGCGCCAGAGAATTTTTCGGTGACGAAGAGCACATAACGGATATCGACGCTTATTGACCTCTGAAGTTCAGGAATGATGTAATAGTCGCCAGTGACGCTCTCATAAGTCATATCAAAGATTATCCCAATCTGCTCTCCTCGAGCATTGAGAGTAGGAGAGCCGGAGTTTCCACCAGTGACATTTGTCGTGTTCAAGAAACAAACTGGGATATCAGAGAGATTCTTATCCTCATAAGGACCAAAATCCCTTTTTTCGTAAAGCTCCTTTATCTTCTGAGGCACATTGAAGGGATATTCACCTCTGTGCTTTTCGATGACACCCTTTAGAGTTGTTTGAGGGAGATAACGGACGGCATCCCTCGGGCTATAGCCTTCGATGAATCCATAGGTGAAGCGGATGGTTGAGTTTGCGTCTGGGGCGAGTCTTCCTTCCGTCTTCTCGAGAAGCGCTGCTTCATAAATCTTTTTTAGCTCAAGACGCTCCTGCTCAAGAGCCTTTTCCTCTTCCCTCATAGCCTTCATCTCTATTTCGAGTTCGGAGGCAAGGGAAAGAAATGGGTCTTCGAGGGAAACAAGTTCTTCGGGCTTTTTGGAAAGAAGCTCCAATCTTTTCTGAGCGTTGGCGAGTGAGGTTTTTTCATAAAGCGAATCCACATAGGAAAAAAGTGCGTTTTCATCCCCCCTTTTAAGGACTCCTTTTAAGGCGAGGGGGGTCTCTTCCTCGGGAGTTTTTTGCAATTTTTTAAGCAAGTGTTTAAAGTATGCTCGGTCTATCTCAAGGTCGTAACCCCTTTCTGCAAGCTCTATCCTTTGCCTTATCTCAGGCAGGTCCCTTTCCTGGTAACCGGCTTCTCTTTCGAGATCAGGCTTTTCCCTTTCTGAGGCTGTGCGGTAGATTAAATATGCCTGGGAGAGAAGAGCCGGACCTGTATAAGGATTAACAAGGCGAGAGAGCGAAGTGCTTTTTGTGGAGTGTTTTTCGAATCTTGCCATGAAGTTTTCAATCAGGGTGAGGATTTTTCCGTATTTTTCTCTTCTTTGGGGGCTTTTATTTACCCAGTTAAGAAAATCATCCTCGAGGGCTTTCTTTTTTTCGATGAGGGAGATTTTTTCCATGCCCTCTATTTTTCCCTGGTAATTTTTGAGCGAGTTGTTGAGCCCTGTTATTATCCTTGCATATTTAATCTGGATTTCTCTTTTCCCCTTGCCCGCTTCTTCATAGAAATCGATTATGTCCTTGAAGACCTTCATCCTTTTTTTCATTTCGTTTATGTCGAAAAGAAGCTCCGCGAGGGTATAGTTCCTGAAGGTTTTTCCCGGATAACCCATGACAAAGGTGAAATCTTTTTCCTTGAATCCTTCAAGCGAGAGCTTGAGGAAGGATTTTGGTCTGTAGGGGATATTTTCTTTATTGTAGTCGACACCTACATTTTCTTTGGAGACATAGGCCCTGAGGAAGGTAAAATCACAGGTATGGCGTGGCCACATCCAGTTGTCGATGTCCCCGCCGAAGTTGCCTAGATCGTAAGGGGGCGCATAGACAAGGCGGACATCCTTAATCCTTTTAAAGCGGTAAAGATAGTATTTGTTTCCACTATACATCGTGGCCACTTGGGCACGGATATCCTTTCCTTCTTTCTCAGCTTCAGCGATTAGTTCCTTCTTGGCTCTGTCGATTGCCTCATACCTTTCTCTGAAGCTCATCGAGGGAGAAAGGCTTGATTCAATCTTTTCTGTGACATCCTCGTAGCCGAGGAGAACATCAGCCATATAGCCTGGGGCAGGAATTTCTTCTTCCTTTGTCTTTGCAAGGAAACCATCTTTTATGTAGTCTCTCTCCGCTGAGGATGCTCTTTGGAGAGCACCAAAGGCAACATGATGGTTAGTGAGGATGAGACCCTCACTGCTCACGAATTCTCCAGTGCCTCCTCCAAGGTAAACCACAGCACTCATCAGTCCTTCCCCGTCTTCTCGGTAGAGTTCATCCGGATTCATCTTGAGGCCGAGAGCCTCGAGGTTGAGCGCCTTTATCTGGTGAGGCATCCACATTCCTTCATCAGCCAGGAGAGGGAGCGAAAAGTAGAGAAAGAGGAATGAAAAAAAGGTAAGAGAAATTATTTTCCTTTTCATCTGGTTTTTCCTCCTTTTAAGCTTTGCATTTTTTGATTTTCTTAGAAATAAATGATTTTCATATTCTTGGTTTTTAAGAGCGTCAAGAATCATTCTTGAAGGAACCTTCTATCAAAAGAGACGGCTTCTTTGTCTTTTAAATTAAAGATTGACCTAAAGGGAGAGAATTGCTTTATTTTCGAACCCCTGTCTCTGTTGTTTTCGGCTCTCACTTGCGGGTAACGGAGTTTATCGTTAATCAATGAAATTTTTAAGCGTTTTTAAAAATACGACCTCTTTGATAGAGAATTCATAAATTAATTTACATATATCCCTCTAATCTATTATTCTTATATAATCTATAAAGATACTAGATATTTATTCTTACCTTTCAGCAGGTGCAAACTTATCGAGCAAAAAGTCTACCGCCTGTTTTAGAGTCATGTGTTTATGGTCTATGTCCCTTGCATAATTGATTATAAAGCTTATCACATCACCCTGTAGTCCTTCGCAGAAGCAGAAGTATTCATTTTTATTCAAGTCGATTAGGAACGAGTTTTCCTGATTATGGAAGGGGCATCTTGCAAGATATTGATTATTTACTCCCACTTTTTCCCCTGAAATCCCGTACTCTTTCATCAAATCTTCGATTTTTACTCTTTCCTCAATGAGTCTCATTTTCTTCTCAAGCTCTGTATCTGAGTCATGGATGAGTTTGAGATTCCAGAGGACGTGGCGGAGTCCTTCCTCCCCGCAGTCTTCACAGACTACTGCTGCTTCTTCAGAAGAAATGATTTTTAATTCTCCTTCTACCATTCCCTTTTTGTTGAAGGCGAGAATGAAATGAGGGCTCTGAGGCTCGATATTTTTTCCACAGACTTTGCATTGATTCATGGCTTCTCCTTTTTCTGGAAATAACTCTGGAAGAAGTATAGTTTAATATTTTTGCCCGAAAAATCAACCTTCATAACCTCCCTCACAACTTCTGAGATTTTAATCCACGGTGTGATGGATGAAGGAGTCAAATCTCAATGAGTCAAACATCTTCTTAATTATTTTCTATGGTTCACATCCAGATAAGTTTATAAAAAAGTTAATCTTCGCACAAATAATTTAGAGATATCATTGAGGAGACCCAGGATTAAGAGCTGCGACATGAATTGGAGAATGAAAGATAAACTCTTTTGTGCTCTTCTTAATCTTAACCCTCAAAATTAAAAGAAGATATGTTTTTCTTTCCTCTTTCCTCTATGAGTTTTTGCTAACTAATTTGAGTAAGAACCTTTTCTATGAAGAGAAGAAATTTTGCTCTTATTGTGGCTCAAAGATAATGGAGTGTTTTCGGCTCTCTTTCGAGATGGTAGATGAGGATGGATTGAAGGATTTTCCTGATGCCCTCAAGCTCTTCTTCCAAGAACGGGACACTTCTTTCTCCTGAAGGTGGATTCTTAAAAGTCCAGTCCAAGAAGCGACCCATGGCGGGGTTTATTTCTTCTTTCTTCGATTCCGCACAACTTTCGCAGTATGCTCCATCTCTCTTTGGAGAAAGCCACCCTCCTTTGCTTATTTCTTTCTTACATTTCTTACATCTTTTTAAACTGGGGAGGACACCATTTATCTTAAGGAACCAGGCTTCAAAATAACGGGTGAGAAAGGATGCATCTCCTCCTTTTCTCAATGCCTTGAGCGTGGAGTGTAGGAGGCGGAAGAGAATGTCTTCTTTGGCTCTCAGGGGCAAAAATTCCTCTATTATTTCGGCAAAATAGCTCAGAATGAAGGCAATCCTAGGCTCTTTCTGGATCTCGAAGAAAGAATCCAGAAGGTCACAGTTACGCACCGTGACCAGTTCCTTTCTTTCCTTTTCATAATAAAAAATCTTCACCACAGACATCGGTTCCAGGCTGCTTCCGAACCGGTTTCCGAATTTTCTGGCACCCTTGGCGATTCCTCTGAGCACCCCCTTATCGCGGGAGAAAAAAACCACTATTTTATCCTGTTCACCAACATTGAAGTTTCGAAGTACTATGGCTTCAGATTGTTCAAGAGGCATGAGGGGCTCTCCACAGGATTTCAGGAAAAATACACACTCCGCAAAAAACTACCCTTAAGCTTCGTCCATTTCCTCAAGTCTTTTTATAGAAATATTTATTCGTTTCATGGGCTATTATCGCGCTCAACCCTATCAACCCCACAAGATTGGGGAAAGCCATCAACCCGTTCATCATATCAGCAAAAGTCCAGACTGTTTCAAGTTCAAGGAGAGTGCCCACGAGAACCAGGATGACAAAGATGATACGATAAATTTTAACAGCCCTTTCTGAAAAAAGGTACTCTACCGATTTCTCTCCGTAGTAACACCAGCCAAGAACCGTTGAGTAGGCAAAGAGGATGAGTCCAGAGGTGACTATGAATTGACCCGCACCACCCGGAAGCGATTTGTTAAAAGCCAGAGCAGTGAGTTCGGCACCGGTTTTTCCAGAGGTCCACAGCCCGCTCGAAAGAAGCACAAGCCCCGTCATGGTGCAGACGACCAGGGTATCAATAAAAGTCTGGGTCATAGAGACCAGCGCCTGTTTGACAGGATTTGGAGTCTTGGCAGCGGCAGCAGCGATTGGGGAGGAGCCGAGCCCTGATTCATTGGAGAAGATGCCCCTTGCTACTCCCATACGCATAGTCTGCATGACAGTGGCGCCGAGGAAACCACCTGCGGCGGCTGTGGGAGTGAAGGCAGACTTCAAGATCATGACAAAAATCAGGGGAATCCTTGTGATATGGAGAAGGAGAATCAGCGTCGCACCCAGCACATAGATGACAATCATGAAGGGGACAAGATACTGAGTAACCCGCGCTATGCTTTTTATTCCGCCCAGGACGACTAATGCCGTGAAAAAGGCAAGCACAATCCCTGTTATCCAGTGAGGGATTCCAAAAGAAGTCTCGACTGCGTCGGCAACAGAGTTGGATTGGACCATGTTTCCGATACCAAAGGCAGCAATCGAGGCGAAGATAGCAAAAAGAACCCCGAGCCATTTCCATCCGAGCCCCTTGGAGATGTAGTACATCGGTCCTCCGCACATAGTACCGAATCTGTCTTTTTCTCTGTATTTTATGGCCAGTACAGCCTCAGAATACTTGGTTGCCATTCCGAAAAGACCCGTTATCCACATCCAGAAAAGGGCACCAGGGCCTCCGGAAGCGATGGCAGTCGCAACACCTGCTATGTTTCCTGTTCCCACTGTTGCCGCCAGGGCTGTCATGAGCGCTTGGAAATGGGAGATGTCTCCTGCTTCCTTATCATCCTCTTTCCTTCTTATAAGGGCAAGGTAAAGAGAGTAGAAAAGACCCCTCAACTGGAGTCCTTTCAAGCGAATGGTGAGAAAGATTCCTGTGCCCACAAGGAGCACAATCAAAGGAGGACCCCAGATGAAATCACGGATGCTGGTTATGAATCGAGCAATTTGTTCTTCCATTTCGCCCACTCTGTAAAAAATTTTCTCTATTATATCAATCCCCTTCGCTACGGTCTACAGGCAAAGAGTTTTCCCAAGGATGTAAATTTTAAAAGTGAGTTTGAGCTTAGAATGTGAAGGCTTAGAACTAGCCCCTCAGGAAAAATTCCTCAGCGAGAGGAATGAGTTTCAGATAGGAGGTCTCCCTGATTTTTACTTTTATTGCATGCTGAAAATTGAGAGAGGAAGAAGGTAGAACTAGCTAGCTTAAACACTTCCTCTCCGCCTCCATTTGTTGGGCTTAAGGCAGGTCTTTCCCCCTGGCGCTTGACATGTTTCGGCTTTTCTTAAATAGAAAAAGCCAGTAAACCCCAGGCTTTAACCTAGGGATGAATGGCACCCGGAGCAGAGCTAGCTCTGGCAGGCGAAGTGGAGGAAAATCCGGCATAATCTGGCTATGGTGAGATACACCAGAGGATCTCCTCCAAAGCACAGACTGAAATATCATCTGGTATGGATTCCAAAATATCGAAGACGGGTTAGCCAAGGCAAAATAGCCATCGGGCTCAAAAGGCTCATCTCCGAGGCGTATAAAATGAACGGGTAGTGGATTGGCGAGATGAGTAGACAAGGTGCTCATGCTCATCTTGTGGTGGAGTTGCCACCCATATCAGGGTGGCCGAGGTGGTGAGGATATTCAAGGGTGGCATGAGTCGGGTGCTGAGGAAAGAATTTCCGGTGAGGGAAGGATTCTTATGGGGGGAGAGCTTTAGGGCAGATGGGTAATTTGTCGAGAGGGTAGGAAAAGTAGATGAAGAAGTAGGAAAGAAGTACATTTGCCAGCAGAGAGGCAACCCATAGTCAGAGTATGCCACAGGGCTAGAACCTCGGGCTTTAGTCCGGGGAGTTTTAATTTAGGTAGAAAAAAAATGTGAATTATGAGAATTAAACTCAAAAAACCTGAAATAAAGGTAGGAGTGACTAAACGTTGAAAAGTTTCTTTCTTGGGGTTCTGGGGTGGTGAGAGGTGGCTCCAAGAAAGGAATGAAATTTGGTTTATCTAAGGAAGGTTATTCCCAGGTGTTTAATTTTCTCCTTGAGGATTTCCTCAGAAATCTCAAGCTCTGAGGCAGACTTTCTTATATCCCAGAGGTTTTTAAGGAGTGTCCTATGGATAAATTCTTTCTCGAACTTCTCTTTTGCCTTTTGAAGAGAAAGATCGTGGTTATTTTCTATCGAATACTGGAATTCCCTTGGTTCCACAAGAAGCGAGAGATGCGAGGCCTTGATTTCTTCATCAGGAACCATGATGACAAACCTTTCGATGACATTGATGAGTTCGCTCACGTTTCCAGGCCAGGAATAATTGAGGAAAGCCTGGAGCGCCTCCTTACTCATTGTCTTTGGTTTCTTTCCGTACTCAGCGGAAAAATGATTCAAGAAGTGGCTGATAAGGAGAGGGATATCCTCCTTCCTTTCCCTTAGGGGCGGGATAACAAGGGGAATCACATTCAGCTTGAAAAACAGGTCTTCTCTGAACTGACCTCGGGCGATGAGCTGTCTTAGGTTTTTGTTGGTGGCTCCAATAAGGCGAATGTTTACTGAGATTGACTCATGAGAACCGAGTGGTTCGAACGACTGTTCTTCGATTACTCTGACAAGCTTTGCCTGGGTCTTGAGGCTCATGTCGCCTATTTCGTCGAGGAAAAGGGTGCCACCGTCTGCAAGGAGAAGCTTTCCTTTCTTATCTTTATCAGCGTGGGGGAAGGCCCCTTTCACATAGCCGAAAAGCTCGCTTTCGATTAGCTCATCAGGGATTGCGGCAGAGTTTATTTGCACGAATTTCTTATTCTTCCTTGCGCTTTGCTGATGGATGAGGCGGGCGATGAGGTCCTTACCAGTGCCGTTTTCACCATAAATCAAAACTCGCCCGTTGGTAGGAGCTGCCCTTTTTATCTCTTCACGTAACTTCTGGATGGAGGGGCTTTCTCCGATGAGATGGTATCGGGCGGTTATCTTTTCGCGAAGCTGAATGTTTTCTTCCTCGAGCCTTTTTTGCTTCAGTGCGTTTTTTACCGTGAGGACCACCTTCTCCAGAGAAAGAGGCTTTTCTAAGAAATCGTACGCCCCGAGTTTTGTTGCCTTAACGGCCGTCTCTATGGAACCATGTCCCGTAATCATCACCACCTGGGGGTTTTCTTCCATCGTTTTTATTTTCTTCAGCACTTCAATGCCGCTCATGTTGGGAAGCCAGATATCGAGGAGGATGAGGTCAAAATTTTCTGCCTTGAGCAGGCTCAGACATTCCTCGCCGCTCTCACAAGTTTTTACTTCAAAGCCTTCATCTTCGAGGATACCTTTCAGCGAGGTTCTTATGCCTGATTCGTCGTCAATGACAAGTATTTTTTCCATACTCAGACAGGGAGATGAATGATGAATTTAGCGCCCTGAGGTCTATTATTTTGGACCTCTATGGAGCCGTTGTGTTCATTGATTATCTGGGCGACGATGGCCAGTCCGAGGCCGGTTCCCTTCTTCTTGGTAGAGAAGTTAGGGAGGAAGAGCTTATCTTTATCTTTTTCCGAAATTCCAGGACCCGAGTCTGCTATTTCAATCCTTGCTCTCTGAGTTTGTCTGTCAAAGGAAGTGCTGATGATGATTTTCCCTTTCTTATTCATGGCTTCAATGGCGTTATCGAGGATGTTGATGTAAACCCTTTTCATCTGTTCAGGGTCGATCTGGATGGGGGATGGGACATCGGATGAAAAGGAGACTTCGAATTCTATTTCAGAGAAAATACCCCTGAAAAGAGAAAGGGTTTGTTCTATTGTTTCGTGCAGGTCCACAGGCTGAAGCTGAATGCTTGGCAGGCGGGCAAAAGTAGAGAATTCGTCCACAAGGGATTTGATTGTTTTCGCCTCTTCCACAATGGTGTGTGCTCCTTCGCGGATTATTCCGTCGTTTTTATCATGCTTGCCGATGTTCTTGAGGATTCTTTCGGCTGAAAGCTGGATAGGTGTCAAGGGATTTTTTATTTCATGAGCTACCCTCTGAGCCACTTCTTTCCAAGCTGCGATTTTTTGAGCCTTTATCAACTGAGTCAGGTCATCCATAACCAGGATTAATCCTGAAAATTCATTGTTAGACTGGAGCAAAGGCGAGATAGTCAGGGCAAATGTTTTCTTTTGGTTTTCCACGTTTATATTCAATTCCCTCTCGGTTAGCCTGAATTTTTTCTCGAGGCTTCTTTGGATATTCTTGGAGATTTCTTCGTATTTTTCTTCCTTGAGGACATCGCGATAATTTTTCCCCACAAGATTCTTATCTTTCAAGCCGAGCATCTCGGCAGCAGAGGGGTTAATTGTGGTCAACGTTCCTCTTGCATCAAGGGTGATGACACCTGTAGTTATATTTTCAAGGATAGCTTCTATGTATTTTTTCCTCGATTCGAGCTCCAGGGTTTTCTGGGAGATATCTTTCTGGCTTTCTCTTAAATCAAATATCATCTGGTTGAAGGAATCAATCAAAATCCCCAGCTCATCAGAAGCAGGGTCTTCAACCCTGACATTCAGGTTTCCCCTGGAGACTTCCTTTGTTGCCTGCGCGAGCTTCTCTATGGGGACGGTGATTCCTTTGGCAAGATGAAATCCTATCCAGCTTGCAGCGAAGATGATGAGCAGAGTGACGAAGATGAGGGTCATTAGATAGAATGTTTTTACAGGATTTTTTTGAATTTTCAATTGCTGGTATCTCTGGACATAAGAAGTTATGTTTGAGATTCGTTCGGCATAATTCTGGGGTAAAAATTTTCCTGTTATCAGCAGCACATTCCCCACTCCTGGAAAATTATAAGAAAAGCCGCGGCGAATCATCTCCCCGTTTCCCATGGACTCAACGCTGCTTATCCTCTCACCAAGTTGACCCCTTTTCACTAGATTGGAGTGCAAGTCGCGATAATACTGGAGAGGCAAATTTGGGTTTAAATAGGCAAAAAGCTCTTCGTTTTCTAAGTAAACACCAATCTCATCCAGCCTGTATTCAGTCAGTTTATCCCTGATGAACTCCATGAGCTCAAACCTCTTCCTGGGGTCAATGAGGTTTTGTTCCTTTATGGCTTTGATAAGCTGGCGCGCATAGTGGTAAGTGATTTCTTTGTTGTTGGCGTAGAAACCATCAGCGAGACTTTTTGTGTCCTCAAGAATCCTGTCGATCGGTGTTTTAAACCAGTTCTCAATGTTCCTGCTGATGAGGTCACTGGCAAAGAAAAAGAGGAGTAGGGTGGGGATAAGGGAGAGAGCAATGAAGAAGAAGACCAGTCTTGTCTTGAATTGAGCACCCACGACCTTCCTCTTTCTCTCTAGGTAGAGCTTTGCCAGATTTCTTCCCAAGACGAAAAGAAGGATGAGGAAGAGAAGGATGACAATAATCTGCAGACCAGAAAGGAGGATGTTCGTTAAAGAAGCAGGAGAAAACTCCTGAGTTTCGCGGATTAAAAATTCGAGGGTAAAGAAAAGGATGATAAGAAGAACGATGAAGGCTCCCACGACCCGGGGTGCCTTCTTTTTTGCCTCTACTTTTTGAGAACTTGTTTTGTCTTCCATTCTTTCCTTAGCTTCCATCTCAAAAATCTTTAGATTCTTCAGTTATTTTCTTCAACCTTATTTTCATCCTCTAGGAAATCTTTATAGTTTTCAAGCGTTATTTTTATGTTTTTAACCACCGCTCCTCTTGCGCCGAATGGCTTTCCGTTTTTCTCATTGAGAGTGTAAGTGAGACCTCCTGCGTTTCCGAGGTTAATAAGCAATTCTTTCTGGGCTTTGATTTCGAACTCTTCGCCAGCAATCCTTATCCCGTCAAGCTTGAGCTCTCCATCCGCATAAACCTGGATCCATGTCCTCTCCTTAAAATTGAGCTTGAGCAAAATCTCCTTCTCTTCTCCCACGAGCTCAGTTTCCTGCGGGGGGTTTGAAGGAAGGGGAGGCTCAGCTTCTTCTTGGATGGAAAGAGAAGCGGGTTGCATTTTCTGGGGGAGCGAGGTTTCTTTTTTCCTTGCTACTAAGAAGATTAATGAAGTAAGCAAGATTAAAGCAGCAAAGATTAAGAAGAGGGGCTTTATTTTTCTCATTCTTCTCTTTGCTTCAGGAGAACCCTTTTTTTCTCTATGCTCTTCTTCTAAGTTCTGTTTGCTCTCGAGCATTGTCTCTAGATACTTATTAAGCACCGAATCCTCGTCCAAACCGAGGCACCTTGCATAGGCGCGGATTATGCCTTTCGTAAAAAATTTTCCAGGGAGAATCTCTAATTGGTCCTCTTCAAGGGCTTTTAAAAACTTCAGGTTTATTTTGGTTGTGTCTGCAATCTCTTTTATAGAGATACCCCTTAATTCGCGTTCTCTCTTGAGCTCTTGCCCGATGGATGCCATTGTTTTGGATTTTATGCCAAGAAAAAAATCATGTCAATCTTACGAGTTTCTTTCGAAAAAGACCCTTGACTTGCTAGCTTCAGGAGCGCTTGTGAATATGCTCCATCCATTCCCTCTGGGTGAAGAATTTATCTTAAGGTGTTGACTTTTCAAACCTAAAAAAAGGGCTCAGTTTCGAACTTTAAATGACATCTTCCGAGTTTCCTTTCCCAAGCCATACGCAGGGAAATTTAGAAAAATGGTTAGGGTTTGTGCCTTAGATTATAATCTGAACTTACAAGGTATCAATGAGATTAATTATTTCCCGTATTTTCTTAATAGGCTAAAATAAAAATAGAATGGACCTCAGAAAGGCAGCGCTTGCTCAGTTGCGGCTTGCCACTCGTCTAATTCTGGAATGGGAAGGGAGGGAGGTGAGGCTAATCGCTGGGGCTGATTTTAGCTACGACCTTGAGAAAAAAAGAATTGCTTCGTGCATCGTCGTACTCGATGCCTTGAGCCTTAAACTCGTTGAGAGCTCGGTTGCGGTTTGTGAGTTAAAGGTTCCCTATATTCCTGGCTTTTTATCCCTGAGGGAGGCGCCCTCTTTTTTTGCAGCTTTCAGGAAAATTCGGAATTTGCCGGATGTGACGCTTGTGGATGGAAACGGAATAGCGCATCCCAGGAAGATGGGGCTTGCTTCTTATGTGGGAGTGCTCCTTGATATCCCTACCATAGGCTGTGCAAAATCTGCTTTCTTTCCCTACAGGGCTCCTGCCCTGAAGAAAGGCTCAATGACAATTTTTCGAAACGAAAAGAATGAGAAGGTTGGGGTATGCGTTCGAACTCGCTCAGGGGTGAAACCAGTTTTTGTTTCCCCCGGACACAGGACAGATTTCTCAATCTCAACAAAGATGGTGCTTGAGTGCTCAAGATTCAGGATACCAGAGCCTCTTAGGATAGCCCATCTTAGAGCTCAGAGAGTATTCTCTCCTCAAACCCTTTAACACCCAATCTATTTCATTCTTCCCCTCCTAAGTCTTAACTCTTAACATTATTTTCATAGGCACTCCACGTTTATTTGAGAATAAATAAGTTAAGATTCTGCTCAAAGCGGAAGGAAGAAGGGCAGGTTGTTAACCGTGACTGAGGAAAGGAATGAGCAAGATATTATTTATCTTGTAGAGAATATTAAGGCTTAAGAATATTAAGGCTTATCGCTCCGGTAATTCACGAAGTTAATTTTGAGACTCATGTCAGGTTTCGATCATTCGCTTTTTGCTTAGATAAATTGGGGATGAAATCTATTTATATCTTCAGGAATCTTG
>Ga0209102_1001266_pt1 | contig 13741 bp, 8 predicted proteins | sample ConPoolayeHmetaG_FD_185483 | JGI IMG/M metagenome (GOLD analysis project Ga0209102, IMG submission 185483) | Hot spring microbial mat communities from California, USA to study Microbial Dark Matter (Phase II) - Cone Pool mat layer H metaG... ... | reverse complement strand
GAAGATGTCAAGGAAGTTTACAATTTTGCCCTCGTTCAGTTCCTGGCCGCCGGCCTGACCCATTCTTTTTAAGGGGGTTGACCTTTTTCTAAAAGAGAAGCGAACCCTCGAAAATGAGTTCAGCCGGTCCTGACTGATGAACTTTTTCGCCCTGCCATTCGACGACCAGCCGTCCCATGCTTGTCCTGACCACAACCTCTCTGTCAGTCAGGTTTTTCAGGATGGAGGCAACGGCCGCCGCCGTCGCCCCGCTTCCGGAGGAGAGGGTCTCTCCGACGCCTCTTTCCCAGAAGAGGACATCGATCTCCTGCCGGTTGAGGACGCGGATGAATTCAATGTTGGTTCGGTTGGGGAAAAAAGGATGGGATTCAATCTCTCTCCCAATCTGGTGCCACTCGATTCGGGACGGAAAACGGTCGACGAAGATGGCGCAGTGGGGGTTGCCGATGGAAACGACGGTTATGGAATAGATTTTCTGGTTGATGGACAGGGGATAATCGATGATTTTCTCGTGGACACTTCCGTCATCGAAGGGAATATCGCGGGAGCGAAAACGGGGAATGCCCATTTCGATTTTGATCTCAAACAGGTTATCCCTGGTCTCGAGAAGCTCGCATTCCCTTTCGCCCGTGCTCGTCTCGAACGTCACGCGCGGCGGGTGGACCTTTTTCTGGAAGAAGAGGTAGGCTGTTGCGCAGCGGAGGCCGTTGCCCGAGATTTCAGGCTCGGAGCCGTCAGCGTTGAAGATGCGGAAGGCGACTCGCCCCTGAGCCCGGTCCTTGACAGAAATAAGGAGGAGACCATCGGCCCCCACCCCGGTGTGGCGGTCGCAGACGCGACGGGCAAAGCTTGGAAGGTCGGCAATTGCTTCACTCTCCGTCGGGTCAACGACGAGGAAGTCATTTCCCAGAGAGTGAAGCTTGGTGAATTTCATCTACGGCACTCTCAGGGTCACGATTCTGTCTATGGATTCTCCGTCCCGCTCTCGGCGAACGAGGAGAAGCAGAACCTGTCCGGCATCGACGCTCTTGAGGATTTTCTCGAAGTCCTCCACCGTGTCCACTTTTTTCCGGTTGACTTCGAGGATGATGTCGCCGACAGCGAGTCCCTTGCGGGCGGCCTCGCTATCCTGCCTCACCTGGGTGATAACGAGCCCCTGCTGGGTCGTATACCCGTACCTTCGAGCCAGGCCGGGGGTCAACTCGCGCACGCTAAAGCCGAGGTCTTTGTCCGTGCTCGCGGGAGCGGGCTTTGCTTCCTCGGGCTCGAGTTCTTCAGCCGTCACCGTGAGGGTGAGCTCCTTCCCATCCCGGACGACCGTGATGTTCACTTTCTTGCCTGGCTGGACGTCGGCGATTTTCATTTTCAAATCGCTCGGGTCTTTTACCTTTTCTCCGTTAACGGCGATGATGACGTCATAGGGCTTTATCCCAGCCTTGTCCGCTGGCCCGCCCTTCTCGACCGAGTTGACCAGGGCGCCGTTTTTGTCCTTGAGCTTAAAAGCTTCTTTTTCGTCTTCGGTGATGTCGGTAATGGTCACTCCGATCTTGCCGCGGACGACTCTCCCTTTCTCCTTGAGTTGAGTGACGACTTTCCTGGCCAGGTTGGAAGGAATGGCAAACCCAAGACCGATGTTGCCACCCGCGGGGGCGAGAATGTTGCTCGTAATCCCGATGACTTCGCCTTTCATGTTGACCAGCGGGCCACCGGAATTGCCCCTGTTGATGGCCGCGTCTGTCTGGATAAAATCCTGGTATTCGGGCACATTGGCGCCGACACCGAGCTGCCGGCCTTTAGCGCTGACAATGCCAGCCGTTACCGTGTGCTCCAGGCCAAAGGGGTTGCCGATGGCCAGGACCCATTCGCCCACTTTAAGCTGAGCCGAGTCCCCGAGCTCGACAAAGGGCAGGTTTTTTCCTTCGATTTTGAGCAGAGCGATGTCCGTCTTGGGGTCGGTTCCGACGATTTTGCCCGCAAAATCCTCGCCCTGGAGTGTGGTTATCTTGACTTTGGTGGCATTTTCCACGATGTGATTGTTCGTCAAAATGTAGCCGTCTGAGCTCAAGAAAAAGCCGGCTCCCTGGGCTGTGGCTCTATATTCCCTTTCTCTCGGCTGCGGCCGGCCAAAAAAGCGGTTCCAGAAATCCTCAAAGGGCCAATCTTCATCGAAACCAAAGGCTCGCACTTTCTCCATTCTCTCCGCTTCGACCTTGACGACAGCCGGACCTACTTTTTCGGCAATGGCGACGAAATCCAGGCCTGTCTGGAGCTCAGCAGACGAAGAGCGGGAAGCCGCATAGAGCGGTGAGACTATAGAAGCCGGATTTTCCGCCGGCGAATTCATATCCGGGGCGCTTTTCCCAGGCGCATAAACGAAAATATATCCGGCAGCGAGGATCCCGAGCAAGAAGCTTATGACAGCTATCAAGATGTATTTTTTCATTTTTCCCAGCCTCCTGAATAATAATTTAAATTATCATACTTCCTTCGAAAATTCAAACTCTGTCCCTGGCTAAGAATAAACGGCACCGGACAGGAAAAAGTTGCTAAAACCGGCCCGCCGCGGTAATATCGGAGAGCAGAAGAAATGGAGCTTCGAAGAGGTGTTTTGATCGTCATCGAAGGCATCGATGGCGCCGGGAAGTCCACCCAGGCCAGGCTTCTCCTCAAAAAGCTCGTTTCTCATGGATATCCGGCTGTTTATTTCCGAGAGCCGACACGCGGCCGCTGGGGAAGAAAAATAAAGGAGCTGTCGCGGCGGGCCGATGCCATCTCGGCTGAAGAGGAGCTCGACCTCTTTCTTATGGATCGGCGAGAAAACGTCGAGCGAAACCTGAAGCCAGCCCTGAGCCAGGGCAAGGTCGTGATCCTTGACCGCTACTATTTCTCGACCATGGCCTACCAGGGGGCTAAGGGCATTAGTCCTGCCCGCATCCAGAGGATGAACGAGAAATTTGCGGTCCGGCCCGACCTTGTCTTCATCCTGGATATCGACCCGGGCCGTGGGCTGGAGCGGATTCGCTGGCGGAAGAGAAAGGACCTTCTCTTCGAAAGGAAGGATTACCTGGCCAAGGTCAGGCGGATTTTTCGCCGCTTCCGTGGCCGAAAATTCATCCATATCGATGGCTCTCGGCCCAGAAAAGAGGTCCACCGGGATATCGCCTCGAAAGTGCTTTCTTTGCTCAAAGCCAGAAATATAATGTGAACGGGGAGCGTGATTTGGCATTCCTGGAGTGGTTTGCTATATTGGGAAAGCGTAATTCAGGCTGATGGAGAAAAAGAAAGCAAGCTCGAGGTGGAAACTCAGGCTTCCGCCTCTCCGCCTCCGAATCCAGAAAATCCGCTGGTCTCAAGCCCTTCACATGGCGCTCGTCATTGCCCTTTTCGGGTTGGCCACTCTTTTGGGGGCGATTTTTGGCGCCTACCGGGCCATCAAGGAAAATCTGCCCTCGATCGATGAGCTTGAAACGTTCCAGTCGAACTTGATCACTTCCGTCCTGGCTGATGATGGACAGGTGATCAAGGAGTTCGCCATCGAAAGGCGCGTCGAAGTCACCTACGAAAAAATCCCCGACATCCTGAAAAAGGCCATCATCGCCACCGAGGACCCCCGGTTTTTCCGTCACCATGGAGTGGATGCGCTCGGCATCCTGAGGGCCGTCAAGGAAAACATCCGGCATGGCCGCATGTTTCGCCGGCCTCAGGGGGGAAGCACCATTACCCAGCAACTCGCCCGCCTGCTCTTCCTTTACCCTCAGAAGACGATCGGTCGAAAGCTCAAGGAGATATACCTGTCCACGCAAATCGAGAAGCACTATGCCAAGGAAAAAATCCTGGAGATGTATTGCAATCAGTTCTACCTCAACCACGGGGTTTATGGAGTCGAGACGGCGGCGAATTTCTATTTTGGCAAGAGCGTGGCCGACTTGAACCTGGAAGAAGCGGCGCTCATCGCCGGGATTTTTCGCGGCCCTTCCATTTATTCTCCTTATGCCAGCCCCGACTTGACGCTTCGCCGGCGGAATCACGTTATTAACCGCATGGTCGAGGAGGGCTATATCTCGCGCCGTGAAGGTGAAGAGGCGAAGAAGAAACCCCTTGGAGTCCTCCCCTGGCGAAAGGGGAGTAACGAGTTTGCCGGTTATCTGTTTGAAGAGGTGAGGCGCTATCTGGAGAGGAAATACGGCGCTGACGCTCTTTATCGCGGCGGGCTCAGAGTCTATACCACCCTCAACCCCCGCCTCCAGCAGTATGCGGAAGAGGCCCTCCTGGAGCGATTGCGTCAGATCGATAAGCAAAGCGGTTGGCGCAACGACAAGCGGAACCTCCTGCGGGAGAAGGGAGAAAACCTTCGCTTGGAAGATGTGTGGCTCGACAGTTGGGTTACTTCAGCTGTCCAGAATAACGAGGTCACGGATGCCGTCGTTCTTTCTGTCTCCTCAAAGGAGGCTACGGTCAAAGTCAAGCGGTTCCTCGGCAAGATGGGCAACACCGATATTGCCTGGACCAAAACAAGAGACCTGGCCAAGATCATCAACCCTGGGGATATCATCCAGGTTCGGGTGAAGTTTGTCGATGAAGAAAAAAAGGAACTTCTTGTTTCCCTGGAACAGGACCCTGTCGTCGAGGGAGCCTTCCTGGCTATCGACCCCCGAACCGGTCAGATCAAGGCGATGGTCGGAGGCTATTCCTTCCGCCGTAGCGAGTGGAACCGGGCAACACAAGCGCAGAGGCAGGCCGGGTCCGCCATCAAGCCCATCCTTTACGCCGCGGCCATTGATCACGGGTTTACGCCCACTACCCTTATCATCGATGAGCCCGTCGAATTCATCGATAAATGGCGGGGTGAACCATGGGCGCCTCGCAATTATGACCGAAAATACAAGGGCGCTGTGACTCTCCGCATCGGGATGGAGGAATCCCGCAACGTCGTTACGGCCAAGATCCTGGATTATATTTCTCCTCAGACTGGCGTGGAATATTGTCGGAAGTTTGGAATCACCTCGACCCTCTATCCTTATCTTTCCCTGTCGCTGGGGACGTTCGATGTCAGCCTGCTTGAGATGGTCTCGGCTTTCTGCGTTTTCCCCAACCAGGGAATCCGGGTCAAACCCTACTTTATCGCGCGTATCGAAGACCGGGAAGGGGCTGTCCTCGAGGAGACAAGAGTAGAAACAGAATATGTCATTTCCCCCCAAACGGCTTACCTCATTACGTCGATGCTTCAGGGTGTTATCCTGCGCGGCACCGGGGCGGCGGCGAGCTCCCTGGGAATTCCATTAGCCGGGAAAACGGGGACGACGAGCAACTTCACTGACGCATGGTTCATCGGCTTTTCACCCAGTCTTTGTGCAGGCGTCTGGGTTGGTCATGACACCAAGGTTCCCATCGGGGAAAGGCAGGCCGGCGCGGTAGCCGCTCTTCCAGCCTGGATAGAATTCTTTAAGCGAGTTATCGAAGACGAAAAGGCCCGAGCCGCGCAAGAAGGACGGGAGCCGGTGTTTGAAGATTTCGCCGTGCCGCCGAACATTACCTTTGTCGAGATAGACAGAAAGACCGGACTTCTGGCTACCCCTAACTGTCTTTGGCCCTTGCGGGAAGCTTTCCTGGCGGGCACAGAACCCAACCGCTACTGCACCCTCCAGGACCACATGATGATTCTCGATTATTACGGCACGTCAAAGGCGACCGAAGAGCACGTGCCTTAGTTCTTCTTCCGGACGCCCCCTGACCTCCCTGTGGAAGAAGAGCGACTGCTCGAGGCTGAAGAGGAGCCCCGGGAGGGGGAGGTGATGGAGCGCCTCGAGCTTGACCCTGAAGACCCCGCGCTCCTCGAGATGGAGCTGCGGGAGGAGGAGCCGCTCGAGGAGGACCTTTCCCCGCTCAGATAACGATAGAGTCTTTCCCGGAACGAATCAGGTCGCGAGGACAGACCCTTTTCGCCCGACCTTTTTCCAGTAATGGAGGGGGAAGGTGGATAGCCGATGATGCTCCGCTCGCTGCTCCCCGGGACCGCGATGGAGCTACGTCCGCTGGTTTCGCTGGTCTCTTTCCGGCGGATCCTCCTTTCTTCAGTCGGAGAGGACTCGAGGCGAGGAGAGCCTTCCGGCGAGGAGGAAATGGCCGGGCGGAAAGCGTCGCGGGCGGGCGATTTCAGGCTCCTTTCTGGCTCTTCTCCCGGCATCGCTTCTCTCCTTAACAGGAGTCCCTTCCCCCCCATTGGTTCAACAGAAATCTTTCCGGTTGTTGGCCGAACAGGCGGCGGCTCACTGGAGAGGGTGATGGAGCCCAGGTTCCTTAGCGTTTCGGGCTTGACGGCGACGGTCGAGACATCTTTGGCCTTGAGCTGATCCTTATGGATGACGGTAAGCGCTCTCGAGTTGTATGGATAATAGGGCCCGTAGTAGCGGCCATAGAACCGGCCGTCGAGAATGACAACTGGGTATCCCCACCAGCTTAGAGGAGCCCAGCCGAAGTAATCGTAACCCCAGTACCACCAGACCCAGGCCGGCCCCCAGACAGAAGCGGGAATCCAGTACCATCCCAGACCGGCTCCCCAGTGCCATCGTCCGTAATGGAAAGTCACCCAGCCCCAAGGCTCGTAGGGAAGCCAGGTCCACCCGCAGAGCGACAGCCAGACCCATCGACCCCGGTAGTAGGGCCGCCAGTCGGCGTCGACTCCGCCGGGAACCCAAACCCAGCCGTATGGACTGAGATAAACCCACTCTCCGTACTCCTCGAGCTCTCTTTCAAAATCCTCGAGTTCATCAGGGAGGAACCGCTTGCTGAGCTCGGCCCGGATATGGGTTTCCCGAAAATCGCTCCATCTATCGAAAGCGTCCTCGGCGACGGCGAAGAAGCGCTTGGGTTTGGCGAGAAACCGGCCGGAGGAAGCCTCCAGGCTTTGCTCGCTCTTGAGAAGCAACGAGCCCTCCTCGCCGGCCACTTCGAGCAGGCCATTAAACACGAAAACGGCCGTTTTTTGCTTTTCGCTGACGTCGATGCGATAGAGCCCCTCATCAAGAAGATAAAAAGAAATATCGGGGGAGTGGATTTCGATGGTTTTTTCTTTAACGAGTCGATTGACGCTGAGGTAAATGTTTCCGGCCCACAGACGAAGCCGAGTGAGGTCAGAACCTTGCCGGGGGAGGTCGACGACATCGAGCTTGGTGTTCCTGTCGAGACGGACATAATTTTTCTGGCTGAGGAAGATTTCCACCCGGCCATCGGTCGTACCGATTCGGTCTCCAGCTTCGATCGGCATGTTGACGACTGCTTCCTCGAAGGCGAGCTCCGGACCTTTCTGGATGTAGGCGCTCCCGCTCAGGTAGCTCAGGCGGGCAATAGAGTCGTTGGTGTATTTCGGTTGCTCTCCTCCAAAGAGGGAGAAGGCGAGGAAGAGCAAAACAAAGAAGGTAACCAGAATCAAGATGTATTTCTTCATTTCATTCTCCTATCCTCATGAGGAAGAAAGCAAAAAGCATGCCAGGAAGCTTACCTTTATTTTTTAGCTTAAGCCTTCTTTTTCTGTCCTTAAAAGGGGACGAGTGGCGCATCTGGGGACAGGCCTGGAACCGTGGCTATCTTATTCAAGGGCCCAGAATTTTCTGACGACTTGGAAAACAGGCCTGAGTTCTTCCATCGTGGTCGGCGAGCATTCGCCTCGAGAATAGCTCGCTGCCCCACCTTCCTTGAGGGTGAACAGCACGTTCCTCACTCCTTCTTCGAGTCCACGGAGGTTGTAGCCGCCTTCAAGGGAGAGAAGGAGCCGACCGGACGCAAACTCCTGGGCCAATCTAAGGAGAATGTGAGTAAGAGCCGAGAACCCGGCTGGGCTGACCATCATGCCGCCCAGAGGGTCACCGGCGAAGATATCGAACCCGGCGGAAACGAGGATAAACTCGGGCTTGAATTCCGCAGCCACGGGCGCGAGCAGGCGGTCGAAAATGAAGAGATAGTCCTCGTCTGTTTTGCCAGGGGCGAGGGGCACGTTGATGGTGAAGCCTTCTCCCTTGCCATTTCCGACCTCATTCCAGTAGCCCGTTCCCGGATAGTGAGGAAATTGGTGGACCGAGAAATAGAGGACGTCATCCCGGCCATAGAATGCGTGCTGCGTGCCGTTCCCGTGGTGGAGGTCCCAATCGACGATGAGAAGGCGTCGCAAGGCGTGCTGCTGGATGAGATGCTCGGCGGCAATGGCGATGTTGTTGAAGATGCAGAACCCCCGGGCCTGGGAGGCTTCAGCGTGGTGACCAGGGGGCCGAACGAGGGCAAAGGCGTTGTCGAGATGTCCGGCCATGATTCTGCCCGCTGCTTCGATCAACCCGCCCACAGCCAGCCGGGCCACTTCATAGGAGCGTGGGCAGGTGGAAGTATCCGGGTCGAGATAAACCCGCGGGTGGTGGGCTGTCTCCCGAATGGATTCGATGTAGGCGGGAGTGTGGATAGAGGCGATTTCCTCTTCAGCGGCCGGACGCGGCTCGACGCAAGGAAGAGAAGCCAGAGCCGGCTCTCCTTCGACCATTCGATAAATGACCTCGAGTCTTTTCGGGCTTTCCGGGTGGTGCTCGCCCATGGTGTGCTCGAGGTAGCGCCAATCCTTGACGATGCCGGTTTTCATTTCTTGAAGAATTTTTCGAGCTCTTCAGGCTTGGGCTTTTTGGTGAGCAAGCTGACAACGATGAGGGAGACGAGGGAGGCGAGGAGGGCAGGATAGATGAGGGGGATTCCCCACGGGTCACCTTCTGGAACTTTGGCCGGGGGCAGAACCTTCGACATGATGAAGAAGAAAACGCAGACGACTGTGCCCGAGATGATCGAGGCCAGCCCCCCCGCTCGCGTCGCCCGCTTCCAGGCGAGGGCAGCGATGAGCGCCGGGGTGATGGCCACTCCGTAGATGGTATAGGCAAAAAAGCTCATGGCCAGGACGCTCTTGAGCTCGACGGCGAGGAGGAAGGCGAGGACGCCGACGAAGACGACGAGGACTTTCTGAAGCGCGACCATGCTCTTCTGGCTGGCGTCTCGCTTGAGGAAACGCTGATAAATATCCCGCATGAGGGTCGTCGTGGGCGAGAGGAGATAGTTCATGCCGGTCGACAGAACGACAGCGCAGGCAGCGCCGAGGAGGAGGATTCCGATAGGAGCGGGGACAAGCTTTCGGGCTGCCATCAGGACGATTTTTCCGCCTTCCTTGGGCACACTCAGGTCAATCTGGTTTTGGAGCTTGCTGTAAGCAAACACAGCGATAACGACGACGACCGTCTCGACAAAAATCGTCCCCAGCGTCCACCAGACAACCGCTTTCCTGGCATCGCGGGCTGTGCGGGCGCTGTAGAATTTCTGGTACATGCTTTGAACGCCCATGAGGAGGAACATCGTCGACAGGAAATAGCCGAGGACTTTGAGCCAGGGATGAGCTCCAAATTGGTTGTTGACGACGGCGAAGTAGCCGGGGTCGAGCACCTGGCTGGCCTGGCTATATCCACCCGCCGCCAAGTAGACAAAAGGCACCGCCAGAAGACAGGCCAGGACAATGATGATGCCGTTGGGAAGGTCTGTGTAGGCGATGGCGACCATTCCACCGAGGGCGGTGAAGAGGATGACGAACACAGCGGCGATGATGGTGCCCAGCGATTCAGGGACGCGGCCATCGGTGACGACATTGAGGATGAAGCCGCCAGCCACAAACTGGTAGGAGACGATGGCTATAAAGGAGAGGACGAGGGCGATGGCCCCAAAGAGGCGAGCCGCTGGTCCGTAGCGAACCTCCAGGACATCTCCGACTGTATACTGGCCAAAGGTGTGGATTTTTCCGGCCAAAAAGTAGATGACGACGATCCCCACCCAGGCCCCGGCGGCAAGCCAGAGGGCTGAGAGACCCGCCTTGGAGGCGAACTCCGCGCCGCTGATGAAAGTGCCCGAGCCGATCCAGGTGCAGATCAAGGTGAAGACCATGACCTGCCACTTAAGGGAGCGGCCCGCCACCATGAAGTCCTCTTGACTTTTAACCCGGCGGGCGCGGATGAAATTGAGAACGGTGAGGAGAAGGAGATAAGCGAGGATGATGTAGAGATAAACAGGCATATGGGCCTCCTTTCGGCGAGCTCCCTAAGCGCGCCTTTTTCTCAATATCTTTTTTATTTTAAGACGCAGATAAACCAGGGCCATAACCATATACCTTTTCATGTCCGGCCAGGAGCGGACGTTGGCCACAACCCGGGGGATTTTCCGGGCGATGGAGATGCGGCCACCGGAGAAGGACCAGCGGAAAAGGAGCTCGCTCACTTGAGCCCAGGAAAGCTTGTCCAGGAAAAGAGGCACATCTCCCTGTGCCGTCGGCAACGTGATAATACCTCGCGGGTGACTTTTTGTCCAGGAAAAATCGTCCGGCAGGATGCCCCTCTCGCGGGCCGTCCTTTCCAGCGGCGTTCCAGGGTAAATGTGGAGGATGGCCACACTGGCCTCGACTTGGTCCCGGTATTGTTCGATGAGCCGTATGGTTTCTTGAGCTTCCTCCCAGGTTTCCGTCGGATGGCTAAAAATAAAGAAGGCGTTAGGGATAATTTCGAGCTCCCGGCACCAGGCAATGATGTTGTGGAAGTCCTGGATTTTGATTTTCTTGTTGATGATTTCGTTGCGGACTCTCTCCGAACCAGCCTCGAGACCGAACGACACGTAGAATAGCCCGGCCTCCTTCATCCTGGCAAGAAGAGGCTTGGTCATGAGGTCGATGCGGATTTCACATTGCCAGAAAACAGGGAGTTTTCTCTCGATGAGGAGACGACAGATGTCCTCGACCCGTTTCTGGCTGACGTTGAAGGTATCGTCGTAAAAATGGATGACCCTCGCCTGACGCTCAAGGATGTGGCCCTCGATTTCCTGGACGACGTTTTCGGGACTGCGCACGCGGACGGAACGCCCCCAGTTGATTGGCGTGGCGCAGAAATTGCAATTGAACGGACAGCCGCGACTGGTCATGAGGTTGATGGCCGGCAATGGCCCGTGGCCGGGAACATCGACCTTGAAATTGTACTTTTCGAAGGGAACCAGATGGAAGGCCGGAAAAGGCAGGCCGTCGAGGTTGTGGATGGGGGAGCGGGGCTTGTTAGAGACAATCCTCGCTCCATTGCGGTAAGACAGGCCAGCGACGTGGCTGATGCTGTTGATATCGCGTCTCCTGGCCACGGCCCGGCAGAGGTCGAGCATGGTCAGCTCTCCCTCTCCACGAACGACGACATCGAGCTCGTTCAGATGGGCGAGGGTGTCCTCAGCCGCCATGGAGGCGTGAGGACCGCCCATGACGATCAAGGCGGGGGGATGAGCTTTTCGAGCCACTTTCACCAGTTTGAAGCTCTGGAATCTATTCTCTGTTGTCGACGTGACGCCGACAATGTCGGGCCGGTCGTTTTGGATTTTTTTGGCGATGTCTCGCCAGCCCAGCTTGAGGATGTCCGCCGGAACGACCTCGACATCGATGCCCTCTTTTTCCAGGACGGCGGCGATGGAAAGAATGCCCAGCGGCGGCATGGATGTGCCTTTCGACCAACGCTCGGCGAAATAGCCGCCGGGCGGGACGTAGAGTTGGACTTTCATCCGCCTAAGGAATCAGCTCCTGCTGCTTCTCCAGCTTCACCGAGTAAAGCCGGGTGATGTTGGGCTCGGCCATGGTGGTGCCGTAGATGTAATCGGCCACCTCCATGGTTTTGTAGTTATGGGTGACGATGATGAATTGGGTATCCTTTTTGAAGGTTCTCATCAGCTCCAGGAAGCGGGCGAGGTTGGCGTCGTCGAGGGCAGCGTCCACCTCGTCCAGGATGCAGAAAGGGGTGGGCTTGTAACGGAACATGGCAAAGAGGAAGGCCAGCCCGGCCAGGCTCTTCTCCCCCCCGGAAAGGAGGTTGATGTTCTGGACCTTCTTGCCTGGCGGCTGGGCGATGATCTCGACGCCGCTTTCGAGCGGGTCGGATTCGTCCACCAGTCGGACCCCCGCATTCCCCCCCTTAAAAAGGATGGAGAAGACTTCCTGGAAGTGGGCGTTAACCTCCGCCAGAGCAGCCAAGAATTGATTCTTGCTCTCTTCGTCGATCTGGCGGATGGCCTCGAGAGTCGAGGCGATGGACTCCCGGACGTCGTTGCGCTGCTGGACGAGGAAGTCGTAGCGCTCCTTATGCCTGAGGTATTCCTCTTCCGCCATCAGGTTAACGGCCTTGAATTTCTGGAGCTCCTCCTCGGCCCGGGCCAGTTCTTCCTCGACATGGACTTCCCCAAGTTCACGGGGAACAGGCTCTTTTTTGATTTCATCGAGGGTTTTTTTGAGCTCCTGCCAGCAGGCCTCTTCGAGGTTGACGAGGTCCCTGTCGATTTCGGCCTTGGCCACTTCGAAGCGGACTCGCTCTTCCTTTTTGTTCTCCAGAGTTTCCCGCAGCTCAGCCAGCCTTTTTTCGCCCTGCTGTTCTTCCTGGCGCAATCGGTCAAGCGTCGCTTTGTCCGCGTCGAGTTCAGCTTGAGCGACCGTTCTTTGTTCGGCTAATTTTTTTGCTTTCTCCTCTAACGCTTGTTGCATCCCCTGGCTCTCGGCGCTTCCACTCCGGGCCGCTTCGATATCCTGCTTGGAAGTGGCCAGCTTTCGCCGGAGGCTATCGCGCCTCTCGGCGAGCTCGTCAAGCTTGAGGGAGGAGTGACGGATTTTCTCCTGGATGAGTTCGACGGCGGCGCGAAGCTCAATAAGACGCTTTTCCTCCTCGGCCTTCCCACCCCGTTCGAGGAAAAGGTTGTTTTCCGCCACCTCCAGGCTGGCTTTGAGCGCCCGTTCCTCATCCTCGAGCTGGCGGATTCGCTGGAGCTTGGCTTCTCTCTTCCGGGAGAGAGTTTCCAAGTCCTGGCGGACGGCCTCGAGCTCGCGTCCGAGGAGGTCGCGGGCCGAGGAGATTTTCTTGAGCTCGGTGGTGAGCGAAATCCTTGTCCTCTCGCCACTGAGGATGCGCTGGCGGTGCTCATCGCAGCGAGCTGTCTCAGCGCTGAGTTCTTCTTCCAGGCCGGTTAACCGAGCGAGCGTTTGCTCGAGCTCGGAACGAAGAGGCAAAGCGTCGGCCTGGCTGCGGCGCGTTTTTTCTTCGAGATTCTGGATTTCCTTGGCCAGACTGTAAGCTCCCTCCTCCTTCCGGCCGACCTTAAGGAGTCCGGAGGAAAAAAGCACGTCGCCAGCCGGCGTGAGGTAATTGAAGGTCGGGAAGAGCAGCCAGAGTTCGATCGCCGTCTGGACATCGCGGACGATGAGCGCATCTTCGAGCTGGCCGATATAATCCTTGATCTCCCGGGAAGGCCGCAGACGGCTTTTGAGCGTGCCCATAACATGGGGATGCTGGGGAAGAGGAGGAGACGTTTCCTGCCCGGCCTCACGCACAAGGAGGAAGGAGCCCGCCAGGCCTTTTTCTTGGGCTTGGCGGAGGAATTCGAGGGCGGGGATGACGAAGGAGTTTATCTCTTCTTTCCAGAGGCCGTCGATGAGAGCGGCTGTCTCGCCGTCCGCCTCAATCAAATCGGCCAGTCGACCGATCGCCAGGGGGAGGTCGTTCGCCCGCGCAGAAGATCGCGAGGCGGCTTCGATTCTCCGGAGTGCCTCGAGCTTGGTCAAGTCCTCGCCCCTCGCCCGCTCGAGCTCATCGAGGCGGCGGCGGAGCTCAAAAGCGTGCTCCTTCTGGCGGGCCAACTTTTCCTGGAAACCGGCCACCTTTTCTTCCCG
>Ga0209102_1001265_pt1 | contig 13742 bp, 12 predicted proteins | sample ConPoolayeHmetaG_FD_185483 | JGI IMG/M metagenome (GOLD analysis project Ga0209102, IMG submission 185483) | Hot spring microbial mat communities from California, USA to study Microbial Dark Matter (Phase II) - Cone Pool mat layer H metaG... ... | reverse complement strand
CTTCCATCAGGAAGAAAAACATGGTGATAATCGTGGAAGGCTACATGGATGTTCTGGCCACACACCAGCACGGCTGGCAGAATGTGGTGGGGTCAATGGGGACATCCCTGACGCAGAGGCAGGTGGAAGTCATCAGGAGACTGACGAGCAATATTACAATGGCTCTTGATGCTGACGTCGCTGGTGAGGAGGCTACGCTGCGGGGGAGGGCGATACTGGCTTATTCGGGCGCCCAAGCAAATGTCATGCTACTACCTGCGGGCAAGGACCCCGATGAAGTGGTAGGCGAGGACCCCGCTCTATGGGAGAAGCTGGTAGAGCAAGCTGTGCCAATAATGGATTTTGCCTTCCAATCTGTAATAAGCAAGGTTGACATCAACAAAGCCAGAGACAAATCTATGGCTGTGGAGAAACTGTTGCCTTCGATATACGAGCTAAGAGACCCCGTGCAACAATCGCACTACATAAAGAGGTTGGCACGTGAATTGAGAATCGAGGAATCTGCGATAAGGGCGGCGTTGCAGCAATCGAGACTAAGTCAGAGAAGGCCTCAGGCTGCCAAGCCGCCGGAGGAGGCGCGGCTGCCACGCCGGTTTCTGTCCAGCGCCATCGAAGAGTACTGTCTGGCGCTCTTGCTCCAGTACCCCGAGCTTCGTGTCCTAGCGCAAGAGCTGGCACCCGAGCACTTTGAGTACACAGAGAATCGTGAGGTTTTTGTCCGATGGCAGCATTCTGCCGACCTGGATGACCTGAAAAACAGACTTGACACGAGCCTATTAGAACATTTATACTACTTGCTCGGTAAAAGATTCCCGCCAGCTATACTACAAAGCGAGCAGGCCAGACGTCGCGATTTGGCCGACTGTATTTTGCGTCTAAATGAGAGCTTGTCCCGGAGACTGGAAAGGCAGAAAGAGGCGTTGCTTGAAATTGAGAGGGAAAGAGGCGGGATAAGCTCCGAATTGTCCAAATTAGAGGAGCAGGGTATAGACTCCGGGCGAAAACTGCGTGAGTTCTTTGTCAGGAGAGGGACGAGCCATGGAACCAATTAAGGACGAACCGATTAGCTTAGATAGCGACGAAGTGGTGGCTGAAGGGTTGCTCGGCGAAGGAGCTGAAATTGAAGATATCGCCGCGCTGGCTGAGGAGGTTGAAGAAAAAGAAGAAGGCGAAGACCTCTTGGTCGAGGAAGCGGAAGAGTTGAAGCCACCCACACCACTCGAAGAGCATGAGATAAGTGATGACTCCGCTCGCATGTACCTTCGGGAAATTGGTCGGGTGCCGCTCCTGACTGTTGGTGAAGAGAAGCTCCTGTGTCGAAAGATAGAGTTGGGCAGAGCGCTAGATGCAATTGAAGAAAGCCACTACAGAAAGCACAAGAGACTGCCTTCGCCAGTAGAGATAGTCATCCACCTGATTTCGCAATTGTCGAAGGCATATCCCGTTGTGCAGGCTGTCGAAGAACACCTTCGCATCAGCCACTCCAGCAACGTGGTGAATACGATTAAGAATGCGAAACTTCGGTCTGCCATCGATGAGGTCATAGACCAGGGGCTTATAGCGGCAACTGCCAAGGCGATAGGCAAAGGTAATGCTGCTGCTGAGGAGGCAATCATTAACTTGTCGGTGACTAGTCAGCTGCTCCCACCGGGGCTGGTGGAGCTTCTCACCAGAGGCAAAGTTACCTGGCAAAAGCTCAAGGGTCTGGTCAGCGATGAGAAATTCCTTGCTCAACTGGAGTCCCGCAGCAACGAGTTCAAGGCTTACTTTAGACAGGTGCAAACGGAAGCCAAGGCGTCTGAAAAGCACCTTACTGAAGCCAATCTGCGCCTAGTGGTAAGTATAGCCAAGAAGTACATCGGTCATGGCATGCCTTTGCTTGAGCTTATCCAGGAGGGGAACATCGGGCTGATTCGGGCTGTGGATAAGTTTCAATACAGAAAGGGCTATAAATTCAGTACCTACGCCACGTGGTGGATTAGACAGGGTATAACAAGATCCATCGCTGACCAGTCTCGTGCCATTCGCATTCCCGTGCATATGGTGGAGACGATGAACAAACTACTGCGTACGATGAGGCATCTAGTTCAGGAACTGGGGCGAGAGCCGAGTTACAAAGAAATTGGCGAGCGCCTGGGTATGCCGGCGGAGAAGGTCGAAGAGGTCATGGCTCTGTTTTTCCGTGAGCCTATGTCACTGGATATGCCAATTGGAGAGGATGAAGATAGCCGTCTGGGCGACCTTGTGGAAGATCACTCCAGTCTGGCTCCCACCGAAGCTACCTCACAGCAGTTACTCAAGGAGCAGATAGAGAAGGTGCTCGATGAGCTTACCGACCGAGAAAAGAGGGTTCTGGAGCTCAGATTTGGCCTCAAGGATGGGCATGCTCGGACTCTGGAAGAGGTGGGAAGAGAATTCAACGTAACCCGAGAGAGAATACGCCAGATCGAAGGGAAGGCTTTGCGCAAGCTACGCCACCCCAGCCGCAGCCGAAAGCTCAAGGGCTATCTGGATTGATTTCATTTCGGGGGCAGATTGAACATAGCCCCCATTTTGCCGGGCAATTTGCCCTGTGATAGCGACTTGGTCAATTTCTGTATCTCGCGGAACTGGTTCAGAAGCTGATTGACGTCTTTGGGAGTGGTGCCGCTCCCTCGGGCAATGCGGCTTCGCCGCCGGCCATCAATGATGGCTGCATTGCGGCGCTCCTCGGGAGTCATAGACAGGATTATGGCCTCCATCTTTTTCAACTGCTTCTGACCTTCGTCATCGGGCAGATGAGGGGCGAGTCTGGAAAAGCCCGGTATCATCTCCACGAGGCGGCCCAACGAGCCCATTTTGTGGATCTGGCGCATTTGATTGAGTAGATCCTCGAGGTCGAAATTGCCGGCGCGCATTTTTTTCTCCAGATTCTTAACCTGCTGCTCGTCGAAGGCAGCCTGAGCGCGCTCGATCAGGGTAAGCATATCTCCCATGCCCAAGATGCGAGATGCCAGACGATCAGGATAGAATGGTTCTAAGGCATCTATCTTTTCACCGGTGCCCAGATACTTTATTGGCACGCCGGTAACGAATCTGATGGAAAGAGCAGCACCGCCGCGGGCATCGCCGTCCATTTTGGTCAGGATGAGTCCTGTCAGCCCAATTCGGTTGTGAAACTCCTGGGCCACTCTCACCGCATCCTGTCCAATCATAGCGTCAACCGTGAGCAACACCTCCGCAGGCTTAAGCAAGGACTTCATGTCAGACAATTCCTGCATCAAGGCGTCGTCAATATGCAGGCGCCCCTGCGTATCAACTATCACCCAGGTAAATCCAGTTTCTTTCGCTTTCCTGACACCGTGCTGGCAGATGGTTGTTGCTGCCACGCTGACATCCTCGCTATATACTGGTATACCGTGTTTCTCGCCCAGTAGCTTCAGTTGTTCGATAGCTGCGGGGCGGCGGGTGTCAGCAGCCACCAGCAACGGACTTTGTCCTTGATGTTTTACCTGAACAGCCAGCTTAGCCGCTGTGGTGGTCTTACCGGAGCCCTGCAACCCCACCAGCAGGACGACGGCGGGCACGTCCCCGCGCGAAGCCAAGCGGCTGGGTTCTCCGCCGAGAATGGCGATGAGCTCGTCATTGACAATCTTGATAATCTGCTGGGCCGGCGTCAGACTGTGCAATACTTCAGCCCCGAGAGCGCGCTCTCTCACCCTGGACAGAAGCTCCTTAACCACCTTGAAATTGACGTCCGCTTCCAGCAGCGCCAGACGTACCTGCCGCAGGGCATCGTCGATGTCTGCTTCGCTGAGCTTGCCCTTTCTCCCCAGCTTATCGAATACACCGGCTAGTTTTTGAGTCAGGACTTCCAGCATGGCAACTTTGAGTATTTTATGCCTGGCATTTTGGCATGTCTAGCAGTTCAGTCTCAAATCAGAAAATTCTATTGCACTACACCCGTAATCGGCATTACTATATAGGCTGAATGGAATACCTCTGGGCGCCCTGGCGAATCGAATACATACGGAAACCTACGGAAAGCGGCTGCATTTTGTGTCAGAAGACCCGAGAAAACAACGACGAGGCAAATCTTATTCTTTACCGGGGCCAGCATAGTTTCATGCTGATGAACGCTTTCCCCTACAATCCCGGGCATTTGATGGTTGCTCCCTATCGGCACATAGCAAATCTGGAGGACTTAACAGGGTGGGAGGCAAACGAGCTCTTTGAAGTCGTCAAGAAAGGCATCGAAGTTCTCAAAGAGGTCATGAACCCCGCTGGCTTCAATATCGGTTTGAATGTGGGCAAGGTCGCTGGAGCCGGGATAGAGGAGCATATCCATATTCACATAGTCCCTAGGTGGCAAGGCGACACTAACTTCATGCCGGTCTTATCCGAAGTCAAAGTCGTGTCAGAAGGCTTGGCTGCGACCTATAAGAAGCTCAAGGCGAGGCTGTAGCATCAGCACCAAGTTTAGCTGAGATAGTTCGGAGCTTGTTTGTCAATGCAGACCGTTTTCCAGGGTTAGGGCTTGAGCAGGATGCGGGTGGAGCAGTATAATCAGGAACACACCCGCCGGAGACGCGACAGGATCCTCTATGCAGTTTATCATTCTGCTGGGCATTGTCAGCCTGTTCGGTGACATAACCTACGAGGGCGCCAGGAGCGTCGCCGGGCCCTATCTAGGTGCGCTGGGGGCAAGCGCCAGTGCCGTCAGCCTGGTCGGCGGGCTCGGCGAATTCCTGGGTTATGGGCTGCGTCTCGCCTCCGGTTATCTTGCTGACCGCACCAAGTCTTATTGGTCTCTAACATTTGTCGGCTACGGTCTGCTCCTGTCAATTCCTTTGCTGGCATTTGCTGGCAACTGGCGACTTGCTGCCGTGCTCATCATCCTGGAGCGCATGGGGAAGGCGATAAGAAGTCCGGCCAGGGATACTATGCTTTCCTACGCTGCCAAGGGAGTAGGGAGAGGCTGGGGCTTCGCCATCCACGAGGCATTGGACCAGATTGGCGCTATCATCGGGCCTATCATGTTTTCGCTAGCTCTCCTGGGACAGCTCAGCTATCGTCAGGGTTTTACCTTGTTATGGATACCTGCCTTACTAGCCCTATTTGTTCTGGCCACTGCGAGGAGAAAAGTTCCTTCGCCGCAGAGGCTGGAAGTTGCCGCGCCGACGAAAGGAGCTATTGAAGGGAAGCTGCCCAGGGTTTTCTGGCTCTACACTGCATTTACCTTGGTTTCCGTGGCTGGATTCGCCAACTTCCAGTTGATTTCCTACCACCTCAATGTCCGCGCTGTCATCCCTGACGCACGCATTCCGATGATGTACGCTGTTGCCATGGCCGTAGATGCTGTGGCAGCCCTTGTCGCAGGCAGGACATACGACAGAATTGGGCTCTTATCGTTGCTGGCTGTTCCCTTGCTAACTTTGTTGATTCCCTTCCTGGCTTTTTCTCATAGCTACGATGCGGTGCTGGCTGGGATGATATTGTGGGGCGCAGTTATGGGCATTCAGGAAACAGTGATGCGTGCCGCCATTGCTGATCTGACCCCTGCCGAGCGGAGAGGATTTGCCTATGGAATCTTTAACACAATGTACGGAGCTGGCTGGCTTCTGGGAGGAGCTCTGATGGGGCCGCTTTATCAGCTTTCCATCAACTATCTGATCCTGTTCGTCGTTATTGCCGAGTTGGCATCAATCCCTTTGCTCTTCGCTGTCCAGAGAGCAGTGCGGCGGTTGCCTCCATGAGAATTGCAAGAGGATTGCCCGAATCCAGCCGGGATCAAAACGCGCGCCTCTACGCCAGTTTCAGCTAGCCTGTGGGTAGGAGCCAAGTATTTTGACGAAAGTAGTCTCCTTCCGCAGTTCTTTCATAGCTTCCTGGTAGGGTTCACCATCTATGTGGCCTTCGAAGTCAGCATAGAATACATACTCCCAGGGTTTGGTGCGACTGGGTCTGGACTCCAGCTTTGTTAGGTTTATGTTCCTCGTGGCGAAGATCCCCAGAATCCGATATAGTGAGCCCGGCTTATGCTCGGCGGCGAAGACCAGCGAAGTCTTGTTTCTCTGCGAAGGTTTGGCTTTTTGCTTTGAGATAGCCACAAATTTGGTGTAGTTGTTGACATTCGTCTCAATTTCGGGTGCCAGAATCTCCAGACCATAAATGTCGGCGGCTCTCTTGCTAGCTATCGCAGCGGAGTTCCTCAACCCTTTTTCCTTTATCATCTTGGCGCTGCCCGCTGTGTCATAGGTGGGGATGATCTCGGCTTTGAGCTTACTCAGGAACTCGTCGCACTGAGCCAGAGCCTGGGGATGCGAGTAGATGGTTGTTATGTCCGCTAGGCCTTGCCCCGGCAGAGCCATAAGACAATGGCTTACCTTGAGGATTACTTCTGCGAATATGTTGAGAGGGTACGCCAGCAGCAAGTCGTAGGTTTCGTTGATGCTGCCGGCTTGAGAGTTTTCCAGGGGCACGACACCGAACTCAACCTCGTCCCGTGTTACAAGCTCAAAGACATCCTTCAGTCGTAGGCATGGTAAGAAACGGATGTCCTTGCCGAAGAGCTTTGTCGCAGCATCCTCGCTGAAAGCGCCTCGCTCACCCTGAAAAGCGACTGTCACCATAGGACTAGGGGAAAGTATAGCTAAACCTGCTTCGAAACTCCACTGCGGCTCGGTTAGACTTTCCAGAAGCGGGGAGAGAATACCATAAAGACCGTAAATAGCTCTAACCTCCCCAACCACATGCAGATCATCAGGATCACTTTTGCTGCACTAGGCAGCCAAGCATAATTTGTGCCAGGACCCACCAGCCCTAAGCCGGGCCCGACATTCCCAAGGGTGGCAGCCACTGCTGAAATTGCCGTCTCCAGGTCAAGCCCCAGAAAGCTGAGCACCACCGAGGCTACCACCGCAACAAGGGCATAGAGAAACAAAAAGGAGATGATGTCTCGGACTATCGCCTCCGGAAGGGGTTTTCGGTTGTATTTGAGAGGGATCACAGCTTTGGGAGAGACAGCTTTTCTCATCATGATTCTGGTATGTTTCATCAGGATTAGGGCGCGCATCACTTTTATCCCCCCGCCAGTGGAGCCACCACAAGCTCCGATAAACATCAGAGCCAGAAGCAACATCCTGGCACCGTAGTGCCAGGAGCCGAAGTCAGCGGTGACAAAGCCCGTGGTCGTCATGATTGAGATTGTTTGAAACATCGCCTCTCTGTGGGAATTAAAGCCCTGCGAGAGTGTCAAGATACAGATGGCTGCTGCCATGATAATCAAGTAGAGTCTGAATTCATCGTCCCTGACCGCTCGCCAGTTACGTCGCAGAACGTGATAATGAATTATGAAGTTCACGCCTGCCAGTAGCATAAAGACCATGATGATGTATTCGGCTATGGGATTGTGGTAAAAACCGATGCTTGCCGAGGTAGGCGTGAAGCCCCCAGTGGAAAGAGTTGAGAAGGAGATACAGACCGAATCGAACAACGGCAGCTTGGCTAGAAAGCGCAGGAGCACTACCTGGACAGCAGTGAAGCCGATGTAGATTCCCCAGAGTAGCCTGGCAGTGGTGCTGAGCCTGGGACGCAGTTTTTCCGGCAGCGGTCCAGGAAACTCCTGGTCAAAAAGCTCAGACCCTCCTACCGCCAGTCCAGGCAAGATGGCAATAAACAGAACGATGACACCCATCCCACCCAGCCACTGGGTCAGACCGCGCCACAGCAGCGCGCTTCTGGGTAATTCCTCTTCCACCACCTTGAGTATGGTGGCGCCGGTTGTGGTGAAGCCTGACATGGCTTCGAAGAAAGCGTCGAGAAACCCTAGTCCCAGAAAAACGTAGGGTAGTGCAGCCATCAGGGGGATGAGAAGCCAGGAGAAACTTACTATGCTGAAACTATCCGCGCGCTCTATCTCCCTATCCGTTCTCAGCACAAATTCGAGAATCAATCCAATGCTAAGAGTAATGAGCAGAGAATATAAATAGACGTACCAATTCTCTTCGCCAGAGCAAAGAGCGGCTACCAACGGGACAATGTAGGCTAAGGCGAAGAACTTTAGAAATGAGCCAGCGACGTGTAGGGTTAACCTTACCCTTTGGCGAACCATCTATTCATGAAGTCGGCACCATGTTTGGCCGCTTCCCGATTCACGAGCAGAGTCAGCCAGTCCCCGGGCTGTAGTTCCTTATCTGCGCTGAGATACTTTCCACCCCTTTGTACCACGAGTATCTTTACACCATTGGGAGGTGCTAGCTTAGAAATGGTTTGCCCGACGCATTTCATGCCTTCCTCGATCTCTATCTCGAAAATCTCGGTACCTACGAAGGAAAGGAAGTCCTTGACATAAGGTAACGAAATCATGCGATAAATGTGTCTCGCCGCAACCATGTCCGGGTTGACCTGCAAAGTGATGCCGGCTTGCTTGAAGGTCTCGGCATGCCCGGGCTCATCTACCAGGGAGATCACCCTTTTGACCCCCATTTCTTTAGCCATCATGCAAATTAGCAAGTTCTGGGAGTCGTCGCCAGCCGCAGCCACAAGCGCGTGAGCCTGCTTAACTCCTGCTTGCTCGAGCGTCGCTTTCTGGCTGGCATCACCTTCAATCACCATAAGATCGGAGCTTTCTGCCAGCGCAGCGCATTTGGCAGGGTCCCGCTCAACGATGACGACCTCATTTCCCTCTTTGACAAGAAGGTTCGCCAGATTCCTCCCGATGTCGCTTAGGCCCGCTATTATGACGTACATAGTCTTTGTCTAATTGGCTTCAGATATGTTCTGCTCTTGGCGAATTAATGAATCGACGTTGAAAGACGGGCCCCTTGCCGGGGAATTGATAGAGGCGTAAGCTTACTTGGAATGTCGCCCGCTCTCCATTTTCTCATATACGGCTCTCGCACCACCATCAAACCTTGACCGATTTTAGCCTCCCAGATTGGAGTTGTCAAGTGTGGTAGGTTGTATCGCAAGAGTGGTGGGAAGGAGGCTAAGGCGGTAAGACCTCCAGAGCTGGAAACAGTGGAAGGAAGGGGGCCTACCACCATGGCTAGAAGCCAGGAAAAATGGCATCACAAAGTTACTGTGGCTTAGAAACCGCCAGATAGGAGAGGTGGCAAGTAACGACGAGACGGCGGTGGTAGAGGTTGAGATTAGAGGGGAAGGGAGGTGTCCTTTCTGTTTCTGCGGCTCGACAAGGCTGTATAGACACGTGATATGTGAGCCAAGGCAGGTCCTCCACACCTGGATAAATGGCACAAAGGTCTACGTGAGGCTTCGTCGTCAGCGCTTCAGGTGGCTTGTTTGCCGGCATACCTTTACCCTAGGAAGGAATTGGTCAGGCCTCGCTCCAGACTGACCAGACAAGCGGAAGCTGAGGCGTTATGGCAGCTCAGGTATATCAGCTCAGCCAGCTGAAGAGGGAAACGGGGATAAGCTATAGTGCCCTGCATCGACCTCTAGACGGCGAAATGGAAGAGGAGACTTTAGGTTTTATGGGAGACGAAGCGGAGATACATCTTGGCATTGATGAACACAGCTTCAAACATCAGGAGATGGTTTACACCATAACCGAGGTTAGGTAGAGGAGAGTACCGGAGATTCCCAGGGATGACTGGATAGCTAGCTTGAGGAAATTCCTGCCCAGGATTCCCTGCGGACGCCACCAGGAAGATGAAGCCAGGAGGATAGAACGAGATGTACATAGAGACAAAGGCCAAGATTCCCAAGATGTTCCTGGTAGGCAGGGAGAAGTTAGGTAATGACAAAAGAGGAGGTAGGCAGGCTTTCGGAGAAATACTCTGATCTTAAGGACTTCTACTGGGTCAAGTGGAGGATAAGGAAGCTTCACGATAAGTTATCAAGCAGGACGCAAGCAACGTGTTTCTCGACAGCGTCAGCCTCAATGTAAGACGAGCAAACGATGCTGAACTGATCAGGTGAGGGAATAGGCTGAAGTACTGGCAGGAGCCGATACTGAATCATTTCGAGAATCATACCACTAACCGCTTCACCGAAGGGTGCCATACCAAGATCAAGATGCTGAGAAGGATTTCTTATGGACTCAAGAACGTGGAGGTATACTGGAAGAAAATGCTACTGGAATTCGTATCATCTCGTATCTGTTTTCAAGCAAATTGAAAAAGAGCCATCCGGCAGTTGACAGAATGCGCGGGCGGTGCTAAATTATGCAGTTAGCAGTTCAAGGGCGAGAGTGCTAAATGGCTATAAGAGAAAGAAGAGAAACCGTTCTCAGGATAATCGTTGAGGACTATATTACTGGAGCGGTGCCGGTCGCTTCGAGTACCATCGTGCGGAAATATGGCTTGGGAGTAAGCCCGGCTACGATCCGGAACGACACTGCATTCCTGGAACGGGAAGGCTATATTACCCATCCTCACCGCTCAGCGGGAAGCGTGCCCACGGATAAGGCTTACCGCTACTATGTAGAGCTGATAGGGGAGGAAATCGAGCTCCCTCCAGTTGAGGAGTATTTGATTCATCAGATATCGCAGGAGGCAAGAGAGGAGATGGAGCGATGGCTGAGGACAGTGGCGGCGCTTCTGGCACGGATTGTTCGCAACATGGTAGTGATAACTGCGCCCAAATCAGTTCGCGGCCGCCTGAAGCATCTGGACCTGGTGGCGTTGCAGGATTTTATGGCTTTGCTGATCGTCGTTCTGTACGAGGCGAAGGTCAGGCGGCAGGTGTTATCCTTCGCCAGAAAGATCAGCCAGGACGAGCTAACAAGAATAGCCAATAAGCTGAGCTCGATTTATGCTGGAATGGCGGGCGCTGAGATTTTGGCCGACAAGTCACGACTTTCTGCCGAAGAAAAGCTGGTGGCTGAGTGTGTAGCCAGCATAGTGGCTGCTGAAGACCGGCTCGACTATGGTGAACTCTACTTGGAAGGGCTGAGGCTTCTGCTGAGTCAGCCAGAGTTCGTCAACAGCTCGAGAATTCTGGACATCCTGGAAGTGCTGGAGGGAGAGGATTGGCTGAGAAACATAGTTTGCCGGGAGTCTAGCAAGGGAGGTATAAGGGTGGTCATTGGTGGGGAAAACCCCGAGCCGGCATTGCACGATTTAAGCTTCGTGGCCAGCCAGTATGGCGTTGCTGGTAAGGCCAGCGGCATCGTGGGAGTCATCGGTCCCAAACGGATGGACTATGCCAAGGCTATCTCTTCCCTCAGTTGCCTTTCAGCATTGCTGAGCAACTCACTGGCTGAATACGTGTAGAGGAGGTGCAACATTGGCTGAGGGCGATGAAGTAGCGGAAGCAAAGACGGAACAAGCCGAAGACATACAAGGATTGCAGGAGGCTCTGGCTCAGGAGAAGGAAAAGGCAGAGAGATACCTGGCTAACTGGCAAAGAAGCCAGGCAGACCTGGAGAACTATGCCAAACGCGCTGAGCTGGAGAAATCGGAGATTGTGGAGTTTGCCAACAGGGCGCTTATCCTGAGCCTGTTGCCTATTCTGGACGATTTTGAGATAGCGCTTGCTTCTGCGCCGGCTGGCCCCGATGAACAGAATTGGACTGAAGGAGTCAGATTAATCTATAATAAGCTCAAATCCACCTTAGAGTCGCAGGGCTTGGCTGAAATCAAGGCTAAGGGAGAAGCCTTCGATCCCTATTTGCATGAAGCGGTGGGGCAAGTGGAGGGTGAGGAAGACGTAGTCGTAGAAGAGCTGCGCAAAGGGTATAAGTTCAAAGACAAGCTCCTTCGGCCCAGCATGGTTATGGTAGGGAAAGGCAAGAACGGTAGTACTCAGGAAGAGACTAGAGAGGAGATGTGATATGGGTAAAGCAGTAGGTATTGACTTAGGAACGACATTAAGTGAAATCGCCATCATCGAGGGCGGCAAACCGAAGCTTATCCCGAGTTCGGAAGGCTCCAACTTGGTTCCCTCAGTAGTGGCGATTAGCAAGACCGGCGAGCGATTGGTAGGGCAGGTTGCCAAGCGCCAAGCTATTGTTAACCCTGAGAACACCATCTACAGTATCAAGCGGTTTATGGGCAGAAAGTGGGGCGAACCGCCAGGAAGGGAATTGCCAGTGGAGGAGGACGCCAAGCGTGTGACCTATAAGACAACCCGTGGTCCCAATAATGAAGTAAGGGTGATCATGGGCGGAAAGGAGTACACGCCGCCCGAAATATCGGCGATGATATTGCAGAAACTCAAGGCCGATGCTGAAGCGTATCTGGGCGACAAAGTTACCGACGCGGTGATCACCGTGCCTGCTTACTTTAACGATAGCCAGAGGCAGGCCACCAAGGATGCTGGCACAATTGCTGGGCTCAACGTCCTTCGTATCATCAATGAGCCCACTGCGGCTGCCCTCGCCTATGGCGCCGACAAGAAAAAAGAGGGGGTAATTGCAGTGTATGACCTCGGCGGAGGCACCTTCGATATCTCCATCCTTGAGATCGGCGAGGGCACCTTTCAGGTAAAGTCCACCAGCGGCAACACCCATCTTGGCGGAGACGACTTCGACCAGCGTATCATCGACTGGCTGTGCACCGAATTCAAGCGCGAACAGGGAATAGATTTGAAGAACGACCGCATGGCGATGCAGCGCCTTAAGGAAGCGGCAGAAAGAGCCAAGATCGAGCTTTCCACGGTGCAGGAGACGGAGATAAACCTTCCTTTCATTACAGCGGATGCTTCAGGGCCCAAGCATCTCAATATTAGACTGAGTCGCTCGAAACTGGAACAACTGGTGATGGATCTGGTGGAGCAGACTTTCGATTCCTGTCGGCAGGCATTGAAGGACGCAGGACTCACCCCCGCTCAGATCAACGAAGTCTTGCTTGTCGGCGGTCAAACAAGAATGCCTCTCGTCCAGGAAAAGGTAAGACAGTTCTTTGGCAGAGAACCGTCGAAAGGAATCAACCCCGACGAGGTGGTAGCCATGGGGGCTGCCATTCAGGCTGGCGTGCTTAAGGGCGAAGTAGGAGAGGTTCTCCTCCTCGATGTCACTCCCCTGACTCTGGGAATAGAGACGTTGGGAGGGGTAGCAACGCCACTTATCCCTCGCAACACCACCATCCCAACCTCGAAGAGCCAGATCTTCAGCACTGCCACCGACAACCAGACCAGCGTAGAAATACACGTTATACAAGGCGAGCGGCCTATGGCTGCGGATAACCGGACATTGGGGAGGTTCATACTCGATGGTATTCTGCCCGCACCACGAGGTGTGCCGCAGATCGAAGTAACCTTTGATATAGATGCCAACGGCATTCTCAGCGTAAGCGCCCGCGATAAAGCGACGGGGAAGGAACAGAAGATAACCATTACCGCCTCTAGTGGACTCTCCAAAGAGGAAGTCGAAAGGATGAGGCGGGAGGCTGAGCAGTATGCCGCCGAGGATGCACGACGCAAGGAGGAAGCCGAAGTTCGGAATTCTGCTGATAACCTGGCTTACACTGCAGAAAAGACTCTCCGCGAACACGGAGATAAGATCCCTGCCAATGTCAAACAGGATGTGGAGGCTAAGATAGCTGCTGTCAGGTCCGCTCTCCAGGGAAAAGACATAAGCGCTGTTCGCAGGGCAATGCAGGAACTATCCGACGCCATGCAGAAGGCTGGGGCGTCGGTCTATGGCAAACAGGAGGAGCCGCCTGGCAAAGGAAAATCGGGTGGTGGAGACGAAGGCACTGTGGAAGGCGAGTTTCGCGAGGTCTGAACAACCCAGAATCACGCGGGAGTAGTCTCTGGTCTTTGAGAGGCCGCAGACGCGGGCCCGCACCTGTTCGTGA
>Ga0209102_1001264_pt1 | contig 13744 bp, 14 predicted proteins | sample ConPoolayeHmetaG_FD_185483 | JGI IMG/M metagenome (GOLD analysis project Ga0209102, IMG submission 185483) | Hot spring microbial mat communities from California, USA to study Microbial Dark Matter (Phase II) - Cone Pool mat layer H metaG... ... | reverse complement strand
AATATTAAGGAATTAAATAAGCTGCCAGAATTTCTCCGAAATAGAGGGTATGATAATCTTTGGCCGGATAAATGGGCATTAGATCTTGATCGAGGAAGCGCGGATCCATAGGGCTTTTGTAGACGAGGCGGCACTGATAATGATACCCCGGGATGTTCAAAAGAGGGGAATCAACGATTTGGGTATCAATGGTCTGCAGAGCGCATTCTTTAAATTTGTCGAAGTGTCGGCCAGATTTTGCTCCACAAAAGTTTAGCTCTTTTTCCATGGGGCCGGAAGGGACACTAACGGCAAAGCTATTTGCTTCCTCCAGCAAAACGTGAGTGAAACGGCTGTTACGCACCGCGACCATAAGAATAGACCTGCGCCATACATAGCCGAATAGAGCCCAACCAATAGTCATTACATTGCGCTTATTTTTAGTTTGGACGACTAAAAAAGCTCCGTTGGGGATTTGCTTTATGGATGGACCCGTGATTTCTTGTTCAGCGACTTTTTTCATTTACCCTTTCTCCTTTCTATTAATTTGCAATATCTAAAATCTTTTTTAGCATAAATTAAAATATTAGCAAGCCTCGGCAATACCTGACCAGCGATCACTCTGAAATTCATTTCTAATTTTCCTTCTTTCATCTCCGCTCTCCTCCAAGGGTATGGGGAGACTATTTTAAGGTAAAAATGGTAAACGGTCAGCTATAAGAGCTCTCTGAAAAACCGACTCTTATGTCACTTCCGAGGAAGAGGGGGTCCATAAATGTCTTGAAAATACTGGGCTCCTGCTTGCTTCAGCCTGCTTCATGCTTGAGCAGGGTGACCTAATTACGTGCCGAAGTACTTATTCAGAGGATCTCTATGAATTCTGACCTTCTAACAGTTTTAATATTTCTCGCCAACAGGAAACAGGCGGGAGGGGGAGAGGCGAAATTAAAATCGGCTGGGAAATGACCATTCCTCTCTTACCCACCTTCTCTCCGCCAAGAACGGCGGGGACATACTTGTTTACACCAGATAAACTCAAATAATAGCTTCCTTCTTTTAAAATAAAGGTCTATTTCCCCGCCCGAACCTATGGAATAATATGCGCCTCATTTTAATGAGCCTCTCCCCCACCCGCCTGAATTAAGCTGGAATTTAAAAACTGATCGACGGTCAGCTATAAATTTTCTTGACTTATTAATTTTCACTTTCCATAATCTCATAGTTTTGGCAAAAATAATCAGCATATAAAGATGTCGAGTATTACTTCAATTAAAAAAGGCAGGATTTGAATCTCTTCCTAGAGAAGCTGTGATGCTATGGGTAATAAGGGGGTAGAGGCCTGCCTCTGGCCTGCCTGAAGTCCATTTGTCAAAAGTTGGCTATTTATTAATTATGACCCAGTTAAAGCGGAGAGAAGAAGGGAGGAGGAATGATTACAGGGGAAATAAAGAATGCAGATGACGGAATATTAAAAATTTGGTTATAATTTAAAATTAGAAATCAGATTTAATCAGAGTACTAAGTTATTTGGAGAAGAGATTTATGCCGCCAAGAAAAGATATAAAAAAAGTAATGATCATCGGTTCTGGGCCCATTGTTATCGGACAAGCCTGTGAGTTCGATTATTCCGGTACCCAGGCTTGTAAAGCTCTGCGCAAGCTGGGCTACGAAATTATTTTAGTCAATTCCAACCCAGCAACTATAATGACTGATCCAGGTATGGCTGATGTAACCTATATAGAACCCCTTAATGTGCAGTATTTAACGGAGATTATTGAAAATGAAAAGCCAGATGCTATTTTACCCAATTTAGGTGGGCAGACCGGATTGAACCTTACGGCCGAGTTAGCCCGTAAAGGTATACTCGATAAATATAATGTTCAGGTAATCGGCGTCCAATTGGACGCCATAATTCGGGGCGAAGATCGGATTGCTTTTAAAGAAACTATGGCCAAGTTAGGAATTCCCATGCCGCGGAGCGCTCCGGCATATAGCGTAAAAGAAGCGGAGGAAATTGCTGCTCAACTTGGTTATCCGGTAGTGATTCGTCCAGCCTATACTTTAGGAGGAACAGGAGGAGGGATAGTATATAATCTGGAAGAGTTACGCGTTATAGCGAGCCGGGGCTTGTCAGCCAGTTTGATAGGGCAAATTTTGGTAGAGGAGTCAGTTTTGGGGTGGGAAGAATTGGAGCTGGAAGTGGTCCGCGACGCTAAAAATCAGATGATCACTGTTTGTTTCATAGAAAATGTTGACGCTATGGGCGTGCATACCGGAGATTCTTTTTGTACAGCCCCGATGTTGACCATCTCTCCTGAACTTCAAAAAAGACTGCAAAAATATTCCTACGATATTGTAGAAGCAATTCAAGTGATCGGGGGAACAAATATCCAATTTGCTCATGATCCAGAAACGGGGCGGGTAGTAGTGATTGAAATTAACCCCCGAACATCCCGCTCTTCAGCTTTGGCCTCTAAGGCTACCGGATTTCCCATTGCTTTAATTTCTGCCATGCTCGCTGCAGGATTGACTTTGGATGAAATTCCTTATTGGCGCGAAGGGACTTTAGACAAGTATACTCCTGCAGGGGATTATGTTGTCGTCAAATTTGCCCGCTGGGACTTCGAGAAATTCAGGGGAGTAGAAGATAGATTAGGCACGCAGATGAGAGCAGTAGGCGAAGTCATGGCCATAGGCAAGACATATAAGGAAGCTTTTCAAAAAGCAGTTCGTTCCTTAGAAAAAGGGCGCTATGGTTTAGGCTTTGCCAAAGACTTTCACCAAAAAACATTAGCTGAACTAATGGATCTGTTAGCCGAACCTTCGAGTGAACGTCAATTTATTATGTACGAGGCTCTACGCAAAGGAGCCAAGATTGAAGATCTCTACCGGAAAACATACATCAAACCTTGGTTTATCCAGCAAATGAAGGAATTGGTTGAATTGGAGGAGAAGATTCTCAATTATCGAGGTCGGCCTATCCCGGCAGAACTTTTGCGGCAAGCGAAGCAAGACGGTTTTTCCGACCGTTATCTTTCTTTACTCTTAAAAATCCCGGAAGAAAAGATAAGGGAAGAGCGCCAAGCAATTGAAGTTCGCCAGGCTTGGGAAGCGGTGCCGGTGAGTGGGGTAGAAAATGCTGCTTATTATTACTCCACTTATAACGCAACTGATAAAGTAAAAGTGAGTAACAGGCGTAAAGTAATGGTTTTAGGAGGAGGTCCTAATCGGATTGGTCAAGGAATTGAATTCGATTATTGCTGTGTGCATGCTGCCTATGCCTTAAGAGATGAGGGATACGAGTCCATCATGGTCAATTGCAACCCCGAGACAGTTTCTACAGATTATGACACATCTGATAAACTTTATTTTGAACCTTTAACCGTGGAAGATGTTCTAGCCATATATGAAAAAGAAAAACCGGAAGGAGTGATTGTCCAATTCGGCGGCCAAACGCCATTGAATATCGCCGCCGAACTGAGTAAGGCGGGCGTAAAAATATTGGGGACGTCTCCGGAAACGATCGACTTAGCGGAAGACCGGGATCGCTTTCGCCAAAAAATGAAGGAATTAGGAATTCCCATGCCTGAATCTGGGATGGCGAGTAATTTAAAGGAAGCAATAGAAGTGGCCCAAAGAATTGGCTATCCCCTGATGGTGCGGCCTTCTTATGTGCTGGGCGGTCGGGGTATGGAAGTGGTTCACGATGAAGAAATGCTCAAAGAATATGTAGAAGCGGCAGTGGGCGTAACTCCCGAACGTCCTATTCTCATAGATAAATTTTTAGAAAATGCTATAGAGACCGAGGCTGATGCCATCGCTGATGGAGAAGATGCTTATGTCCCGGCGGTAATGGAACATATCGAGCTCGCTGGCATCCATTCCGGTGACTCAGCTTGTGTTATTCCGCCAGTAAGTATTCCCCGCCGCCACCTGGATACTATTTATGAATATACTCGCAAAATTGCTGTAGAATTTAAAGTTATTGGATTGATGAATATTCAATATGCTATTGCGAATGATATCGTGTACATCCTGGAGGCCAACCCGCGAGCTTCGCGCACCGTACCTTTAGTCTCCAAAGTTTGCCATATTCCCATGGCCCGCTTGGCCACGCAAATTATGTTAGGAAAGAAGCTTTCCCAACTAAACCTAAAACCGAAATCGTTCCATCATTTTGGCGTGAAAGAGGCCGTTTTTCCTTTCAATATGTTTCCTGAAGTTGATCCAGTTTTAGGGCCGGAGATGCGTTCGACAGGGGAGGTTTTGGGGCTGGCTGATTCTTTTGGGTTGGCCTTTTATAAGGCCGAAGAAGCAGCCTTTTCTTTGTTGCCTACTCAAGGCACGGTATTGATTACGGTAAATGACCGGGATAAAGGAGGTGCGGTGGAAGTAACCCGGGAATTTAAAAACCTGGGGTTTAAAATTAAAGCTACTTCGGGGACACGTCAATTTCTAAACCAGCATGGAGTTGAAACTGAGCCTATTTTAAAGATGCATGAGGGCAGACCTAACATTGTGGATGCCATAATGAACGGAGAAATCCAATTAGTGATTAATACGCCCATTGGGCGAAGAAGCGTGTACGATGATTCATACATCCGCAAAGCCGCTATCAAGTATAAAATCCCCTATATAACAACTATTGCGGCAGCCGTAGCGGCGGCCAAAGGAATTGCGGCCGTAAAGAAAGGACATGGCCGCGCCAAATCTCTGCAAAGTTATCATGCAGATATAAAATAAGGTAGTAGTTGTTAAGCAGGTACACCAATTTCCTCATGAGGAACTCGGCCACGAATGAAAAAGTAAAATATTTAATTTACTCATTCAAATTAAGAAAAGGAAAAATTCATGAAAGAAATAAAAGATAATTGTGGCGTCTTTGGCATCTATGCTGACCGACCTTGCGTAGAAGACATTTACCAAGGGATTGATTTTCTGCAGCATAGAGGCCAAGAATATTGCGGCATAGCTACATTTGATGGACACATAAATCAAGTTACTCATCATGGTAAAGTAAACACTACGTTCACCGCAGAGGATTTGCGGCGGCTAAAAGGAAATATGGGCATCGGCCATGTTAGCCTATGGGAACGCCAGCCAGTTATGTGGCAGACGCGCCTGGGAGAGCTTTCCTTGGCCTTTAGTGGCAATATTATCAATGCGGTAGAGCTAATCAGTCAAATGAAAGAACGGGGACAAGCCTTCTTTCGCAGTTACAATATCGAATTAATCTCCAAAATAATAATAGAAGCTGGTGAAATACTAAAGGGCTTTAGGGATTTGGCTAAAAAGATTAAAGGGGCTTATTGTTTAGTTATCCTAACCAAAGAAGGCATTTATGCCACGCGGGATGTTTTTGGATTCCGCCCGCTCATTTTGGGCAAGGACGATGGGCGTTATGCCGTAAGCTCAGAGTCACGAGCTCTGCAAAACTTAGATATGCAAGTGGTTCGCGACGTTGAACCCGGGGAAGTAGTTTTGATTAATGAACAAGGATTTCAAAGCCTTTTAAAGATTCCTTCCCCCCGGCGGGCTCATTGTGCCTTTGAATGGGCTTATACGGCCAGCATAGATTCAATTATTGATGGTCTCTATGTGCAGGAAGCACGGCTGAATATGGGCCAAAGCTTGGCTAAGCGGGACTTAGAAGAAGGGGGAATAGAGGCAGATATAGTAGCTCCCGTGCCCATGTCGGGTATTGGTCATGCCTTAGGTTATCACCTTTATTCAAAATTAACTTATCAAGACGTATTTTTGTATAACCGTTATGCTGATCGCAGTTATACATTATCCAGCCAAGAAGCTCGCGAAAAGATGGCCAAACGGAAACTTTCTGTATTGCGCTATGCCGTAGAGAATAAACGGATAGTCCTCTGCGACGATTCTATTGTGCGAGGTACGCAAATACGCGATAAGGTAAGGGAGCTCAAGAAAGCGGGAGCAAAAGAAGTTCATGTACGCATTTCTTGCCCTCCTCTTATGTATCCATGTGATTTTGGTATTTCTACGCGTTCTTATGAAGAATTAGCAGCTCGCCAATTTTACCCTACGGGAGATATTGATTCTCTGAAAAAATTAAGGGATTTAGAATTCTGGATGAGCCGGAAGATAGAAGCAGATACGCTGAAGTACAATAGTTTAGATGAATTTGTGAAAGCTTTAAAATTTCGCCGGGCAGATCTTTGTTTAAAATGTTGGGATGGAGTGCGACCAACAGATGAATTAAGGTAAAAAATAACTCCCCTTTCCCCCTCTTAACTTAAGAGGGGAAAAGGAGGTTTGCACCCTTCAGGGAGGAATTACGGTCAGTTTTTTTGCTCATTGAAAGCAGTTTAGGAAACATGTTATAAATTAAAAATTGGAGAGGAAAAATTTGCGCCAAATTATTTTACGGCCTATTGGCCGAGTTAGAAATTCTATCCGGCAATTTAAAAGAGAAGGATGGGAATCGGTCATTTCCGAGATTGTCCTTGATCCCCAATACAGTGAAGCGCTGGACGGAATAGAAGATTATTCTCATATTTTGGTTCTATTTTGGATAAGTAGGTTACAACCCGCCCAAAGAAAAATAAAAAAAATTCATCCCAAATCTCGACCGGATCTTCCTTTGGTGGGCATTTTTGCCACGCGCACTCAGTATCGTCCCAATCCCATCGGTCTAACTTTAGTAAAGCTAATTTCCCGGGATAAAAATGTTTTGAAGGTCAAAGGGTTGGATGCTTTACAAGGAACGCCAATAATCGATATTAAGCCTATATCTCCGCGCCATGAGTTTCTGCGCAAATACCGGATTCCTAAATGGTATGATAAACTCTGGACCAAAGCTCGCCCAGTTTTATCTAGCCAAGACAATTAAAAAGGAGGACCGCGTATGACCAAAATTGTCGAGGTCAAAGCCAGAGAAATTTTAGATTCCCGGGGTAATCCCACGGTGGAAGCAGAAGTTATTTTAGCCGGAGGAGCTAAAGGGCGAGCCGCAGTGCCCTCGGGGGCGTCCACGGGAGAGAGAGAAGCCTTGGAGCTACGTGATGGAGAGAAGCGGCGTTTTTTGGGGAAAGGTGTCCGCAAAGCAATAGAGAATATTCACCAAATAATTGCCCCGCAAATAATCGGCCTATCAGCCACGGACCAAATTTTATTAGATCGACGTCTCCTGGAATTAGATGGCACGGAAAATAAATCGCGATTGGGAGCTAATGCTCTGCTAAGCATTTCTATGGCCGTTTGCCGAGCAGCTGCTGAAGCTTTAGAAATTCCCCTGTATCGCTATTTAGGAGGAGTGGGGGCTAAAGAGCTACCCATTCCATTGATGAATTTCATCAATGGTGGAGCGCATGCGGATAATGCTTTGGATATTCAAGAGTTCATGGTTGTGCCCATCGGGGCACCCAGCTTTAAAGAAGCACTCCGCATGGGGGTAGAAGTTTTCCATTATTTACGCCAGATTTTAAAAGAGAAAGGATACAGCGTTTCCGTGGGCGATGAAGGGGGTTATGCCCCCCGCCTGGGAGCTAATGAGGAAGCTTTAGATTTAATTTTGGAAGGCATTGCTCGGGCTGGATATACTCCGGGCCAGGAGATTTTCCTGGCTTTAGATGCGGCAGCCAGCGGCTTTTATAAAGAGGGTAGTTATGTTTTTAAAACAGGCAAACAAAGGAAATTATCCAGCGACGAAATGATAGATTACTATGAAAAGTTAGTAAACCAATATCCAATTTGGGCTCTGGAAGATGGTCTGGCGGAGAATGATTGGGAGGGATGGAAAAAATTAACTAAGCGTTTAGAGAAGCAGGTCCAAATCATCGGTGATGATATTTTTGTAACTAATCCCAAAATTTTGGCTAAAGGGATTGCCCAAGGGATAGCTAATTCTATTTTAATTAAATTAAACCAGATCGGCACTGTTTCCGAGACTTTAGAAACAATAAAATTAGCTAAAGAAGCCGGTTATGGCACGGTAATTTCTCATCGGTCAGGAGAGACAGAAGATACCTTTATAGCTGATTTGGCGGTGGCGGTTAATGCCGGTCAAATAAAAACGGGATCCGCCAGTCGTAGTGACCGCTTAGCTAAGTATAATCAACTTCTGCGCATTGAAGAAGAATTAGGACAAGCAGCTATTTTTCGCGGCAAGCAGATATTAGAAAGGATTAAGAAAGAAAAGGAAGAAGGAAAATGAAGGCTTGGGAATATAAATTAACCAGATACGAGCTTAAGAATCTCAGTAAAGAAGAGATGCCCAAACCAGCTTTCTATTGCGATCAGAAAGGCCAGTGCATTATCCATGATGTTTCCAAGGAAACGACCGATCTTATTCAGGGTATTTTTAATGAGGAAGGGGAAAAGGGTTGGGAGTTAGTCCAATTTGGCTACCATGCTGGCGAGCTATTGTGTGTTTGGAAAAGAGAGTTAGTTGAGTAGAAAAGGCTTAAAAAGGATAATCATTCTCCTTTCATTAGTAGGAGGAGCGGCAATAATAGGTGGATCAGTTTATTTAATTCACTACTGGCCTGCCAATTGGACTTTTCCTTATGGAGTTATTGTCCATGGAAACATTGAACGTCTGAAATCTTTTATAATCTCCTATGGTTTATGGGCACCTCTTATTTCGGCGTTATTAATGGTTTGTCAATCAGTGATCCTTTTTCTGCCTGCTTTTCCTATCTTCATCGTTAATGCTATAGCTTTCGGATTAATCTGGGGAACTTTGCTTTCTTGGGGAAGTGCGGTAAGTGGGTCGCTGATTTGTTTTACTATTGCCAAGACTTTTGGCCGCCCAGTGGTGCAAAAGTTGGTCAATAAAGTGCACCTAGAGACTGCAGATGTGGCCCTTAAAAAGTATGAGAAATACGTCATTCTTTTTTTTGGTTTTATTCCCCTTATTTCATATGACGTAATTAGTTATGCAGCCGGGCTGACTATCTTAGGCTTTTGGGAATTTTTCCCTTTGGTATGCTTAGCTCAAATTCCCAGCGCTCTTTTTTATTCTCTTTTAGTGCATAAAATTGATCAGGGAACCCTGGATGCCTATTGGATAATAGCTGCTGTTATTTTTTTCCTCATCGGCATGAGCAGTGTGATCTTCCGCAGCTTTTTTAGTCGCCGAAAAAGAGAAGGGGTCCCCCATACCACCTATTAAAATCTTTTTACCTGCTTCCGGAAAGAGATAAAGAGAAAGAACTATGCCTGAATTGCCCGAAGTGGAGACAATCGTCAGAAATCTGCGGAAAAAATTAATCGGTCTTAAAATTGGCGAAGTGAAGATTTTCCTTGAGAAATGTATCCAGGGTTCTTGGGCAAATTTTGCAAAAAATTTAATTGGCCGAAAGATCTCGGCCTTAGAGCGGCGGGGGAAATATGTCATTATTCATTTAGACAATGGTCAAGCTCTGATCATCCATTTACGGATGACCGGAAGTTTACTTTTTTTGCCCCCCAAAGCCTCCATAGATAAGCACACCCACTTGATTTTTACTTTTCAAAGCCCCAATTGGCAATTGAGATTCGTTGATCAAAGGCAATTCGGGCGCCTCTGTTTAGTGAAAAAAGGGAAAAAGGGAGAATTAAAACTCCTGGAAAAATTAGGGCCCGAACCCCTGGAAATTAGCAGCCGACAGTTTAGGGAAATGATAAATGGCCAGCGGCGTATTATTAAGTCACTTTTGTTAGATCAGACCTTTATAGCAGGAGTAGGTAATATTTATGCCGATGAGGTGCTGTATCGTACTGGCCTTCATCCCCGGCAACGGACTGAGTTCTTGAACCGGGGAAAAGTTGTCGCCCTTTTAAAAAATTTGCAGGCATTATTACGGCAGGCTATTCGTCAGCGGGGGACTTCGGTGAGAAATTATGTTGATGCTCAGGGTGCGCCTGGAGGATTCCAAAAATTTTTACTGGTTTATGGGCGAGAAGGAGAAAAGTGTCATAAGTGTGGCACAATTATCGTCCGCGAAAAGATAGCGGGGAGGTCGACTTATTTCTGTCCCCGATGCCAGCCTTTAATCCTTCCTAAAAATTAAAGCAAAAAAATTAAGGTTCTTCTCCAATTTAATTAGCTTACTCATGATTCTGCATGCCTGCCTCTGGCCCTTTCTCGCTATGGCGACAAACTCTCATGGGGGGCAGGTTCAGGTAGACAAAGAGGGAAAATTTATTGCATAAATATGGGGTACGTTTTAAAATGAATTTAGCTTTGCCGATTCTTACTGCCGAGGTCGAGAATATGGAGCGGTTCGAGGTTTTGAAAAAATCCAATTTTTTTGCTCCTATTTCAGAGATAACCAGGAAGGAAATCGCCCGACTTTTTACAGAAGAAAAGTTTAACCGCGATGATTATATATTTTTTGAAGGTGATAAACCTGAGTGGTTATTTATAGTAAAAGAAGGAAAAGTTAAGCTGGTCAAGCACTCGGACACAGGCAAAGATGTTATTCTGCAGGTTTTTGCCCCAGGGGAAATGTTTGGTGAAACCGCCCTTTTTGATCACCAACCTTATCTCGCTTCCGCGCAGGCTATGGAACCAACGGTAGTTTTGAAGCTTTCTCGCCAAGATTTTTTGAAATTTTTTGGCCGCCATCCTTTTGTGGCCACAGAGATGATTATGCAATTGGGCCGCCAGCTTCAAGAAGCGCATGCTACCATAAAAAGTTTGGCGGTAGATCGAGTGGAACAACGTATTGCCAGCATTTTGCTCAAATTGGCTAAAAAACTGGGAGTTCCCGAAGAAGGCGGCATTTTGCTGAATATATCTTTGACCAGACAGGACTTAGCCGACATGGCGGGGACTACAGTGGAGACCACAATAAGAGTTATGAGCCGCTTTACCAAAAATAAAATTATTAAATCTTGGCATGGAAAAGTATTCATACTCAAGCCTGAAGCTCTGCAAAAGATCGCCGCCGGAGAATTGATTTCTTAAAATCTCTTTAGTAATTATGAGCTTTAAAAAAGTTAACCTTATAATTTTGATTTTTATCATCGGCCTAAGCTTAGGGCTCTTAGATAATTGGAAGATTTCCTCGAAGAAAAAGATTGACTCCCTACCACATAAGTTAACAATGCCCGAAATTAGCTTAGTTGATCTTCAGGGAGAGAGAGTGAGATTGAACGATTTTCAGGGAAAGGTGGTGATCCTCGATTTCTGGGCTACTTGGTGTAGCCCCTGCCGAAAAGAATTAGTCCATTTAAACGAGCTCTATAAGAAATATAAAAATCATGGGCTGGAAGTTATTGGGATTTCCTTAGATCGGACGAATGCCCAAGAGATTAAAAAATTCTTAGAAAATTTAGGAATAGAATTTCTTAACCTTAAAGGAGATGAAAAAACTTTAGAAATTTTCAGTAATCTTCCTGGCTTAGGACCGATTAAAGGAATTCCCGCCACCTTTATCATTGATCGTCAAGGGCAAATTTCTCATCGCTTCATCGGTTTCACGGAAGGGAAAGCTGTTGAAGAAGTAATTAAAGCTCTTTTTTGATTTATATGATTTAAATCATTTCCAAGAGACGGAAAAGTGATAGTTTAGGCCAAAATTCGTAAAAAATAAAAGAGTGTTTAAAGTGGAAATAAAATCGTAAGGGGGCACATGCAAACCATGATGGGGGAAGGCAAGAAAAGAAAAATAGAAGAAAAACCAAAATTTGACGAAAATATGAACATTGGCGAGGTAATTGATAAGTACCCCGAAGCGCGGAAAATTTTTCGGAAGCATTTTGGCCGAGAATGTTTTAATTGCCCGGAATCGCGAAAAGAGACAATTTATTTTGGGGCTTTAATGCATAATAAAGATGTGAATGAGATAATTAAAGATCTCAATGCTGAAATAAAAATTTGAAGGAGGAGAAGATGGCCTATAAAATTACCGACGATTGTATTATGTGTGGAACTTGTAAAGAAGAATGTCCAGCCGAAGCAATTAGCGAAGGTGATCCGAAGTATATAATCGATCCCGACAAATGCACTGACTGTGGCACCTGCGCTGATGTATGCCCAGTAGAAGCTTGTGTGCCTGAGTGATTAGGCGTAAGCAGTTTAAAAAAGGAGGTTAGCGTGCGAGAAAAAGTTGAAAAAGTAATTGCCGAGATTCGCCCAGCTTTGCAGGCAGATGGGGGAAATATTGAATTAATAGACGTAGAAAATGGGATAGTCAAAGTAAAATTAGTGGGAGCTTGTGGGTCTTGCCCCATGTCTCAGCTTACTTTGAAGCGGGGTGTCGAGGCTCGGCTTAAGGCCAAAATACCGGAAATCAAAGAGGTCATCGCTGTCTAAATTTCCCTGGCTACGGCAAACCCCTCGGCTACCGCCTCTAAGGCCCGCCGGGGTTCTTTGGCATCGCCGATAATAAAAACCTCTTTAACTTTACTTTGAAGATGCGCATAAAGGGCGTTAACTGGTTTAGCTCCCGTAGCCAGGACAACCGTATCCGCCGGAAGAAATTCTTCTTTATCTTCCCGGTGGATGAGAACGCCCTCCTTAGTTATTTCCTGGGCTCGAGCATTAGTCAAAGTTTTTACTCCTAAGCGGGCGAGATCTTGTAAAATGGTCCAGCGGGTACTTATCCCGATATCTGGCCCTAATTTGCGCAGCATTTCCACCACAGTTACTTTTTTGCACCCCCGATAAAGGAGGGAATTTAAATTCTCCACAGGTTCAGCCTGATTGAACATTAAGAAATAAAGGGTCTCAGGATCGATGCTTCCTTGGTGGGCCAAAAATAAAGCTGTCTCTAAGCCTACGGCACCGCCGCCAATGATAACTACTTCTCTTCCTGTTTCTGCTTTTTCGGCCAGGACCTCCCAAGCCCTAACCACGTGGGATTGGTTAACTCCTTTTAAATTTGGGATAATAGGCTCCGCACCCGTAGCTAAGATAACTACATCTGGATTTTCCAAGTCAACATGAAGAGCTGTTGCTTCAGTATTTAAATAGATAGTTATAGGCAGTTTTTTTAATTGTTTCTCTAAATAATGAGCGAAAGTGAGAAATTCTTGCCGGCCGGGAGGAGCGGCAGCTAAGGGAAGCTGTCCACCCAATTGTTCTTTTTTTTCATAAAGAGAAACTCTGTGGCCGCGCAGAGCTGCCACGCGGGCGGCTTCCATTCCTGCTGGTCCGCCGCCTATAACCATTACTTTTTTCTTTAGAAGGGTAGGTCTGACAATTAACTTACCTTCGGCCCCGGCGCGAGGATTGACTAAACAGGTCTGCGGCTTTTGTTCAAAGATAGGATCAAAACATCCTTGATTACAAGCAATGCAGTGATTAATGTCCTCAAATTGACCCCAAAAGGCCTTATTAGGCAGGTCGGGATCGGCGATTAAACTTCGGGCAAAACCTATTAGGTCAGCTTGACCAGAACGGAGAATTTTTTCGGCCAAAATGGGATCATTAATGCGGTTGCAGGCCATAACGGGAATGGAAATGGCTTCTTTAATACCGCGCGCTAAATAAACAAATCCTCCCCGGGGAAGGTTCATGGTGATCTGGGGAATACGAGTTTCGTGCCATCCCCCGGTTACGTTGATCATATCCACGCCAACTCTTTCTAATTCCCGACAAAAGATCTGAGCTTCTTTATTGCCCAAACCTCCTTCCATAAACTCATTTCCGGCAACCCGGAAGATAATTGGGAAATCCGAGCCAACTTCTCGCCGAATCTCCTGCGCTACCTCAAGGCCGAAGCGCATCCTATTTTCATACTCGCCACCGTATTCGTCTTTCCTTCGGTTAACTAGGGGAGATAGAAATTGGCTGATTAAGTATCCA